>Ga0209698_10000136_pt1 | contig 73750 bp, 57 predicted proteins | sample LitLauG_LLR_2012_FD_187203 | JGI IMG/M metagenome (GOLD analysis project Ga0209698, IMG submission 187203) | Freshwater sediment microbial communities from Pennsylvania, USA - Little Laurel Run_MetaG_LLR_2012 (SPAdes) (version 2) | ecosystem: Environmental > Aquatic > Freshwater > Creek >... | reverse complement strand
CTGACCGCGCAGGGGCCCCGCGTCATTACGCCGCGCGTGCCCGAAACGAAATATGTCCCCAGCCCTCATTGACGACGGGTGGCCCAGCCTCCCGCCGGCACAACCGCGAAGCGGGTGCCCCATCCTTCGCGTTTTTTGCGAAGGGTGGGTGCCAGAATGACGGCACCGCGCGGGCTCCGCCACCAGACCTCGCTTCACCGGATTGCGGTGCATAGTGCGAGTGTTGAGGCGGTGGTAGAGAAGGAAACGGGGGTGCGCCACTTCTCACGCTTTTTGAGAAGTGGCCTGCAGAACCGCCGACACCGGAGTGGGTTGCGCCGTCTGCAGCCGCTGCAGAGTCTTCTATGGCACGAACACTCCTCCGGCCCTGACCGGCTCGACGTGCCCAGGCACGGTAGTCAAGGAACGTTATCGCTTTTATTCTCTCGATGAATCTGGCCCCGCAGGTGTGAATCAGGGATGGGGTAAACAAGTCATAGACCTATCGTAACGATGCGGTGAAATCTGCGATCCGTTTGCGATCCGTTTTCTGGTTTACCACTGCTTTCCGACTACTTTTGTGCCATCCGTGGGCCCTGCATGTCGTTGAAGTTACGTTCTCAGGCGGGTTCGAATCCCTCCCTCTCCGCCACGCAGTCTGCAGTGCAGAGAAATCAGCCCGCCCTTGCGTGAAAATCGCACGAAATGGCCGAAATTCCTCGAATCCTTCGCGCAAAGCGGACCGGAGAAAGTGTCCTGCCTATTCCTGCAAGCGGGTTCCCGCGCCCTTTTCTCTGGAGGGGCAGACTAGCAGTCCGGTTTCAAGGACGCACTCAGGCGAATGCAATGCGATCACAAACCGATCACGAGGCGAAAGCTCCCTTGACCCCGGTCGGACGGGAGTCGAGGGCACAGGCTGGCAATCTCAGTCAGGCTGCGTGGTCTTTTTCAACTCGTGGATTACCAGTTGCCGGAGAGCTTCTTCGAGTTCTTGTCTCTCTGGGGCGCTCGGGCCTCGTGGTCCTTGCTGAAGCGCTCGATCATTGATGGCGCGGCGGGCTTCGTCGCAGAGGTCTGGGATCCTCGCGGGATCGTGACGGTGCCTCGCAGCGAACTCAAGCCGCTGGCCGAAAGAAAATAGAAAGCCGTAGCGGGACCTACTCGCCAAGCGCATCCATTGGCCATCCCACATAGTTTCCGGCTATCGACCAGACCGCAGTTGGCATGGTCCTTCCGCCACTGCCCCGAGGAGAGTCGCGACAGTTTGATCTCGGGGTGATCGACCAGACCGAGCAGGGATGTGTAGTTTTCTAACTTTCTACCCCTCGTTCTGGGTTCCTCCCAAGGCTCGAGTCACTTACTTGGTTAGTTCGAGCCCGCACTCATTTAGGACCAGAAGGTTCCGTCCTCGCGCGATGCTGCCCCTCAAGACAGGCTTGCAACCACCGTGTCAGAAACTCCCGCAGACCTTCTGACGGCCTGATCCACAGGGCAGCCGCAGTTTCGCGCCATTCGGAGCGAACCAGCACACTCAGGCCCAAGTCACCAAGAGAGAGGAAAGCTCGCTCGTCGGTCAAGTCATCCCCCAGGTAGGCGACGGGAACCTCTGAGCCGATTTCATCCAGGATGGTGCGTACTGCGTCCCCTTTATCATGACCCGGCATGCGCATTTCGATACCGCCATCGAAGTCGAGCAGTTCCATGGACGTACTTTGTGCAATGGGGAGCCAGCCCCGCAAAACCTGGCTGCGGGTTTCCGCCGCCGTCGCGTCGTCCAGCCCACGCCAATGGAGGGCGACGGCACCGGTCTTGAATTCAGCCCGGTGCAGCAGCCCCAGATGCCTTAGCCAACGATCTGCCTCAGCCAGCGCGTGCAGCACGCACTCTCCGACGCGGGGTGTCGCGCAGGTCCCATCCGGTCGCAACCGCTCCAACCCGTGGCATCCCCAAATCTCGGGATGGGGGTGAAGCGCGAGCAGCGGGAGGATCTCATGGGCGTTTCGACCGGTAATGATGACCACACGGGTACGGCCATTGCCTATGATCTCCTGCAGGAGCGTGGTCAATCCCGGATAGGGGAGAGCCTGCTGGCGATCCAGGCAAAATGGCGCGAGGGTACCGTCATAGTCGAGCAGAAGCGCGGAAACCGGCGACCGTGCCACTGCGCGCATCAACCGCTCGACTTCGATCGGATTGACCGTGCGGGACAACCCCATGCTCCTCATCCCCAGGCAGCAGTGCTCGCCCGGGGATTCTCCTTGCCTTCATCCGACGCGTCCAGGCGCAACTCGCAGAGTTCGGCGATGAGGCTTCCGGCCCAGCGGTAAACATTGTGTTCCCTGACGGTCTTACGCATGTGCCGCATGCGCAATTCCTTTTCCTCCGGCTCCATCTCCAGGGCCGCCCGAATCGCCTCAGCCGTCTGGTCGATATCGTAGGGGTTTATCTGCAAGGCATCACGCAACTCGTGGGCGGCGCCGGTGAAACAACTCAGAATTAAAACACCTCTTTCGTCGTGCCGGGCGGCGACGAATTCTTTCGCTACCAGATTCATACCATCGTGCAACGATGTAACCAGGCATAAGTCTGCGGCGCGGTAGTACCTTTGAATCTCCTCATGGTTATGCGACCGGTTCAGAAAGACGATAGGCTTCCATCGATCCGTCTGGAACCGTCCGTTGATGCGGTTGGCTTCCGCTTCCACCTCCACCATCAGGTCGTGATAGCGTTTGAGGTGGCTGCGGCTTGGAGCGCCAATCTGCACGAATGTGAATTTGCCCTGATAGGAAGGACACTTCTCCAGAAAACGCTCAATGGCCAGAAAGCGCTCCAGAATACCCTTGGTGTAGTCGACCCGGTCCACGCCCACACCCATGAAGGTAGCCTCAACCCCCAAGGCCTTGAGCAAAGCACAACGTTCGACGTAAGAATCCGGCGTCGACTTCGGCTGTTGCACATCTGAGAAGTCCACACTGATGGGGAAGGGCCGCACCAGGGTGAGATGCTCCAGACGTCTTACCGAAAAGTGTTCCCAATCGACGCGTGATTCCACTACCCGGTCCACCGTATGCAGGAAGTTATTGCAGTGCGACTGGATGTGAAACCCGATCAGATCGGCGCCGAGCAAACCATCAACGACTTCGCGCCGCCAGGGCGAAATGTCAAACGCCTCCGGGTTGGGCCACGGGATGTGCCAGAAGATGGCCACCTTGGCCTCCGGCCTTTTTTCTTTAATCAGTCGCGGCAGCAGCGCGAAGTGGTAATCCTGCACCAGCACGATAGGCTTTTCCACGTCCTTCATCTCTTCGAGCAGCGCATCGGCGAACTTCAGGTTTACGGACTGATAGTATTTCCAGTCCTCCGCGCGAAAGATCGGGCGGGTGTGCGCTATATGACATAGAGGCCAGATTCCCTCGTTGGCAAATCCGTAGTAATAACCTTCTTCTTCCGCCTCGTTCAGCCAGACCCGGCGCAAGGTGTAGTGAGGATCTTCCGGAGGCACGCGCAGCCGGTCGTGATCATCCACCATTTCGAGGTCGGCATCGCCATTGCCATGGGCGATCCAGGTTCCGTCGCAGGCGCGTAGTATTGGCTCGATGGCAGTGACCACCCCGCTGGGCGGCACCATCACTTCCACTGCTTTGCCACGCCGCATGTGCACGTAAGGCTCGCGATTAGACACGACAAAAAGACGCCCATTATCCAGTCGTTTGCGCACGTGCACGGCCAGCCGGTCGGCCGTCCACAGAGATTCACCCGTGTCTCGCAGGCGGGCTTCCGTCTCGGCCGACGACCGCGCCTGGGTAAGGCTTTCGGCGAAGGCGGCGACCTCCCGCACCAGGGGACGAAAGAGATCCAGATCGGCGGCATGCTGACCCGAAGAGACTCGCCCCGTTCGCAAGGCGCGCATCCACTGCGCCGTACGTGCGACGGGTCCGGCAATGCTCCAGCGCACAATCAGGAGCGTGATCAGCACGATGAGAAACACATGTGCCAGCGCTCGCAGGAATGCTTCCCGCCAAATGTGAAGGCTCTCCGCCCGAATGTAGCCGGCATCGTGAACTATCACGAGGCCGCCGATGACTTCGTCTTGCTGATGAAGAGGCAGAGCGTAAATGTGCAGCGCGGCGCCGCCCACTCGTTGAAACCCGCCCGTTCCACGGTTGTCACGCAACGCCTGGGACATTACGGAGGGAACTATAGCCAGGGTGGATGCCAGTTCCGGTGTAACTGCCAGCAAATCGCCCTGCCGGTCGTAGATAGCCAGTCCCGAGAGATGCTCCCGGTTCCCGAAGTTACGTACGATGCGTTGCAAATCCTGCGCTGAATCCTTCTCCAGATCGCGTTCCACATTTCCCGCGAGGCTCTCGCCCAATACCTCAGCGCGCCGCTCCAGGTCCCGGCTTAGGGCACGTTTCTCACCCAACGCCTCGTAATACGAGAATGAGAGCGAGACCAGCGTGATGCCCACGATGAGGGACACGATGAGCCGGATGCTGAGCAGTCGCATGGCATTAGCCTCCGGTGGAGGAGGAAGGAGAGACTTCATCGTACCGCAACGGCAGCTAGTTGGCATTTCCTGCACTAAAGCGGCGACAGTTCGTCGTCGTTCTCGTCCTTCTTCCCGCGAACAATTTTCTTCTCGAGGAAACGCCGGGCCAAGTCTCTGCCTCCCATGCCGAATGCGATGGCCAGGCCGAGCATCAGGGCTCCGAAGGCAATTCCGAAGGCGACCAGCATGGTTTGTTCTGCCAGACCCAACTCTTCAAAAACGATAGACAGCACAAAAACAATGATGATGCTGCGGACAGCGAGGCTCAAAACCCGGGGTGAAGGCACGTTCGCATTTACAGCAGCTAACAGGGCCGCGCGGGAAAAGAAACTGGCTGCCAGCAGCCCGAAAAACATGATGAACATCGCTACGAACAGACGCGGCAAGAACAAAAAGAATCTTGTGACCTGCTCCTGCAGTCCCAGGATCCCGAGCACGCTCACACCCAGCAGAATGAAGCCTAGCCAGGCCACCCAGAAGACAAACCGGCTCAACATTTCCGTCGCCGAAGGCAGCGCGGCCTTGGTGAGCAACTGAGAGGCGCCCGCGTTTTCTGAGAGCTTGTCGAACTTGATGAGCCGCAAAATGCTGCGCAGGACCACTTTTGCAACGTATGCAAACACCCAACCCACAGCCGCAAGGATCAGCATCACGATGAGACGAGGAAGGAAGTGTGCGAAACCTCTGGCAATCTCGTGCAGCGCCTGACTTAGTTCGCTGATAATCATTTCCCGCATAGTTGCCTCACTCTCTTGATTTCCACAGCTGCAGCAGATACGGTTTCAAGCGCTCGAACTCAAGGCACAAACCTTCGATATTGTTCTCCACGTCGTCCGCGGAGGCATCGCGGTTCTCCATCAGGAACGTGAACACTCTCCCGCGGAAAAGCGGTGCTAATGCCTGGATGATATGGTCTCGGCTGATCGCAGATTTCCGATACGCGGCGGCAAACTCGTAAACCGTCCTGACCCACAATTCTGCAGGGTAATGAAACGCCCCCTCTCCGAGGCCGGCGATTCGCTGGAGTTCTGCCAGAGTGGAAGGGGAGAGAATCGACTGAAAGACGGACTCCAATTCGGCAACTCCGGTCGAGAACATCTCTCGCAACCGTTTCCGATTTACCCGCAATGGTTCGAGAAGCACTTCATGGTCGGCCCCGGTGGTAGGGGCCGGCTGGGAACCGGTCACCACACTCCAGACGGGAAAGTCTGGCTCCAATGAGGAGAACAGCGCACCGACAGTTTGTCGCAGCGCTGGCACCAGGTCAGCGGCATGACGCTCGACGTGGACCTTTTCTCCCAGGAAAGACTGGCATATGCGGTATCGTCCCGTGATCGCAGCCAGGGTGAACCGGAGTTCGACACCGGCCCCTTCGGTTCCATCATTCCAGACATTCTGTCCAAGAAATTGACTTCCAAGACGGCCGGAGAATCCGAACTCAGGCGAGTATGCCTCGCGGATTCTTAACCCGTAAAGCGCGCGGGTCATGGGGTACAGCAAATTCGTCACAAGCAGCCCCTCGAACCTGTGTCGGCGATAGGTAGGGGCCACCAAATCGAAGCCGTCGCGATAAATCGGGCCCAGCAGCTTGGAGATCCATTCGGGTTCGATGTTCGCAGACTCGGGTGACATCATCACGCATGCCCTGGCGCGGAGCAATTCCGCGGCAGCCAGAATAGTCCGAAACGCAACACCGCTCGTCGGGGGTGGGCTGCTCGCATACTTCGTGCTGATGGAGTGCAACGTCCGGAGAGCGTACAGATTGGATGAGGGGCGGACGTCATCGATAGAGACGCCAGTGACCAGCTCGGGAGTGCCATCACGCGACCCCCCATCGGCATTAATAATCACGGTTCGTTCCCGGGGAAATCCGCGCAGGATGCCGCTTTGAATTATGTGGACGATCGACCCGACGGTTTTGGCGTTATTGTGAGTGGGCAAGCCCACGAGGATGTCCACTTCGCCGACGTTCATCAGTTGGCGAAGAAAATCATCGGTAAGAAAGCTCTCCTCTGCCAAATTCATCTCCGTTCGAGGTGCGCCCGCGTGCCCCAGTCTGGAGGCGCGTCATGTGACATCGTTTTCAATTTGTTCAGATTCGTCGGAGCCGAAACCAGTAAAACTGGTACGGCCCCATCGTTAACAGATACGGCAGGTCGCCCACGCGCGGAAACATGTTCTTGCCGAACATCTCGATCAGAATATTTCCCTTGTAGCGCCGCAGATCCAGTTCGACAGCTTGCGCGGTGCTCGAAAGATTGTTGACCACCAGGATCGCCTCGTTTCCCAGTCGCCGCACATAGGCCAGTACTCTGTGGTTGGCTGGGTACAGAAACTCGATCGATCCCCTGCCGAACGCCCCGGTCGATCTGCGGACCTTCAGCAGGAGTTGCATCCAATTGAGGAGCGAATGTTCACTCGCTTTCTGCCTCAAGACGTTCACGGCCGGATAACCATATACCGGGTCCTGAATAAGGGGGGCATACAGACGCTCTGGGGCCGCAGTGGAAAAACCACCATTCAATCCCCCATCCCATTGCATTGGCGTCCGTACTCCATTGCGGTCGCCTAGGTTGATGTTATCGCCCATACCAATTTCATCGCCGTAATAGATGATAGGTGTGCCGGGCAACGACATCAGCATTCCGTTCATCAACTCGATGCGCCTGCGGTCGTTGTCCAGCAGAGGAGCGAGCCGCCTCCTGATTCCGAGGTTCAGCCGCATCGTTTTGCTTGCGGCGTACGTATCGTACATGTAGTCGCGCTCCATGTCGGTCACCATTTCCAGAGTCAGTTCGTCATGGTTGCGCAGGAACAGGGACCACTGGCACGAGGCCGGAATTTCCGGCGTCTGCTGCAGGATTTCAGTGATGGGCTTGCGGTCTTCCAACTTCAACCCCATGAACATCCTGGGCATCAACGGGAAATGAAACGCCATGTGGAATTCATCTCCGTCTCCGAAATATTGGCGAAGATCCGCGGGCCACTGATTGGCCTCCGCCAGAAGCATCCTGCCGGGAAAGCTTTCATCGAGCTTTTGCCGCAATTCCTTTAGGACAGCGTGAGTCTCCGGCAGGTTCTCACAATTCGTGCCCTCCCGTTCCACCAGGTATGGCACTGCGTCGAGCCGGAAGCCGTCAACCCCCATCTCCAGCCAGAACTTCATCACATTCCACATCTGTTCCCGAACCGCAGGATTGTCGTAGTTGAGATCGGGCTGGTGACTAAAGAAGCGATGCCAATAGAAGGATTTTGAAATCGGGTCCCACGCCCAGTTGGACGTTTCTGTGTCCAGAAAAATGATGCGGGCTCCCTTGTACCGGGTATCGGTATCACTCCAGACATACCAATCGCGGCGTGGATTGTCCTGTGAACTTCGCGACTCTTGAAACCACGGGTGCTGATCGGATGTGTGATTCAACACCATTTCGATGATGACCCGGATTCCTCGGTCGTGGACCGCCCCCAGAAATTTCCGGAAATCCTCCAAGGTTCCGTAGCTTGAATGGATTGCGCTGTAATCCGCGATGTCGTAGCCATCGTCGCGCAGAGGCGAGGGGAAGAATGGCATGAGCCATATCGCGCTGATCCCCAGTTCCTGGAGGTAGTCAAGCTTTTCTTCAAGCCCTTTAAAATCACCGATACCATCCCCGTTGCTGTCGTGAAAAGTACGGACGTGGACTTGATAAATGATCGCGTCCTTATACCAAAGCAGATCCAGGTTTAGTGGCATTCAAGTGTCCTATTCATCATGCCGCGAAGTGCATCATCGTCATCCACAATCAAACCCGTTCGAGGGTTCTCACCCAGTGTTTGCCACCGCGCGGGCGGGGATCGCCATACGAGCCTGGCGCCGCACTCAGACGCCCGCTTTGACACCCCGCTCATAGTTCCGACGCGGGAGCGGTTTCTGGTACCTCGAGTGCGCCCGGTTCCATTTCCCGCAGCGTGTCGTGCCGCGCTCCGTCTTGCAAAACGCTCGCACCATCTCACTCGGATTCTTGCCACTTGTGCCTATCGGTCGAGCAAATCATACGACAACAACGCAAGAAGGCAACTCCTGTCGCTTGAAGTCAGGGTACCTGCGGTTCGTGAGGCAGATCGAATCCGGGCACCCACGTCACGGAAGGTTGGAATGCCGCTTTCCGGCTCAACCGAAACGATCTGAGGGTCAAGTGGCATCCTGACCGGAGTTCGATTTCCTTGCCAGCGCCTGCAAGCGTCTACTGTCTACGAGGGGACAAGTAGGTAGTTGCGACATGAGCTATTTTGCACAGTATTGCGCTCGTGAACCAACGAACCTATTGATGCATCAAAAGCATTTAGCCGCGGTAGGAATCCGTGCGCAAATTAGGTAATCACAAGGAGAATCGAATGAAATCCAAGAAACTATTTGCTGTTGTCTTCGGGTCGGTCGTCGGGCTAGCGCTGTCGCTCCCGGCAATGACACAGGACACCACGCAGTCCACAACCACCACGACGACACAGACCCCGGCCCCCTCGCAGACGCAGAGCACCACCACTACGACGACTCCGGCAACTCCACCGCAAACCCAAACGACGCAGACGGGCGAGAGCACCACCAAGTACAAGCACCATCACAAGAAGGTGACGAAGGAGAAGCATACAACGACCACAACCACGACCCCAGCCCAGCCGGGACAGAGTCAAACAACGACAACTACCACGCCGCCGCCGCAGCAGTAATTGTGCAGGTAGCATTCAGTTGCGAAACAACGTGCCTTTGACGGATGGACTTTCGAAGACGAACAGTGTCAGAGGATCGGCGGAGGGTATAAGGCAGCGAAGTTCAGATTTTTACTGTTTCTCTGCACGGAGCCAATCTATCTACGTCGATCCAGAGTCCAGCGTCATGAAAGCAGAAGGCGCAGGGGCTATCTTCGCCGAACTCATGACTACTGTTGCACTCGATGGAACACGTAAAAGAACACCATCACGGTGAAGCAACCAAACGCATAGATCAGCGACGAGAACAGCGTGACCGCAGGAACCAAATCCCGCAGGACGTTGAGGAAGGTGAAGACGAAATTCCACACAAGGAGAGCCGTCATCATAATCGTCCCGATCAGTGCCAGCAGCGCCGCATTTTTGAGGGTCATGGTGGGAGTATGACGCTGCCAGTGACGGCCCGCAACTCGCTCGTTGGCTTGGGGCTGGCGGACACTCGGCGGCTGCTTCTGTACACACGCCCCCCCGGTTTCTGAGTGCTATGGTAGTGACTTCATGTATTCGACAACATCCCGGCGGTTCCCTCGTTGTAAGGCCGAGGTTGAAGCAGGCGCTGGTACGACTTGCTGGTGATTATGGACGACGCCAACAGCGAGATTTATTACGCGCAATTGGTGGAAGAGGAAGCAACGGTTCCGGTGCTGACGGGGCTGAAAGAAGTGGTCGAACACAAGGGCGTGTTCTGCGCTCTGTATAGCGATCGGGCCCGTCATTTCTGGCTGACGGCCAAGGCTGGCGAGGCGGTGGGTCACGACCGTCTCACGCAGGTAGGGCGTGCGCTGCGCGAGCTGGGGGTGCGCGCGACAACATTCTGGCCTTTTACTCCGACCTCTCAACTTCGATCAACACCAAGAAGGAAAAGGATGATTGGAAAAAAGTGCTGACCCGGCTAGGCCAACTGAAGTCGATGACTCCGATGCCGCCGGCGGTGGGCAACCCTGCACAGTGATCCCGCCGTGTCGAAGACAGAGGGGTTGCAACAAGACGAACACGACGCGGGCTACTACAATTCCGGCGACCGTATGAAATGCCGGACTAGCTAGTGATGCTTTCCAGGAAGGTTCGTCCCACATGATCCGCACAACCGGCTTTAGCCGACTGGGTACATTGATTCGAACTTCGATCTTTTTGCTCGGTGCCGCCCTCGCGCTTGCCCAGACAGGCCTTGCACAATCGGTTCCCAGAGTGACTCCTGCGATGCCACCCGTAATCGTCATCGGTTTCCTCGGCGGGTTCATCAAGCACGATAATCTCGTCCACAGCGAGGTGCAACTCGCGGCCCGCCTGCGCAAGGCCTACCCCGTGGGAGTGGAAGTAGAAACTTTTGAGAGTTATCGCGGCAAAGAAGCCAGAAAGAAAATCCTGAGCCTGCTGGACGCGAACCATGATGGCATTCTTACGCTCGACGAAAAACAGAACGGCCGCATCATCATTTACGGGCATAGCTGGGGCGGCTCGCAAGCCATCGCACTGGCACGTAAGCTGGAGAAGGATGGCATCCCGGTGCTGCTCACCATTCAAGTGGATAGTATCTCTAAGATTCGCCGAAATGACGCGGTCATCCCCGCGAATGTAGCCCAGGCCGCCAACTTCTACCAACCCAATGGACTTCTCCACGGCCAGCCCAAGATTCGCGCTGCCGATTCCGCACGCACGAAAATCATCGGGAATTTTCGATTCGACTACAAGGCAAGCTCATATAAATGCGACGAGTATCCCTGGTACGACCGTATCTTCGTGAAGTCCCACACCCAAATTGAGTGTGATCCAGGTGTGTGGAAACAAGTGGAGTCTCTTATAAGGTCGAACCTGCCCCAACAGGAGGGAACGAAGCCGTAGCGAATCATGTCGTCCGACCGGAGTCCGAATCGCTAGTCCTCGTAGGATCCGGCGACATGATTAGAATGACTTCCTCGAACCCGAGCGAAAACGAATAAGGGCGGAACAGTGTGTCTCCGCAAAAAAGCCCCCGTCGCCTCACCGCCCGTCATCGCTTGCGGGTCTTGGTTTCCGCGGCCTCAGTTGCGGAAAGTCTTCGATCTCGGTGGGGCTCGGTGCGCGTGGCGCCTGTGTTCAGTTCGCAAGGCTCTCCGACCGCTGCGCCACAGGTATCACAAGTCACCGATAGCACTTGTTTCGGCGTGAGTTCTTTGGTCTTCACGACCACATGATGGAACGATGTACGCCGTGAAAGATGCTCAATATTGCTCATTTTCAACACATTGCCAACGCCCAGACGCCGTTTTCGGATTTGGTCACGGGAATTTCCCAGTTGTGAGCAAGAGTGAACATCTTGGGTGACCGCAATTCTGCCAATATTGTCGGGTGTAGCCCTCTTGGGGAAGGGCCGTTGATGGCCTCAGCAACAAATCTAGCCGCGAAAGACCGAGATTTCGACCCGAGGGAATTTCTTGCGACCATCGGTGCTGGGCGGAAAGTCGTGACCTTTCCCAAGAAGCAACCCATCTTTACGCAGGGGGATGCGGCCGACGCAGTCTTCTACATCCAAGAGGGCAAGGTTAGACTCACGGTAGTATCCAAGGCTGGTAAGGAAGCGACCCTGGCGATATTGAGTGAGGGGGAGTTTTTCGGGGAAGGGGGACTGGCTGGACAGCCTCTGCGCATGGGGTCGGCGGCGGCCATGACCGACTGCGAACTCCTGCGCATTGATAAAAAGGCGATGATGCTTGCACTGCACCGGGAACACATGTTCTCGGATCTGTTCGTGGCGTATCTGCTGGCACGGAACATCCGCTACGAAGAGGATCTGGTTGACCAACTTTTTAATTCCAGCGAAAAAAGATTGGCTCGAATTCTGCTCCTGCTTGCACACTTCGGCAAGGAAAGTGCGCCCGAGACCGTAATACCGAAGATCAGTCAGGAAACCCTCGCAGACATGATAGGCACGACCCGTTCTCGGGTTAGTTTTTTCATGAACAGGTTCAGAAAGCTGGGCTTCGTTGACTATGGCGAAGACGGGCTGCAAGTTCATAGCTCACTTCTAAATATCGTTCTTCACGACTAGTGTCCTACGTGACCGCAAACAGAGCCTCGACAGCGTGAGCAAATCAGCTCGCGTTATTCCGCAGAGTCTTTCTGACGGGTAGCCTTTACGCCTGACAGAATCCCAATCCCCAAGAGTACGATTGCGCCCACGACAATCCAGTGCGCGGGCATGTGCATCAGGTGGGCACCGTAAACTAGTCCGCCGATCAAGATCGCAAACCCGATCGAGTAAAGTCCGAACGACATAGCATCTCCCTATCAAGTCGGCCGTGGCGGTTGGTGCCCGAGAAGTCGACTTGCTCTCTTTGCGGGAAAACAGCCCCGGAAATACGGCCGCCTTCCGTCCTCTGTACGTGGATCAACTACACAGGTGTTTCTATAGTGATGGTGATGAACTGGCTTTCTGATTCTTAACCTGCAGATCGTTCACAACTTGCTGAACATTCGGAACCCCGGTCGCCACCTTCTCGGCACGCGTCCGCTTGTCTTCCGAGTTCACTTCTCCGGTCAGCGTGACTACGCCGCTCTTCACGTCGTACTTCACGTCGTCGTGCATCTTGTTCTGGATCAGCGCAGCATCCAGATTCTGCTCGATACCTTTGTCCAGATCGGAGTTCACGGCCTTGGCATCTTTTTCTCCGCCGACGGGAATCACGGCGATCTGATCCGCGACAACCTGGGAACCCGCGAGGGACTTTGCCACGGATTCCGCGTCTAACTTGGCGTTCTCGCTGGCGACTTGTCCGCCGAGGGTTATGACGCCCTTGTCGCGATCCTGACTGACGGATACGCTTTTGAAACCTGCTTGATCGAGCGATTTGCGAATACTGTCGGAGACGTCGGGTGACTTCGCGACTGTCGTCGAACATCCGGCCAGAATCCAGGCGGCGAGCAGCATGAGCAAGGTAGAAAACAACTTAATCGTTTTCATGGGTTTCCTTGAATTGGATCAAGATTGAATCCGGGAGAATAAGCGACTTCTCTTGTGGAGACAGCTAATAGATTCGCTCAATTGCTTCGGCAGCGCTGTGCACAATCGCTCACTTTACGAGAAAGAAAGAACCCCTTAATTTACGCCTCGGATGCAGAAGTAAACGATTTGATCTGCAAAACGATCAATTCTGACCAGTCTTCCGGAAGCATAGAGTCTGATACTGACGATCAACGGGGTTCTCGCCCAAGAGGGAACTTAGTGAATAAGTTTGGTTTTGTGGACATTCTGTGATGTAGGGAGGTTTCAATGAATCTAGATCTTCTGGATCCGAAGCTGATTGCGGTTGCCGTCGCGGTGATTCTGGTCATCGCAGGGTTGGCTTGGCTGTACTTGCGAAAGCGCAGGAATACGACCGCAGTCCTGCGGAAAAAATTTGGCCCCGAGTACGATCGAGCGGTGAAGGTGCATGGGTCAGAACAAGAAGCAGAAGCGAAGTTAGGGGATCGCGAGAAGCGGGTTGAAAAGTTCAACCTTCGCGATCTGGATCCGATCGAACACGAACGTTTTTCGAAACGATGGGAGTCCCTACAGTCTCGTTTTATCGATTCCCCCAAGGGCGCGGTGACAGAAGCCGATGATCTGGTGTCCTCTTTAATGAAAACCCGTGGCTATCCGGTATCCGATTTCGATCAGCGTGCCGCCGATATTTCTGTCGACCATCCCCGCGTGATGGAAAACTACCGCTCAGCGCACGAGATCGCGGTCCGCGTTGGGAAAGACGAAGCAACGACCGAAGAGCTGAGGACGGCGATGATTCACTACCGCTCCCTATTTGAAGAACTGGCGCCGGTGCCGGCGAGTGTTGAAAGAAAAGAAGTGGCGTAATGGCCAACCTGAAGACCAAAGAAGGAGTGCTCACACCATCCGACCTGGCGAGGTACGGCATTCCGCCAAAGCACCAACCGTCGCACGACCCAAACCTGGGAGTCTCAGAAGAAGCGGAATAGAAAGCCTACCAACTCGCAAAGCACACTGGAGGGGACCATGACACAAAGCGTAGTGGATAGAACGGCTGAACACATCGGCGAATCAGTTCGCAAGGCCTCTCGCGCCACCAGCGCCATCGCCGATGCGATAGAGGATGGCGTGGGAGTAGTTAGACGTGCCGCGAAGCAGGGCGGTGATGCTGCCGAGGAATTCGTGAACGACACAACTCAGCGCCTGCAGCGAAACCTCGTGCTCACGGTTGCGACGACTTTTGCGATTGGCGTTACCTCAGGGATATTACTCGGCTGGATGCTGAAGCGAAAGTAGAGTGAGGGGAATCACGTCTTGCTACAAGACCACAGGGAGAGAAGTTAATGATGATGACAAGTGGGGAGAGTAAGTGGCGCCCATCTGCCATCGCGTTGCTCAGTGCAGCCTGGCGACGTGTTAGACCTGACGTTTTAGAGCGAAGGAGAATCTCGACATGAAGATGCGCGGACTTATGGTCTTGTTATTGGCAATTGCGGGCCTGACCGTCCTATCTCCGTTGGCCAAGGCGCAATCACTGGTCGCTGGCGACTCCTCCAGCGCTGAGGTATTGCCGTCAACAGACACGACGCACTCGCAACTGACACTGACATACACTCGTCCGACAGAGAAAACGAAGCTACAGAGCTACTTCTTTGACGCTTTCGGTCCCTATCCAATCGCAGGCGCAGCGTTAGCTGCTGGCATTAACCAGTATGAGGGCACTCCGCCGGAGTGGAAACAAGGCATGCAAGGCTATGGCAAGCGATTTGGGTCCAACTTCGCCATCGCAGGAGTAAGCACCACGACGCGCTATGCGCTCGCGAAAGCCTTCCACGAAGACACACTGTATTACCGCTGTGAGTGCAAAGGCTTCTTTCCCCGGCTGAACCATGCCGTGATTTCGACATTCACATCGCGCCGCGGCGACGACGGCCATCGCGTCTTTTCTTTCCCTGCTCTGGTCGCTCCCTACGCTGGCACCATGACGGCCGTCTATGCCTGGTATCCGGGCCGCTACGGTTACAAGGACGGTTTCCGAATGGGCAACTACAGCCTGCTGGGGTATATAGGCGGAAACATCGCCCTGGAATTCCTCTATAGCGGACCACACTCGTGGATTTCCCGCATGCACCTCAACAATTCACACGGAGCGCCCAATCCGGGCTCAAATCCGTGATCGACCGGAAACCCATGCCGGTCGCAGGTATGGACCCTCCCCTTCCGAGGCCGCTAACCTCACTGTCGCCCATGGTGAGTTCCACTCAAGGCCTAATCAACAAGTTTCTCGAGTGGTTTGGCGATTTGGGGATATTTTTCTGGCGAGTTGTGCGCGCGGCCGTGACACCGCCGTTTGAACTCCACGAACTGTTTCGACAAATCGATGACATCGGGTCAAAGTCCTTGCCGCTGGTCGCCTTGGCCGGCGCTGCCACCGGAGTTGTTCTCTCTTTAGAGGCCCGTTACAGCCTGACTCGTTTCGGGGCTAAGTCGCTGCTTCCCGCCGCGATCGTGTTCTCCGTCATTCACGAGACCGGCCCGATCATCACCGGTCTGGTAGTGAGTGGTCGAGTGGGCGCTGGCATCGGCGCCGAGTTGGCGTCAATGAAAGTGACCGAGCAGATCGATGCCATCGAGGCATCTGCGGTGAACCCTTATAGGCTGCTAGCGGCGCCCCGCATCCTGGCTTGCATCCTGATGCTACCTTTGCTGACCCTCGCTGGCGACGCATGCGGCCTGGTAATGGGATGGGTTACGCAGGCCTTGGTTGAGCCGCTCTCGTTACATCAGTTCATCAGCAGCGGTTTTAGAGGCGCCAGCTTTAACGATCTCCTGCCCCCCACGTTTAAGACTGCTGTGTTTGGCCTGATGATTGGGCTGATCGCTTGTTTTCAGGGAATGCGGACACAGGGAGGCGCCGCGGGCGTGGGCCAAGCGGCCACCAGTTCGGTCGTTTTGTCCTCGCTGTTCGTGATCCTGGCCGATGTCGTGCTGGTGAAGCTCATTCTCATATTTTTTCCATAAATATTTTCTCGTGGACATGGACTAAGCAACTCACGAAACGAGTATGAACACAATCGATCAAATTCCGATTCAAACCGCGATGAAGCCAGGAGAAGCCGCGAAAGACTGCAATGCGCCAGCTATCGCCGTTGAGGACTTGCATAAGTCCTTTGGAAGTCAAAAGGTTTTGAACGGAATTAGCCTGACCGTGAGCCGCGGCGAGACTCTGGCAGTGCTGGGTCGCAGTGGTACTGGCAAGAGCGTCTTGCTCCGGCTCATCATTGGCCTGGAGAAGCCTGACTCGGGATCGGTTCGCATCCATGGTCAGGACCTCGCCGGCCTGGCTCTCGACCAACTCGGCGAAATCAGGAAAAGAATGGGTTTTCTGTTTCAGCACGCCGCCCTTTACGATTCGCTGACCGTCGAGCAGAACGTGGCCTTTCCGCTGCAGCACCATAAGAAGGAGATGTCGAAGTCCGAGCAGGGCGACCGGGTGAGGCAACTGCTGGCGGAAGTGGGCATGGAAGGCGGCCTCAAGAAGATGCCTTCGGATATTTCGGGAGGCATGCAGAAACGAGTAGGGCTGGCGCGTGCGCTGGCTCTGGAGCCCGATATTCTGCTGCTCGATGAGCCCACCGCTGGTCTCGACCCCATCAGCGCCGCGGAGATCGGTGATCTGGTGCTCAAGCTTCAAGCGGAACATCACATGGCATCCATCGTGGTGACTCACGATCTGCACAGCGCGAAGACGATTGCAAACCGTCTGGCTCTGCTCAACGAGGGAAAGGTTGTGATCGAAGGCAGCTTTGAAGAACTTCAAAGAAGTGATATCGAATTGGTTCGGGAATTTCTCAGGCATTCGTAGCGGGAAGTACGGAGGGCATATGTCGAGGGCGGCGCGGTTGGGAGCTTTTATCGTTGCGACACTGGCGATTCTGGTGATCGGTGTGTTCATCATCGGGAGCAAGCAGTATCTCTTCAGCTCCACCTACCAATTGAAGGCTCAATTCGACAATGTGGCCGGCTTGGATGCTGGAGGCGATGTAAGGGTGGGCGGCGTTCACAGTGGAACTGTGCACAGCATCGTGTTGCCCCACAAACCGGGCGAAAAGGTCACTGTCGTCATGGATCTGGGCAAATCGACGCACGAAATCATCAAGCTGGACTCCGTGGCCACCATCGAAACCGAGGGGCTATTGGGCAACCAATATCTGGCGATCTCGTTTGGATCCGCCGGGAAAGCCGACGTGCAGGATGGCGATACCATCTCGAGCGAACCGCCATTCGAAATGGCAGACATGCTCAAGAAGACGAGCGGCATTCTGGACAGCAGCCAGCAAGCCATCCAGAGCGTCACTCGGGCGACGGCGAATCTGGATTCGATAAGCGCCAAGATCGACGGGGGTCAGGGAACCGCTGGAGCGCTGGTTAACGACAAACAGCTCTATAGCAACCTCGAACAGACGACCAGCACCATGCGTGACACGATGGTCCAAGCACGAGCAGGGGTTACCGACTTCCAGGAAAATATGGAAGCCATGAAACACAACTTCTTCTTGCGTGGGTATTTCAGGAACCGTGGCTACGAGAGTTCCGCCGAGCTGGCAAGAGATGAGATCGAACGCCTGCCACAAGGCACGACGATAAAGGAGTTTACGTACTCGGCGAAGCAGCTTTTCGATAAGCAGGACTCGGCCAAACTGAAGAACCAGAAATCTCTAAACGCCGGCGGCGAGTTCTTGGCGAATAACCAGTTCGGGGTTGCGGTGATCGTAGCGTCCGCCGGTATGGAAGGCGATACCCAGAAGGACCTGGTGCTAACCGAAGCGCGGGCTATGGTTGTGCGCGAGTATCTGGTCGAGAACTTCGGATTTGACGATAGCCAGCTCAAGACTCTGGGAATGGGCAAGCAGGCGGACACGAATTCGGATGCCGCATGGGGTACGGTGCAGATTTTCATCTATCCAACCGGGACCGAAATACCGCCTAACAAGCAAGCGCGTTCGAGTGTCTCATCCAAAACAACCTCGGACCAGCCGGTCCAGGCTTCTGCTCCAACACCAAGGCCACATTAGGGGCAGTTGGGAGTTTTAAGCCGGCAAGGATGTCATTTGATTGTCAACTTTCTGCAAACACGCGGTGACAACGTCGCTGAGGTTTGGAGTAGAGAGTGAGTTGATAACTGCATGAGACCCTTTATCTTCCCCTTAGGAAGATCGCCGGGGATTTGGAAGGGAGAGTACAGCGTTGTGCAATGTGCAGCGTATCCGTTTTAATTATGCGTTGGGTCCAGATGCCATAGGCTTAGTGGCCGCTGTTGATGGGGATGCATGTGCTGGCTGGGCGAAATCAGTGGAGATATCGAGGGACCCAGACACTCGGCGCAAAGGCCAAGAATCCGCACTGTGCGCATGTCTAAAAGGAACAACACTCGCGTGGATTCCGTTTGCTTGCTGAAGTACTTGTTCAGATGTTCGCGAAGCTGCGACCTGGCTCGCCAAAGTCGCGCCTTCACTGCGGCGTGACTCAGGCTTAGCACTTCTGCAGTGCGTTCTGTGGAAAGGCCTTCAATATCTCGCAGAACGAAGACTACCCGCAAGATCGGCCGCAGTTCCTTCAGCGCCTTGACTAGGATCTCCCGTAATTCAGACGCCCAATAGAGTTGTTCAGGATTTGGAGCCCAGTCGGCGAACTCCATTGGAGGTATGTCTTCGTCTCCCTGAAACTGTGCATCCAAGCACATCTCTCTTGTTGCGTGCTGCTTTCGGAGCTTCATAAGGGACTGGTTCACTGTGATGCGAATCAACCAGGTTGAGAATTGGGACTCCTCCCGGAATTGGCCCAGGTTTTGGAATGCCTTCAAGAAGGCGTCCTGAACTGCATCTTGGGCATCTTCCGTGTTATGGGTGACGCTTTGAGCAATTCGAAGAAGTTTGCGATCGTAGCGCCTTACGAGTTGCTCGAACGCGGCAACGTCCGTATTTTTGCTGGCATGGACAAGATCCAGGTCATCGCTTTTCACTGTCCATACAGCGAATTGTGTCGAGTCTGCAGTCATAGTCGTTCAAGGCGCTTTGGTGGAGGCCATTGATGCTGCCGTGGATGACAAGCCGTTTCCATTGCAATTCCATCACGAAATCCGGGTATCACTGCACCACGACCTTGCCGATCATCTTCGGGTGGATCGAGCAGAAGTAGGGATAAGTTCCCGCCTTGGTAAACGTGTGGGAGAACTTTTCGTCCGTATCCATCACCTTGGACTTGAACACGCCGTCGGTGCTCACCGTCGTATGGGGAATGTCATCTTTGTTTGTCCAGGTAACCGTCGCTCCGACGGGTACAGTGATCGTTTGCGGCCCGAAAACGAAATTATCGATTTTCACCGCCGCTTCTGCCGCTGAGGGCTGGTCATTCGCCGTCACGTCAGGCGATCCCGCGAACAGCAGCACCACCGCAATCATTACCGGTATCGCCAAACCCGCAACCCACATATTTCGCTTTCTCATGTTTTTGTTTCCTCTCTAGATTTAATTCTCTTGCTCGATCTTCTTTATTTGGACCAATTCCTTTGGACTGGACGGTCTGGGCACATCAGGGTTGATCCGACTCCCCGTCTCCATTCCCTGAAGCCGAAGACCTAAACAGCGAGTGGCGAATCGACAACTGCGAGGCTGCGACCGCTGACTAGATAGTTCACATCGGTAATACCCAACACCCGCTGCAACTGATCGGCGGGTACCTTCATCGGTCCGGCTGAGGGAGCTGTTCCCGGCGCAGGTTGAGGGAAAGCAGTGGACATCGCGGTGTGGAACGAAACCTTACCTTCGATCTTCTGCATGATCTGGTGAATGTGGCCATTTAACACAGTCACGGAGCCGAAACGCTTGACATAAGACAAGGCTTGTTCACTGTCGTCGGTTCCCCAACCCCAATCGGGATAGATGGTCCACAGTGGAATGTGGGCAAAGAGCACAATCGGAGTGCTAGCAGAGCGGCCCTTAAGATCGTCCTCCATCCACTCCAGCTGTTCGTGACCGAGCGAGCCCATGCCTCCAGCTTTCAAGTTGGCAACATTTACGAGACCCATGAAATGCACGCCCTTATGATCGAAGCTGTACCACCCTGTACCCTTTGTGCCCTTTCCGCAGCGTTGGAGGTATTGCTCGCCGTTGTCACTCAGCATGTCGTGCTCACCAGGTACAAAGTAGATCTGTTTCGCGGCCGCTCCTTTCAATGCCTGGTCAAGAGTGTCGAACTCACTTGGTTTCGAGAGCTGACTCAGATCACCGGTGTGAATGAGGAAGTCCGGTTTGTGGGGCATGGCGTTAATCTTGTCGATCGCCGTCTGTAGAGTAGCGGTGACGTCCGGATTGGCCGGCTTGTTAAAGCCGATGTGGCTGTCGCTGATCTGAACAAAGCTGAAGTCGCCGCCTTTGCCGGCATCTTTGCCGTAGCCTTTGGCGAATGCCCGAGAGACCGGAATGCCGCCGCTCATGGTCCAGACCAAGCCTGTGCCCGCCCATGCCATGCACTTCAGGAATCCCCGACGATCGACGCCGTCGTCGTTGAGGTCTTGTAACTGCTGATCGATAAGATCTTGCTTTTTGTCTGGCATTTGCCCTCCGTGGTTTGTGACGTTCTGAGTTGATAACCGCCTGAAGCCGTTTTTATTCCCGAAGTTCACCGTGGTCAGAAATTATTGTGTTGTCTGTATTTTCATGACTTCCTCAGACCTAACCCACAGGTCGGGATGCCAGGACGCGTCCTTATCCTTACGCCTGGATATATTGGGGACTAGCCAGGAACATTGACGCCACTCAGAAAGCCACCCAAATGCCCGGTCAGGGCGATCAGGCCAACTCCCAGAACTTCAAGCGCCAGACGGTAGTTCGGCAAGGCCTCTGCCCGCTGTCGCAGGCGGAAATGCACCCACCAGACCAGCCAGATCATCAACGTCGAGACACACGCGAATACGAGATGCATCAGCAGGATGCCCTTCAGTTTCTGTCCTTCCAGTTGGAACTGCCACGCGAGTAGCCCTGTAGCGAGAACCGGAACAGTCGAAATCGCCGCCAGCAGCAAGTTGTAATATGCCGCGTCCTCCAGGCCGCGGCGCTTCGTCCATTGCGCGATGAAGTCGAATGCCACTGCCGCGATAAACAGTGCGATGGGAAAATGGATCAGCACCACATGTTGCGCGTGCTTCGCCAGAACTACGGTCTTCAGATCGAAAGGATTCACCATTAGACACCCCTTAACCGTGCGGGATTTTGCTGCGGGAGCATGCTGTAGTAGACGGCTTCCATTGCCGCTTATCGGCTTTGCTCCTCGTAATGCATCACCCTCCATAGTCTGAGGATCGAGTTTGTTCGGGCTGGCGATCGGCTGGCTTTGAAACCACCCATAATCCGTCGCCGTTCAGGACATAAACAAAATCCCGCTCATCCTGAAGCCACTTGACCACGCCGGGAAACTTTTGCACTACCTTGGGAGCGGCTGGATTCGACAGATCCCAAAATACGAGGTCGTCATCGGCGGCGCTCCTGTGCAACGGGAGAACGCCGTTTTCGGCAATGATGGCCAAATCGCCCGTCACGTTCATCCTGCTCGACATAGCCGGATCCGGCCACGGGATCAATCCGATGGCTTTCGGTTCAGAGGGCTTGCTGATATCGATAATCGAGATGCCCTGGCTCTCTGAGTGCTGCACATAGAGGTAGTACTTGCCGTTCACCTTTCTCTGCATCGCCATGTCTACCGCTGATAGTCCAGTGAACGAAATGTGTGCGACCAGGTGGGCTTGGTTGTCGGACGTTTTGGGTTTGTGATCCTTGGCCGATGCCGAACCAGATGCAAGCAGCACCGTGGCAAGCATTGCGACCGCTACCGAGCTAAACTTCACGAGTCTTCCGATTCTGTTCACAATCCGCCTCCGCGAAATGAATCTCACCGTGGATAACGGACTCTGTGATCTTTTATTCCGCTTGGATCGCATCAATTGCGGAGTAGTACGGGAAATTGATTGCACTTCAATGGGAGATGGACCCATCAAAGGCGCCCTCCTGCGCATTTGGAATCACGCAGGAGCTGTTCATGATTGCGGGTTCGCGTTGCCCTGCCGGGGCGCACGTCATTTCCCGGAACAATTTTGGTTTTTGGAGGGAATAAATCCACGACTTCTCTGTTTTACTATGTGAACGTGTCAGGAGAGGACCTTCAACTCGATTCGTTCGAAGAACTGGCCCTGCCGCTCTTCGATCAGTTGTACAACTTCGCTCACTGGCTCACCCAGAATCGCGAAGAAGCCGAAGACTTGGTTCAGGAAACCTACGCGAAGGCCTTGAAAGGGTTCGCGTCCTTCCGCTTGGGGACCAATTTCCGAGCGTGGATGTATCGTATTCTGCGTAACACGTTCTTGACGTCTCGCACCGGGTTGAAAACGACCATGACGGTGTCTCTCGATGCCGAGGAGGACACACCCGAACTGCCAGTTGAGCGCGACACGCCAGAGACGCTTTTACTGGAGCGCTCGAACCGCGAGCTGCTGCAGAGCGCGATGGATGATCTTCCTGTGCATTTCCGAGAGATCCTCCTTTTGTGTGAGGTGGAGGAGATGTCGTATCAGGAGATTTCCGAAACGCTTTCGGTTCCTATCGGTACGGTGATGTCGCGTTTATCGCGCGCGAGGCAGACTTTACGCACTCGCCTGCGACCACAGTTGCAAGAAGGACCACGCACGGCGGCGGCGGCAAAGGGGACGATTGCAAAGGTGACAAATTATGGTTTGTGAGTCTTGGAAGGCAAAGCTCGACACTTACCTCGACGGCGAGGCTTCACAAGAGGAAATGCGCACGTTCGACGCTCATTTGCGCAGTTGCGCGAGTTGCTCAGCGGATGCCCTTGCGCGCGTGCAGATGAAACGCGCGATTCAAATCGCTGGAAAACGTTTTGCTCCCAGTGCTGAGTTCCGGAAAAAGATGCAGCAGAGCATGGCGAGCAAACCGCAGCGGCGTTTCCGGCTGACATGGATGTTAGCCGCGACGGCAGCCATCATTGTCGTGGCCGGGACGTTGACTTCCGCTTATCTGGGAACCCGATCGAGCAGAGACCAGGTTGCCCGAGACCACGTTTACAGCGAGATTGCGGACTTGCACGTGGGGACGCTGGCCAGTTCGTCGCCAGTGGATGTGATCTCGACGGACCGACATACGGTGAAGCCCTGGTTCCAGGGAAAAATCCCGTTCGCGTTCAATTTGCCGGAACTCCAGAACTCCGTGTTCTCTCTGCTTGGAGGCCGGATGACCTATCTGGACCAAACGCCGGGCGCACATCTCATCTACGATGTGCGGAAACACCATATTTCCGTATTCGTGTTCCAGGAACGGGCATTGCCAGCCAGGTTGGAGGATGGTTCTCTTCCGCCGCAGAAACTGTCGTTCAATATGGAAACATGGACCCAAGGCGGCCTTCGCTATTTCGTGATCGGCGACGCGAGCACTGCGGATATCGACAGTCTTGCGAAATTGTTTAAGGCCGCGTCGTAGGTTGGCGTCCGTACTTCTGATGTCCCTTATTAACGCGACACACCGCATTGCGGCACAAACTTATAGCCCAGGCCGTGTACGGTGAGAAGGTGTGACGGATGCGAAGGATCGCTCTCCAGCAGAAGGACCTTGTCCGCAACGTCTGAGTGGCGCTAAGAATTACAAGGGGTAGGCCGGGAATCAAATTCGCAATTTTCTTGCAAATTTCGCGCCCCAAAGATCCCGGACTCGGCAGATCCAGGACCACTGCGCCTGACACTCTCTGGCGAAGTATCTCCAGACCACGAACGATATCCGGGACGACATCGACCTCATACCCTTCCGCGGAGAAAAGCCGCCGCAGAATCCTCCGCAAAGCGGCGTCGTCCTCGATGACCAGAATCCGATCCGTTGTGACCGGTCGCAATTCGGATATCGGAGTGTTCAAGGTTATTTCTAAGGTAGCGGTTGCCATAAGCTTCTCCTCTTTCTGCAGGATCGCTGCTTGATTCGCACCTCAGGTATTACAGCCCTGCCTCAGCGAAGATTTCTTCGCTCCGGACTGCCTCGCGAACTGACTTGCGGGCTCTGGCCAGGCGTGACATAACGGTTCCTATCGGGATCGACAATACTTTCGCGATCTCCTGGTACGACATTTCCTCCACTTCACAAAGAAGGAGAGCCTCGCGGTAATGCACTGGTAGGTCGTCAATGGCGCGCTGCAGCAGTTGGCAATTGGAACGATTCATTAGAATCGTTTCGGGTGTTTTCGTATCGCCTGCCAGTTCGGGTCCGTCCCCCTCCGAATCCAAGGCAACGGTCATGCGCCGTTCGAGTCTTGAGCGCGAACTTAGAAAGGTGTTCCTCAGGATTTGAAATATCCATGCCCGGAAATTGGTGCTGGGCTGAAACGATGCGAAACTGCGTAAAGCCTTTAGATAAGCCTCTTGGACGAGATCCTCGGCATCGCTCGAATCGGGCGCCAGCCAGCGCGCGAAGTTGTAGAGGGAATCAAACAGGGGCATGGCCAAATCTTCGAACCGTCCCAACGGTTGACCGTCCTGTGAAGACGAAGCCCCGAATCGAACCAGCCCTTGTGAGCCAAATCCATATTGCCTCATTTGCCTTCTCCTGAATCAGCTCGAACCCCGGTTGCCGCCCACTCTGAACGCGCCAGTCCTCAGCGCTTCGCGCGAGGCGCGCTCTACGACCTCCTGCAGAAGCGACTCTACATCGGTGAAATCCGTCATCGCATGCCGGAGAGCACCAGGGCACTGATCTGCTTATCAATCGAAGCGAAGCTGAAGCGCTCGGGCGGTGAAGTTCACCTGGTGGTGTCTCCGAACTCGGGTGGAGTGCCCTCTCATCAGCCGAATCAGTCGTTGATGAAAGCGGTGGCGCGAGCCCGCAGCTGGTACGAGAGAGTGCTGGAAGGCAAGTCGTCGAATCAAAGATCGTTAACCCTCCACGCCGGCTTGACGCGGCGATACATCGGAAGGGTCTTCGATTGTGCATTCCTCGCGCCCGACATCGTCGAGGCCATCCTCGAGGGACGTCAGCCTCGCGATCTGAGTTTTAAGAAACTGTGCGCCCATATTCCTTTGAGCTGGGTCGAGCAACGCAAGCAATTTGGATTTTCGCCCCGATGATCTTTTCCCTAAGTTCCCTACCTACCCATATCAGGGACTTGTGTTCCCTGATACGGCCCTGATAATTCCCTGTTCCGTTTTGGCAAAGTCGAGCGTTAACCCCAGCAGAATGTGCTGACTAGAGAGGTAAGAAACGGCTTGACACACATGTGCTCCTAGTGTAGTATTTGTGCATGGACACCGCCCTCAAAACTCCGAAAACACTGCAAGAAGCGATAGCCTATTTTTCTGATCCTACCCGCACCTTCGAGTACGCAAAAGCCTATCGCTGGCCGGATGGCGCGGTCAAGTGTCCGCGCTGTAATGGCACCAAGCACTCGTTCATCAAGACGCGGAAAATCTGGTTCTGCTACGTCTGCAAAAAGCAGTTCACGTTGAAGGTCGGAACGATCATGGAAGATTCCCCGATCAGCCTTGACAAGTGGATGACGGCGTTTTGGATGCTGTCCAACTGCAAAAATGGAATCAGCAGTTACGAACTGGCGAAGGCGATTGGCATTCATCAAGAGTCGGCATGGTTCATGCTTCAACGTATCCGGGAAGTGATGAAGGGGAAGAAAACCAACCGCAAGCTGGGGGGTGGGCCGGGGAGCGAATTGGAAGCTGACGAAACTTTCGTGGGTGGTCGCATCCAGAACATGCACAAGGATCGCAAGCTGCGCTATCAGCAAATGGGTGGAGTGTTCGGGGGAAAGACCATCGTGCAAGGAATCCTTGACCGTGATCTGCGCGAAGTCAGGGCGAAGGTTGTACCGAATGTGAAGCGTGAAACTTTGCAGAACGAAGTGCTCAACAACGTGCGATACGGTTCCACCGTGTACACGGATGACGCCGTGGGCTACGACAAGTTGCACTATCGCTTCGTGCATGATGTTGTGAACCATGCCGAAACCTACGTCAAAGGCCGCGTCCACACCAATGGGCTGGAGAACTTCTGGAGTCTGCTTAAGCGGACTCTGCGGGGAACCTACGTTGCTGTAGAACCGTTTCATTTAGATCGTTACGTTGACGAACAAGTGTTCCGTTTCAACAACCGCAAGAACGATGATGCTGGCCGCTTCGCGCTCGCTATGAGCCAAGTTGCCGGGAAACGTCTTACCTACGCCGAACTCACAGGTAAAGACCAATCGCCGCGCTCGTCCTCGACAGGGACGGGGGAAACACCAGTCCCCTTCTAGTCCTTGTCGGCATTCTTGGACTTGCGCGAGGTAGCAGCCTTGGGTCGCTTCTTCGCCTTTATCTTCGGCTTGGGAGCCTGTAAAATCGCCTTCGCAAACCGTTCAAAGTTGGCGAATGCTTCGGGGCCTTCGATATACTGACGCTCCTTCATGAATTGAGTGTATGTCACATAAGCCTCAACATGGTAAAAACAATCCACCCCCCGGAAAGAAACACGCCGAGGGCGAAGAAAAATCCACAAACCGCCACGTTTACGTTGAACCTGGGGTTCAAATAGACTTGGTTCAAGACCTTAAAGAGACATATCAATCCAGCCAAACTGATTCCACAACCCAGAATAATAAACAACTGTTTTGGACAAAAATATCGGCCGGATTGCTCTTCGTCGTCGCTCTCGTTTATTGCGGCCAACTGTACCAGATGGTGGAATCGAACAGGCTCACGCGAGAATCTGTGGAGGCTGTACAGGCTGCCGTCGTTTCCTTTTCGTCCTCGCAGATCAAGGTAAGTCCCAAGGAGAACTTCCCCTACTATATGTTTGTTACTCCATTCACCAACGGGGGAAATACCGCCACTAGGACGGGCCAAGTCTATTGGAGCGTCATTACGCCAACCGAGAAAATTCCAGACGATTACACATTCCCGGATCAAGGAAAAGCTGGCAATGGAAGAACGTTCATCCTCGGGCCAAAACAAACCGCCAATACTAAGCCGATTGCTATACCAGACGATGTGGTCAAAAACATGCTCGCTCGTCACGTTCGCATCTACTTCTACGGTTGGGCTGCGTACAGGGATCGCTTCAAAGAGACACCTGATCGGGTAACCGAGTTCTGTTACGAGTTTTGGGACATCATCAAGAACGGAACCGAAATGGAATCGCAAATCAACGTCTGCGAGCACCACAACTGCTATGATGACGAGTGTCCTGACTACAAAGAGCGAATCAAAGCCATTCACTAAAGTTGCCCTGTCACGGCGCAACCAGTGTATCAGGTTTGACACACATGTGTACCAACCCGTTTGTTGCCACTAGAGAAAAGAAGTGCGATTTTCGGAGCTTGAAAATCCTAAATTCCCCTGTTAAGTTCCCTGTTAGCAGGGAATTCGGGCGGAGAAGGGTTAGCGCCAGACTGCGTGCTCCGCCAGATTTTCTCGAATACAAAGCGCTTCCTCCGGGTTTCTCCCGGCATATCTAACGGTCAAGCCCGCCCTGCACTTCCGGGAGACCCTTGCATGACAACTGCGTGCTAAGCTTCGACTGCCCATCTCGCGTCTTTGGACGAGAAGGTGCTAACAATCATTTCCATCCTAGGTGGACATGTTCCGGCAGCATATCGCCAACCCGCATAAGTCGAAAAAAGTAGTTATAGGGGACCCTTACGGGCCCGCCGCAGCAAGGTTAACAGGACCTTCGCTCAAGGCGCTGCTCGCGTTTTTCTCTTTATGGCTCCTGACGCCGGCGTGGGCGCAGATCTCTCCCGGCCCGCTTTCGCGGGCTCACCAGTCGCTGAACGGTGCCACGAATTGCACGGCTTGCCACAAGTTGGGCTCCGCGGCCACTTTGAAGTGTCTCGAATGCCACGCTGAAATCGAGACTCGACTGGCCGCTCGCAAGGGACTCCACGCTACCTACAACCTTCCGCGCGGATCGAGCAACGAGTGCTCGCGCTGCCACTCCGAGCACAATGGCGAGGATTTCCCGCTCATCAAATGGGACACCAAGACCTTCGATCACAAGCTCACCGGATATGTCCTTGAAGGCAAACACGCCGGAATAGCTTGCGCTCGCTGCCATAGCGCCGATCACATTTCCCCTGCGGAACGCACGACGATCAGGATGAAGAACTTGTCGCGCAGCTTTCTGGGCGTCCCGCAAGCCTGCGCCACATGCCACGAAGATCCGCATAAGGGACGGTTGGGCGCGAACTGTTCTCAATGCCACAACTTCACCGATTGGAAGACCGTTGCGGTGGGCCAGTTCGACCACTCCAAGACTCGCTATCCGCTGACGGGAGCGCATGCCCAGGTAAAGTGTGAAAAGTGCCACACGCCGGGACCTGAGGGGAAGCCGCGCTACACCGGCATACCGTTTGGCAAGTGCTCGGATTGCCACGCGGACGTGCACCATGGCAGTTTTCCGCAAGGCTGTGAGTCCTGCCACAACACCGAAAGCTGGAAGAGAATCTCCTTGGCTGCGGTGGATAGAAACTTCGATCACTCGAAAACCAAATATCCGCTGCAGGGAAAACACACGACTGTCGATTGCGCGCTTTGCCACGCGGGCGGAGACTTCAAAAAGCCGGTCGCATTCGCCACCTGCATGGATTGTCACAAGCCCGATCCGCATAACGGGCAGTTCGCCAAGCGGCCTGGGAGCGAGGAGTGCGCATCGTGCCATACCGTCGAGGGCTTCAAGCCGTCGACATTCACGGCCAAGCTCCACGCCACGTCGGCCTATCCGCTGGAGGGGAAGCACATCGAGGTGGAATGCGCCAAGTGTCATATCCCGAAAGGCAAAGACACGCTCTTCAAGGTCAAGTTTCAGCGCTGCACCGATTGCCACAAGGATGGCCATGATGGGCAGTTCGCGGCCGCGCCGTACCTCAACGCCTGCGAGCGCTGCCACACGCTGCAGGGATACAAGCCGTCCACGTTTACGCTAGCCAGGCACAAGGAGACGCACTTTGTCCTGACCGGCGGCCACATTGCTGTCCCCTGTCGCGACTGCCACAAAGAGCAGGCGTACGCTGAAGGAACGCCTAAGCCGGTGGTCTTCTATCACTGGAAAAATCTGTCGTGCACGACCTGCCACCAGGATCCGCACAAGGGGCAGTTTGACAAACGCATGCAGCAGGTCCGCGCCGATGGAACGGTCGGCGGATGCGAAGCTTGCCACTCGACCAAGTCGTGGAAGGAACTCTCGCGCTTCGACCATGCGAAGACGTCATTTCCATTGGTGGGAGCGCACAAGGCCACCGCCTGCATCGATTGTCACAAGCCGCCCAACCTGGAGACCAAGCTCATCGCCGCGGACTTCACTGCCGCTCCGACCAAGTGCGAGGACTGCCACGCGGATATTCACGGCAAGCAGTTCGTGAAGGCTGGCGTGACGTCGTGTGTCGAATGTCACAACAGCGCGAAGTGGAAACCGTCACTGTTCGATCATGACCGGAGGACTTCCTTTGCCTTGCAGGGTCTGCACAAGAACGTCCGGTGTGAGGGATGCCACAAACAGATCCGGTCGGTCGAAGGCAAGAACGTGCTCTTCTACATGCCGACACCCAAGCAATGTGAGGCCTGCCACGGGCCAGGGACTTTGCCCGCAAGGAAGGGTTAGTTGAGGTCTGGAACCGGATTTATCTGCTCCCATGGTCAAGCGCTGGGGGCTGTCTCTGTTAGCCGGACGCGCGGACGGTGCCGGGGCTACCCAGCGCTGATTGTTGAATTTCTTTATATGTAATAACTCCCATTTCTCTGAAGAAGTTACTCCACTCAGAAGTGCATCCTACCCCGCGATGGGAATCCGGACCTGTTACAGAGTGGCCGCCTGAACATAGGCGGGCGTAACTTTTCTCGCCATGCCCAAGTAGCTACGCTATGTGGACGCAGAATTGCTCGTTTGTCCGTACTCTTGCCGCTTCGTTTGCTTTGGGTGCCGAGTCCGAAACAGGGGTGACTTTTGACTACGGGGAAGTGGGCGAGCTTAGCGGGGCCGCTGCTGTTTTTATTGAGTGGGCTCGTGAGCGGGTCGAACCAAGGGGCCACAAGCACCCACAGCCCACACGGGAACCTCACCGTTCCCTGTCAGAACTGTCACACCGCAGAGGGCTGGAAGCCGATTCGGGCCATCCCGGAATTCGATCACAACCAAACCCGCTACCCGTTGCGCGGGCTGCACCAGAATGTGGCCTGTACGCAATGCCATGTGAAGCCCGTGTTCAACAACGTGGGCCTACGTTGCCAGGACTGCCACGCTGATATTCACCAACGAAAACTGGGCGCAAATTGCGAACAGTGCCACAGCGTGCGCGGATGGGGAGTCTCGATCAAGGAAATCCAGCAGCACAACAATCGCTTCCCGCTGACCGGCGCCCATGCGGCGGTCGATTGCGATTCCTGCCACAAGAACGCGGCCAACAGCCGATTCGAGACCATGTCCACGGCGTGTGTTTCCTGCCATGCGGCGGACTTCAAGCAGGCCAAGGCCCCCGACCACGTCGCCCTGGGATACGCGACGACCTGCGAGCAGTGCCACGTCACAGACAACTGGCTGAATGCGAAGTTCGATCACAATTCGGTGGGCTTCCCGCTGACGGGTGGGCACGCGGTCCCTCCCCGAGCGTGCGCGGATTGCCACATCAACAACAACTTCAACCTGACCAGCACGGCTTGCATTTCGTGCCATCAGAAAGACTTTAACAATGCGGCCAGCCCTCCGCACAAGGGGTTTTCCACCAGTTGCGCAAACTGTCATGACACAGTGCAGTGGGCGGACGCGAAGTTCGATCACAGCGTAACCGGCTTCACATTAACGGGGATGCATACCGTGCCGCCGCGGCAGTGCGCGGATTGCCATAACCCGAAATTTGGCGGCTACAACCTGACGACCGGGGCATGCATCACTTGCCACCAAAGCGATTTCACCGGCGCGAAGAATCCCGACCACGTGGCGGGCGGCTTTTCGCAGAGTTGCGAACTTTGCCACTCGACTTCGGCATGGCAGCCGGCGACGTTTGACCATTCCAAATCCGCGTTTCCCCTGACCGGTTCGCACACCGTGCCCCCGCGGACGTGCGCGGACTGTCACGGCGCCAACAACTACAACATCACGAATACGACTTGCATTTCGTGCCATCAGAAGGATTTCGACAACGCGATCAGTCCGGTGCCGCACACGGGATTTCCGACTACCTGCGAGCAGTGTCACGACACCGTGCAGTGGGCCGACGCCAAATTCGACCACTCGCAAACTGGATTCCCACTGACGGGCTCGCATACCGTTCCACCGCGAGCCTGCGTGGATTGCCACATCAACAATAACTACAAGCTGAACAGCGCGCTCTGCATTACCTGCCACCAGATCGATTTCAACAATGCAAATAGTCCGGTGCCGCACACCGGTTTCCCGACAACTTGCGAAATGTGCCATGACACGATTGCATGGACCGATGCGACCTTCAATCACAACAACACACCGTTCCCGCTAACCGGCTCGCATACGGTGCCGCCGCGGGCGTGCGCCGACTGCCACGTCAACAACAATTACCAGACGCTGCCCACCGCCTGCATCGGCTGTCACCAGAACGACTACAACAACGCGAAGAGTCCGGTACCGCACACTGGCTTTCCGACGACTTGCCAGAACTGCCATGACACCATTCAGTGGACCGATGGCAAGTTCGATCACTCGCAGACCGGTTTCCCGCTAACGGGCTCGCATACGGTTCCACCGCGGGCCTGCACCGACTGCCACATCAATAACAACTACAACATCACCAACACGACTTGCATTTCGTGCCACCAGACCGATTACAACAACGCGAACAGTCCGGTGCCGCACACCGGTTTCCCGACCACCTGCGAGCTGTGCCACGACACCATCCAGTGGACGGACGGTAAATTTGATCACTCGCAGACCGGATTCCCGCTGACCGGCTCGCATACGGTCCCGCCGCGGGCCTGCGCCGATTGCCATGTCAACAATAACTACAACCTGAACAGCGCGCTGTGCATCACGTGCCACCAGACCGACTACAACAACGCGACGAATCCGGGGCATGCCGCGCAGCCGCAGTTCTTCCCGACGACGTGCCAGAACTGCCACAGCACCACCAACTGGCTGAATGCGTCGTTCAATCACACGCAATACACGCAGTTCCCGATCAACCACGGCGGCGCGAATGGAGTGTGTGCGACGTGCCATACGAATTCCAACGACTATTCAGTTTTCCAGTGCACCAACTGCCACGCGAAATCGCAAACTGACCAAAACCATCAAGGTGTCAAGGGCTATGTGTACAACAGTGTGAACTGCTACCAGTGCCATCAGAGCGGGAATGGCGGGGGATGACGGGCGAAGTCGCGATTGGCCAGGAATAGGCTACGCACGGAATAAGCCGAAAAGCAGCGCGAGCAATAAGCGGAGCGCTAGCCAGTGTCGAAACGAGTGTTGAAAAGAGATGAAGGCAGTTGGGAAACACCTCGCGATCTGGATGCTACAGCTGTCTTGCGCCGCAGCGCAGAGCACCAGCGGGACCGCGACCGTGCAGAAGGTGCAGGTGGTGCGGGACAAAAGCGGTTTGCGCGTGGAGGTGACTCTCAGTTCTCCGGTTCAGCCTGCGATTGAAACGGCTGTGAATCCCGACCGGATTCTGCTCGACTTACCCGGCACAATCGCTACCGGCAATACTCAAAAAGCGGTCAACATGGATGGCGTGCGTCGGGTGCGCACCGGTCAGCACAGCACCGTTCCCCCGGTTACTCGGGTCGTGCTCGATCTGGATCAAGCCCATTCATATGCAATGAAGGCCGAAGGAAACCGGATCATAGTGACGGTCGGTCCGGCGCTGAACGCAAGCCGGGCCCAATCTGCCGCGCCGGCATCACCAGTGTCACTAGGAGTGAGTGGCATCTTCCGGCGGAAGCCGGCAGCGCCCCAGCCCACGACTGCCGACCAGTCTCCCTCGATTCCGCTGCCGGCATCGGCTCCGGGCACAGCTTCCGTTTCTACTTCCGGCCAGGCAGATGCTGGCAAGAATTCGCCTGACGCCACGCCGCCGCCGTTCTCCGCGCCGCAAGTCGCGGAGGACTCCAGAGCGCGCGATGGCTCCGTAACCACGGGAGGCTTTCCCTCGGCATCTGCCGATACGCCGAGTGCGACTTCGAGGACTCCCGCGGTTGGGACGACGTTGGGCACGAAGTTGGGCGCCACGCTTGACGCCGCAGCAGGCACCGAGTCCTCTGCTACGAAAACGCCTGAACTCAAGACCCGAGCCGGCTCAGAGCTGTCCTCTGATGCGGCCACCGCCAACCCGGCGACTGCGAATACGGCCACGCTGCTGGTCCGCAGCGACGACCCGAGCCTGCGCACCGTGTTCCGAGTGAAGTATGTGGCCGAGGGGGTTGCCTACCTCGAAGGCGGCCGAGCGCAGGGTCTGGCGGAAGGGATGAAGCTGGAGGTGAAAGATACGAATCTGCCGGCGCGCCAGGGGGACAGCGCCAGCGCGGACGATCCGCAGGTTGTCGCCGAACTCGAGGTGAGTGGAATCGCCGAAACCTCGTCAGTCACAGAGATTCGCGACCCCAAGCGCCCGGTGAAGGCGGGAGATCTGGCGTATCTGTCGATCGCCGCCGCCGAAGCCCTGGTCGCACAGCGCGCATTGAGCCCAACGCGGCAATACCCGGCGGTGATTTCCTTCAGCGAAGGCGACACGCTGGACGAAGAAGCGCGCGAAGAAGTGCCGCGTCCGCCACTGCCGTCCGTCAATCGCGCCCGAGGCCGGATTGGGCTCGATTACGTGACCACCATGAGCGGGGGGTCTTCGAGCATGACCAGTTCGAATGTTGGGTTTGCTTTTCGCGGTGACATCACTCGCATTGGGGGCACCTACTGGAATCTGAGCGGATATTACCGCGGCAGGCTGACCTCACAAAGCGGCTCGGGCATTGAAACCGTGCAGGACCTCATCAACCACACCTATCACCTGAGCATGACCTACGACAATCCGAACTCCAGTCTGGTGGCCGGGTTTGGACGCCTCTACCTGCCCTGGGCCGCGAGTCTGGACACGATTGATGGCGGATATTTTGGATACCGGCTTTCCAAGGGCGCGACCGTGGGAATTTTTGGTGGCTCGACGCCCGACCCGAGTTCGTGGGACTACAGTCCGAATCGCGTGATCGGCGGCGGTTTCATCAATTTTGACGGCGGCTCCTATAACGCCTGGCACTACAGCAGCACGTCCGGTGCAGGCATCAACATGGTGAACTGGACGATGAACCGGCCGTTCGTATTTGTTGAAGACACGGTCTCCTACAGCCGCCGCTTTGCCGTGTATGAAGCGGCGCAATTCGATAGTCCTGCCGGCACCCCAGTAACGCCGGCGCCGGGTCCGGGCCTCGGGCGCAGCTTTTTCACCCTGCGCGTGCAGCCCCACCCACGTGTGGAACTCGATTTCAACCACAACTATTTCCGCGACGTTCCGACCTATGATCCATCGATCATTCCGACAGGCTTGGTCGATAAGTATCTGTTCCAGGGACTTAGCGTGGGCGCGCGGGTTGAGGTTGCGAAACAGGTTTTCCTGTCCTCGACCATCGGGAGAAGCAGCGGAGCCGGTGACAAGACCGCGTCGCTCAACAAGATGTTTGGCATCACCTTCAACCGCCTGCCGATTTTGCATTTGCGCGCGGATGCACACTACGCGCGCTTTAACAGTTCGTTCGGCAGCGGATCCTATGAGTCGGTCGCGTTCTCGCGGCAGTTGAACGAAGCCCTCCGCCTGGAGGTTCTGGCGGGACAGCAAAACTTCAGCTCGGCGTTAACCGCGAATAATCGCTCCCGCTTTATCACCACCACCTGGGAAACGACGTTCGGACCGCACTATTACTTACAAGGGAATTTCACCATCAATCGTGGCGACCTCAACTATCAGCAGTGGATGTTCTCGATGGGCTACCGGTTTGATTCGAAGACGAAGGCTGGCCAATGAGGGCACAGGCACAGGCCGGAAAGAAGATAAGGATTGCTAAGCAGATAGCGTGTGTAGCGATGGTTGTTTTCGCGCACGCAGCGCTCTGCCTGGGAAGCGATCGTCCCGAATCCACCGGAACCGGCAAGCTGCAGGATCTGCTGCAGCGCGCGGGCGATCAAATGTCGGAGTATCTCGACAAGTTTTCCGACGTACACTGCGTCGAGAAAGTGACCCAGGAGAAATTCGCCAATAACGGCAAGGACAAGATCGATCATCGGGAAGAATCCAGCTACGACTATCTGACGATCCTCGCCAACGCGGGTGGGGAGTTAAGCCTGTCGGAATCTCGCTTGCCGATCCAGACAGCCAAGGCGGACAAGAAGAACCGGTCCATGCTGGTGAGCAACGGTTTTGCCACTCTGTTCCTGGTGTTCCATCCGCTGTATGCCAACAGCTTCGAGTTCAGCGAATTGGGGGACGACGTGGTGGATGGCCACCGGCTGACCAAAATTGCCTTCCGCCATATTCGGGGATCGCGCACACCGGCCGCGCTGGCGCTGCGGGGGCGGGAATATCCGCTCGAGCTTTCCGGCACGGCGTGGATTAACCCGGAAACTGCAACCATCGCCAGGATTTCCGCCGGTATCGACAACACCATGGCAGACGTGGGTCTGAATACACTTCAAACCGATGTAGTATTCGCACCTTTTCCCTTCCACGATCCGGAGAAGACATACTGGTTCCCCTCGCGGGCGGTGGTGGAGGTAGAGACTCTTCGCCAGCATTGGCGGAACACCCACGAATTCACGAATTACAAACGGTTTTCAGTCAGCACCGAGGAGCAGGTCATCAGCAAATGAGCGCCAACGCCACTGCCGCCGCACGTCTCGCCACCGCCACGGCGAAGTCCTTACCCGACACCGAAAAAGGTCATCGCGTCCGCTTGTTCATGGGATACCTGATCGCCATCGCTCTGGTCGCCGGAATCTTCGCCTATGGCTTCAACTATTACACGCTCAATTCAGCCGAGCGGCCGTTTTCTCCCAAACACACCTTGCTGAAGCCGAGCGGGACGATCGGCGTGAAGCTAGGTATGCTGGGATTGGGCATGTTCCTGTGCATTTTTCTCTATCCCTTGCGCAAGCGCTGGGCCTGGCTCGCGCGGCAGGGGAGTTCGAGGCACTGGCTGGATAATCACGTCTTGTTGGGACTCGCAGCGCCCTTTGTGATTGCGCTGCACGCCGCCTTCAAGTTTCGCGGCTTTGCCGGCATCGCGTTCTGGATCATGCTGGCGGTTTCCCTCAGCGGCGTCATCGGGCGTTATCTCTACGGCCAGATTCCGAGAAGCTTGAATGCGGCGGAACTCTCGCTGAAGGAAGTACAGGAAATCCAGGGCAAATTGGGAGAGCAACTGGCGGAGCAAAGGGTTCTCCCACAATCGGACCTGAGAACTCTGCTGAGCCTGCCTTCCGCGGAACGCGTGCGGAAATTGCCGACAGTGGTGGCGCTGCCCTACATGATGCTGCTCGATCTAAGCCGCATTTTCAAAATCGCAACACTACGCCGGCGGCACCTCGGTTTTGGCGAACAGGTTCTCACGCTCGGCGGTTTGCTTAGGACGGGGCATCCTGAACTGGAGCGGGCCGTTCAGGTTGCGTGCGAGGAGGCGGCCATCGCCAAGCGTGTGCTGTTTCTCTCCTGCTCTCAAAAGGTGTTCCATCTCTGGCACGTGGTGCACAAGCCATTCAGCTATACATTCGCGCTGCTGGCCATCATTCATATCGTGCTGGTCGCGATGATGGGATACTTCTGATGCACGTCGTTGGGGTGGAGCGCTCTTAATGGATACAGTCGTCGCCTTGGTGGTTGCCGCCATTGTGGGCGCATTTTTCTTGCGCGGCTACTTGAAAAGCCTGAAGAAACAAGAAGAGAAGTCGCGCGAGGCCGCCGCCAAGGGAGCCTTATTCTCCGAGGGGCCCAAGTCCCAGCATCCTCACATTGATACCGCATGGTGCATTGGCTGTGGCGGCTGCACCTCAGTGTGTCCCGAGGGCGACGTACTGGCCATGATCGGGGGCAAGGCGGCCATCGTAAATGGGCACAAATGTATCGGCCATGGCCTCTGCGCCGAGGCGTGTCCGGTGGGCGCGATCACCATGGTGCTCGCTTCCCCGAGCATGGCCGCGGACATGCCGCGCCTGACGCCGGAGTATGAGACGAGTGTGGGAAATCTGTTTATCGTTGGCGAGCTTGGTGGACTGGCCTTGATCAAGAACGCCGTGAATCAGGGCCGCGATTGCGTGGACACGATTGCCGGCCGGCTTTCTTCCAACGAAAACGCTCAAGCAACTCCAGATGTATTCGACGTGTTGATTGTCGGCGCGGGACCCGCAGGCATTAGCGCCTCTCTGCGCGCGATCGAGCACAGGCTCAACTACATCACGCTGGAGCGCGAGGAAATTGGCGGCACGGTGGCGAAGTATCCGCGGCAGAAGCTGGTGATGACGAGTCCGGTGGAATTTCCGATGTACGGAAAATTCAAAAAGACGGAACTCTCCAAGGAGAACTTGCTTGCCTTCTGGGATGTAGTGCTGAACCGGGCAGATTTTAACGTCCGCACCGGAGAAAAAGTGGAGGACATCAAGAAAGGCGCGGATGGTGTCTTTACGGTCGTGACCGCGAGCAGCCAGTACCGAGCTCGTGCCGTGGTTCTGGCGCTGGGACGGACAGGCACACCGCGAAAGCTCGGAGTGAAAGGCGAAGAACTACCCAAAGTGATGTACCGTCTGATCGAAGCCGATCACTACATCAACAAACAGATTCTCGTAGTCGGCGGCGGCGACAGCGCGGTGGAAGCCGCGATGGGGCTGGCCTACCAGGTGGGTAACAGCGTGACGCTCTCCTACCGGCAAGGAGCTTTCGGCCGCATCAAGGAACGGAATTCGCAACGCATCGCAGACTCCATCCGCAAAGGGAGAGTGAACGTATTGTTCAACTCCAACCCGGTCGAGTTCACAGAAAATTGTGTCGTATTGGATGTGAGCGGAGCGCGGCAGGAAATCCCCAACGACTTTGTTTGGATTTTTGCCGGCGGTACGCCCCCCAACGATTTCCTCAAGAAAATCGGGGTGGCTTTTGGGATGCACGACATGGCGCTGGAGGCTGGCCAAGAGGCGAGACAGGCGGTCGAGTCCAAGAAACAGTGCGCCGGGGTTTCCTGATCGCCCGAGAGATGCCGTGCAGATTTTTCCGCCACCGTGGCAATCGGTGTAGTCCGGTTCAACACGATGAAACACCTACCCGTACGATATGCGATGATCAAGAAGTGAGCCGTAGCTTACGATTGTTGACATGGGCCTTCGCAGCCCTTAGCATCCCCATTCAATGAGTTGTGCTGGTTTGAAAACCGCCAGGAAGCGAGCGCTCCCATGAGTCTTCGAGATTTTCTTTCCAAGCAGTTCATCGATGTTATCGATTGGGTTGAACCCGAGGATGGAATCCTCGCTTATCGCTATCCCATGCAAGATCGTGAGATCCAAAATGGCGGCAAGCTAACGGTCCGCGATTCGCAGATGGCTCTATTTGTGAATGAAGGCAAGGCCGCCGACGCTTTCGGTCCCGGCTTATACACCCTCAACACCCATACGCTGCCCATCCTGACCTACTTGCAGAACTGGGACAAGGCCTTCCAGTCTCCCTTCAAGTCGGATGTGTACTTCTTCTCGACTCGGATTCAGACCAACCAGCACTGGGGAACGCCCAACCCGATCACGATTCGCGACAAGGAATTCGGCGCGGTACGGCTGCGCGCCTTCGGAATCTACACCTATCACGTCAGCGATGCCAAAGTGTTTTATTCGAAGGTCAGCGGAACCCGTGACACCTATCTCGTCGCCGACCTCGAAGGACAGTTGAGCAATTCCATCGTCGGACGCATCACCGACACGTTCGCCGGCAGCAACTTGCCCTTCCTTGATATGGCCGCCAATCAAGTTGACCTCTCGGGCAAGATTGCCGACCAACTCAAGCCGGCGTTCGCGGCATTCGGCCTCGCGCTCGACAGTTTCGTGGTTGAAAACCTGTCGCTTCCGGACGAACTTCAAAAAGTCCTCGATCAGCGCATTGGCATGAACATGGTCGGCGACATGGGACGATACACGCAGTACCAGGTGGCCCAAGCCATTCCGATTGCGGCGGCCAACGAAGGCGCCGGCGTTGCCGGAATCGGAGCCGGCCTGGGCGCGGGTGTCGCGATGGGCCAGGCCATGATGGACGCGTTGAAAAAAACCGCCACTGCCGCTCCGGAATCGGGAGCCGCGCCTGCAAGCGGCGCGGCAGCCAGCCCGGAAACAAAGTTTTGTCTGAATTGCGGCAAGCCGATTCCAAAAGTCAGCAAATTCTGTTCGGAATGCGGACACGCTCAGCCCTAGCTGCGTGCGAAATTATGAATGGAATCGAATGGGTGGTTGATGCCCACGGTTGTGCTGCCGAGCCCCTTCGCGACCTTGAGGTTCTGCGCGGACTCTTTGATCGAATCGTCTCCGGACTTCAGCTCAGGCCAGTCGGAGAGACGCAGTGGCACCAGTTCCCGAACACCGGCGGTATCACCGGTCTTTGTCTGCTGGCGGAATCTCATCTGGCTTGTCACACCTTTCCTGAGTTTGGATCTCTATGCCTCAACCTATTTTGCTGTGTGCCTCGTGAAGCGTGGGATTTTGAGGCAGAGCTCGCGGCTGCATTCGGAGCTACCTCCGTTACTGTTCGTACAGTGACCCGACCCTACACTTCGACCGAAGGAATCGGCTTTGAGCCCGCCGTAGATGCAATCAAAACCGTGAGCAATCTGCCTGTGGAGAGCTATCGCAGATGACTCAGCCCACCGCGAATTGTCCGAATTGCGGGGCCAAGATTGTCTTTCGCTGGTCGAGCAGCGTGCAGACCGTCTGCGAATACTGCAAGTCGATTCTGGTCCGGACCGATATCGATCTCAAAAAAGTCGGCCAGGTTGCGGACCTGCCGCCGAACAGTTCGCCGATTCAGATCGGCACCGAGGGCATCTACAATCGCCAGGCCTTTATGGCCGTGGGCCGGATTATTTACGAATACGAGCTGGGAACATGGAACGAATGGCATCTGGTGCTGAACAACGGAAGCGCCTGGCTCTCGGACGCGCAAGATGAGTACGTCGTGACCTTCGCGGCACCGGGCCGGAAGTTGCCGGCTGAGTGCCGGGTCGGCCAGCACTATACGTGGGACAACGAGACCTACACCGTGACCACGATCACCAAAGCGCACTATCGTGGCGTCGAAGGGGAATTGCCGTTCCAGTACTGGGACAAGCAGGATGTTGTTTTCGTCGACTTGATGTCAACCAACGGGAAATTTGCGACCGTCGACTACAGCGACGATACGCCTGTGCTCTATTTGGGGCAGTCGGTTGAGTTTGAGGAACTGAAACTGAAGAATCTGCGCAGCTTCCAAGGATGGTCATGAGTACCAGCGGCCCCAATCCGCCCGGCACACCGCAGGTGAAGGCCCTGAATTGCCCAGGCTGCGGCGCTGCGATTACGCTTCGGTCTTTCAGCCAGGCGGTCACCGTGGTGTGCGACCACTGCCACTCGATTCTGGACGCCCAGGATCCGCAGCTGACGATTCTGCAGAAGTTCAAGGCGGCGGTAGGCGAAGATGCGCCGCTCATTCCGCTGGGCACTCGGGGGACGATTCGCGGCACCCCCTACGAGGCAGTTGGATTTCAGCGCCGGACGATTCATGTCGATGGCATGCCGTACAGTTGGCGCGAATACGTCCTGTTCAATCCCTTCAAAGGATTTCGCTATCTCACCGAATATAACGGTCACTGGAACGACACAAGTATTCTGCGGTCTTTGCCCACGGTGAACGACAATATGAGCCCCGCGACCGTCACCTACCTTGGAGAGACCTACCGGCTTTTTCAAAGCACAAAAGCAGGGACGAGTTTTGTGCTGGGAGAATTTCCCTGGCAGGTGCGAGTCGGCGAAGCTTCCGACGTGTCGGATTACATCCATCCGCCCCGCGTCATTTCGAGCGAGCGCAACGGAAACGAGATCACGTGGTCGATGGGCGAATACATGGCGGGCCGCGATGTCTGGAAGGCATTCCGTCTCCCGGGCAATCCCCCGGACGCGATTGGCGTCTACGAAAACCAGCCATCTCCGCTGAGCGCGGATACAACTGCCCTGTGGCTGGCATTTGTCGGATTTCTGGTGGCGCTGGTGGTGATGTTTATTGCCTTTGAATCGTTTGCCCGGAACGAGCGCGTATTTCAAGGGTTCTACTCATTCAACACCAACGTGCGCGGCGAGGCTTCATTCGTGACCGAGGCGTTTGCGCTGAAGGGTCGCACCTCCGATCTTGAGCTGACCACCACGTCCGACGTTAACAATAACTGGATTTACCTGAACTATGCCCTCATCAATCAAGACACTGGGCAGGCTTACGATTTTGGGCGTGAGGTCAGCTACTACCGCGGTTACGACTCGGATGGCTCGTGGACCGAGGGCGGTCATACCGACCGTGTCGCGATTCCGAGCGTGCCGCCCGGGAACTATTACCTCCGGGTCGAGCCCGAGTCGGATTTCGGCCACGGCACCATCGCGTACGCGATTTCAGCCAAGCGCGACGTTCCGCAGGCAAGTTACTTTGGGATCGCGCTTCTGGCATTGCTGGTGCCGGCGGGCCTGATCACATGGCGGTCCCTGAGTTTTGAGCACTTGCGCTGGGCGGAAAGCGATTACGCGCCTGCCGGTTCGGGCGACGAGGACTCCGACAATGCCGGCCGTCCCACGGGCCTCGGCATATTCGGGAAGGGAAGCGATTCATGATCAGGAACCTTTACGTTGTTTACGGCATGATCGTGCTCGGCACGCTGGCCATGGCGGAGTATCGCGGATGGAGTCTCAATTCGGTGAATGAAGTGAAGAACGTCCCCAGGTCGGTGCGCGACAATCCCGGCTCTTATCGCTCGGTCTACAGCGGCTATCACCACTACACAGGAGGCAAGTAAATGGGTATACAGATGGGCAACGTCGTGAACGCATTTGTGTATGCGGCGATCGGCATTCTTGTATTTGCCGTTGCATTTCTCGTTATCGACAAGGTAACTCCCTATAACCTCTGGAAGGAAATTGTCCAGGAGCACAACACCGCGCTTGCGATCCTGCTCGGGACAATGTCCATCGGCATTTGCATCATCATCGCGTCCGCTGTTCACTAAGCTGGTTCTAAGTTTGGGGATACTGCTTTTCATCACCGTGTTATTGATCGCCGCTTGCGGGCTCATCTACGAGCTCATCGCGGGAACGCTCGCCAGCTACCTTCTGGGCGATAGCGTTCTCCAATTTTCCACGATCATCGGCTGTTACCTGTTTGCCATGGGAATCGGCAGCGCCCTTTCGCGCTACATCGATCGCGGTCTGGCTTACCGCTTTGTATGGATCGAACTGCTGCTCGGTGTGATTGGAGGTTTTTCATCCGCGCTGCTGTTTCTGGCTTTTGCCTACACCCAGGGATTTCAACTCCTCATGTACGCGCTGGTCGTGGTGATAGGAGTTCTGGTTGGCTTGGAGATCCCGTTGTTGATGCGGATGGTTCGTGAACGCTATCACTTTCGCGATGTCGTTGCCCACGTCCTCACGTTCGATTACCTCGGGGCCCTCGGAGCTTCACTTCTGTTTCCTATTCTTCTCGTCCCCTACCTCGGCCTCGTGCGCTCCGCCATGCTGTTCGGGATCGTCAACGTTGCGGTCGCGCTGTGGAGCACGTTCCTGTTTGCCGGCCAGATCGCCTCCGTGCGCGGCCTGCGCTTGCTTTGTTTCGTCGTTCTGTGCGGGTTAGGAATCGGCCTGGCCCAGGCCAAACGCATTACCATGACGGCCGAAGATAACATCTATGCCGACGAGATCATCTTCGCTCGCGATACCCGCTATCAACATATTGTCCTGACCCGGTTCAAGGATGACATACGCTTGTTTCTCAGCAGCCACCTACAGTTCAGTTCGCGCGACGAATACCGCTATCACGAGGCGCTGATCCATCCCGGATTATCGGCCGTCCCGGTGCCGCGCCGCGTGCTGGTGCTGGGCGGCGGCGATGGTCTGGCGGTGCGCGAAATTCTTAAATACCCGCAGATTGAGAGCATCACGCTGGTCGATCTCGACCCCGAAATGACCCGCTTGTTCTCCACTCATCCGATGCTCACCGCCCTGAACCAGAAGTCATTCTCATCGCCAAAAGTGCACATCATCAACGCGGACGCCTTTCCCTGGGTCGATTCGAACCCGGACAGCTTCGATTTCATCGTGATCGATTTTCCCGATCCCACCAACTATTCGCTCGGCAAGCTCTACACCACCGCGTTTTACAAAGCCGCGGGCCGTCACCTGAGCGCTCAGGGCCTGATGGTCGTCCAGAGCACCTCGCCCATGTTTGCGCGCGATTCCTACTGGTGCATCGCTGAAACGTTGAAGCAGGCCGGACTGCAAACGTACCCCTACCACGTGTACGTTCCGTCCTTCGGGGAGTGGGGATTCGTGATCGCCGGCTACCGCGGTTATCAGTTGCCGTCCTCTTTGCCCAAGGGACTGCGATTTGTGAGCGTAGACGGTTTGCCCGCGCTGTTTCAATTCCCGCCCGACATGTCGCCCCTCCCGATGCCACCCAACCGGCTGAATGACCAGGTGCTGGTTCGCGCCTACGATCAGGACTGGAAGGACATCAGTCATTGAAATGCAGAACGTCACGGCGCAAGTTCCTGCAATCGGCGAGTGCGGCCCTAGTCGGCTTGTCGATCAAAGGGGACCGGACCATCGCCGGCTCGTTCGTGAACGACTCATTTCAGTTGGGCCATCGGCTGCGCGATCGGGCGAGCTTTCCTCAGCCCAAGCAGGTCGTGAAGAAGATGGTCGTGATCGTGGGCGGCGGAATTGCCGGCCTCAGCGCCGCCTGGCGGCTTCATAAGAAGGGCTTCACCGACTTTGTTCTTCTCGAGATGAATGACCAGGCCGGCGGAAACTCGCGCTGGGGAGAAAACGAAATCACCGCCTACCCTTGGGCTGCGCATTACGTTCCCGTCCCGGGGTCGAAGGCGGTGTATGTCCGCGAACTCTTCGAAGAACTGGGCATGCTCAAAAACGGCCAGTGGGAAGAACGCTATCTCTGCTTCAGTCCTCAAGAAAGACTGTTTTTGTATGGAAAGTGGCAAGAGGGGATTGAGCCAGCCATCGGATTAACCGCAGCCGACCGCGATCAGTTTCGGAGGCTGGAAGACCACATACACACCTTCCGCGCCACAGGTAAATTTACCGTGCCCATGGAAATAGGATTGTCGGCAAGCACGGCGGACCTGGATCGAGTCTCGTTTGCCGACTGGCTTCGCGCGCAGGGGATGGATTCTCACATTCTCAACTGGTACATGAACTACTGTTGCCGCGACGATTATGGCGCCACCACCAGCAACACCTCTGCCTGGGCGGGAATCCAGTACTTCGCATCGCGTGAGCCCGAGGACAAAGGGCCGCTAACCTGGCCCGAAGGGAACGGCTGGATCGTGCGTCGCTTACTGGAACGCGTCGGGAGTTCTGTGCGCACCAATCGCATGGTCCATGGAATCGCGCAATCTGGAAAGCGCGTTCGTGTCCTGGCAGGAGACGCCGAATATCAGGCAGAGTTTGTGATCTTCGCCGCACCCACACTCCTGGCGCCGTACCTGGTCGAAGGCATGACTCCGCTGCATGATTTCGAATACTCCCCGTGGCTGACCGCGAATCTCACACTCGAACATTTTCCCGATTCCTACGGCGCCGATCCGACCTGGGACAACGTCTTCATGGATTCGCCAACCCTCGGTTACGTGGACGCCACCCATCAGACTCTCCGTTCGCGCGTGGACCGCACGGTCTGGACTTTCTACTGGGCGCTAGCCGACGGCTCGCCAGCACAGAACCGGCAACTCCTTTTGAGCAGAGATTGGGACTATTGGAAAGAAGCGATTCTTCACGATCTGGAACGCGTGCATCATGACATCCGCAAGTGTGTCTCTCGCATCGACATCATGCGCATGGGACACGCCATGGCGCGGCCGAACGTGGGAGCGATCTTCTCCCACGAACGCCGCCGTCTTGCCGGCTCACACGGGCGAATTCTGTTTGCCAATTCGGATCTGAGCGGACTCTCCATCTTCGAGGAGGCGCAATTTCGGGGCGTCATTGCGGCAGACAGGGTGCTAAGTCATCTCGGCAAGACGCGGAGCACGGAATACCAACCAAGTTCGTGAGGCGAAAGCCGTACCGGACCGTCCACATTTCTCTCTGACTTGGCAAACTCACCAGCGTTGCTGCGTGCGAATTAACTTCCACTCTGGCGCTCAGACATATGCACGCTTTTTCACTTCCCATTTTCCAAAGCTGCCAAGGTCCTTATAACCGCAGGCAAGAGCTTTACGTTACGTTGGCATTATGCTTGCATTCATTCCTTAGCTGGCAACTGCGCAACACTCCCCCCGCGGCGAGAGCTTTGTCTATCGTCCCCCCGATTGCCTTGTTGATGACAATTCGCATTTTTGGGCCCTGGCAGCTCGAGATCGCAACGTTCGTAGCGAGCGATTCCTTTGCAACGGCCCCGTGCGATTTGAGATAGCGATCGAGGGCCCCGATCCGCGGATGTAGCCGCGGCGGCCCGGTTTCCGCGGCTTTGTCTTTTCCGCGGAAGATCGCAAGACAGAAATGGATTGCCTGTGTCCAGGAGAGAGACCCTATATGTGCGCCACCGCCTTAGCTGCAAACCCTTCTACAACTTCCGCCGCTAAACAGATTCGCAGCGGGCTGTTGCTTTCAGTTTTGTTGGTGGCCGCCACCCTGAGTGCATGGGCACAGAACATTACTGTCTCACCGGCCCGAGTGACGTTCCCGAAAACGGTTGTCGGAGTGACGAGCGGTTTCAAGGCCGTGACCATCGCGAATAAAGGCGGATCGGCGCAAGCGGTCAATCTTGTGACGAGCGGCGACTTCTCGGAAACCGACAACTGCGGCGGCAGTATCGCTGCCGGCAAGTCCTGTAAGGTCAACATTTATTTTACGCCGACCCAGGTGGGGTCAATCTCGGGGGCGACTGGAATCTACGACAACAGCAATAACTTGTTGGCATTTGTAGGCCTCGCCGGAAGCGGCATAGCGCCGGTAACGACCGCCCCGGCGGGCCTCAGTTTCACCTCGGGCACGATCGGAACGCAGAGCGCGACGCAGACCTTCCAGATCGTCAACAACACTTCGAGCACCGTCCACATCACCGGCATCACGACCAACGTTCCCGACTACCAGATCGGCACCGGAACCTGCCTAACCACACCGCTTGCGGCAGCGGGAAGTTGCACGGTCAGCGTGCAGGTGACGCCAACATCGGCGGTTGACGACGGCGCCATCATCGTTACCGACGACGCGCCCAACGCGGTGCCGCAGGTGGTGAAGCTGACCTCGTCGGCAAAAGCCGGGACTGCCCCCATTTCCCTGAGCAAGACTAGCCTTACCTTCACGACACCTAGCGGCGCGACCAGTGCTCCGCAGACCGTTACCGTAACCAACAGCAGTTCCGCCACGGTCACCCTGGGCACGATTACCGCGACCGCCGACTACGTAATCTCCGGCACTACTTGTACGTCGTCGCTGGCAGCGAAAGGCAAATGCACATTCAGCATCGAGTTTCAGCCTGCCTTCGTCGGTATCATCCAGGGAACGGCCGCGGTTCCCTTTACCACCAGCAACAGCAACAGTCCGCTAGTGGTCAATCTGACCGGCACTTCTCTGGCGCCCATCAGCTTCGCCCCCGCCAAGCTGACCTTTTCATCGCAGGCGGTAGGTACGATCAGCGCGGCGCAATCGGTCGCCATCACCAACAACAGCGCTAGCGCGGTGACCCTGAATAGTGTTGTGCCCAGCGCCGACTTTCAAATCCAGAGCAGCGGCACCACCTGCCCGCTCACAGGCGGTTCGCTGGCCGCGGGTAGCGCCTGCACGGTTGAGATCCAGTTCGCGCCGACCGTCGTCGGAGGGATTGGCGGCGCACTCACAGTGACCAATAGCGCCAGTCCCAATCCGTTGCTGCTTCCTCTCGCCGGCACAGGGGCCGCAGGGGCCGGCAACTTCACGCTGACGGCTGCGCCCAGCAGTTTGAGCATCGCCCAGGGCAGCAGCGGCACCAGCACGATCACTGTGAATCCGCTGAACGGCTTCAACGGGAGCGTAAGTTTGGCAGTAACCTCGGCCCTGCCGAGCGGAGTGACGGCGTCGTTCAACCCGTCCAGCACGACCACAACGAGTACCTTGACCTTGACGGCGAGCGGATCGGCTGCAGTGGGAGGACCGACGACGGTGACTATCACCGGCACCTCGGGCAGTCTCACGCAGACCACCACTGTCAGCCTAACGGTGACCGTAGCACCTAACTTCACGTTGTCAGCCGCGCCGAGCAGTCTGAGCATTGCCCAGGGCAGCAGCGGCACCAGCACGATCACAGTGAATCCGCTGAACGGCTTCAACGGCAGCGTAAGCCTGGCCGTAACATCGGCCCTGCCGAGTGGAGTGACGGCGTCGTTCAATCCGCCCAGCACGACCACCACCAGTACCTTGACCTTGACGGCGAGTGGATCGGCTGCGGTGGGCGGACCGACGACGGTGACCATCACTGGCACCTCGGGCAGTCTGACGCAGACCACCACCATTAGCCTCACGGTGACGTCAGTGCCCAACTTCACGCTGTCGGCCTCGCCCAACAGTTTGAGCATCGCCCAGGGCAGCAGCGGCACCAGCACGATCACGGTGAATCCGCTGAACGGTTTCAACGGGAGCGTGAGCCTGACAGTAACTTCGACCCTGCCGAGCGGAGTGACCGCGTCGTTCAACCCGTCCAGCACGACCACCACGAGTACCTTGACGTTGACGGCGAGCGGATCGGCAGCGGCGGGCGGACCCACGACCGTGACCATTACCGGCACCTCGGGTAGCCTGACGCAGACCACCACCATCAGCCTCACCGTGACCGCGGTAGGTCCGTCGGCAGTGCTCAATCCGGCATCGGCGCACCAGGGATCGACCGAGACCATCGTGATTACGGGAACCGGCACGAATTTCGCGCCGGGCACGACGGCTAATTTTGGAGCCGACATCACGACCGGTACGTTGATCGTCAACGGTCCGACGAGCGCTTCGGTCCCAATCACCATTGATAACGTGGCTGCTCTTGGCGCACGTACCGTAACTATCACCTCGGGCTCGAAAACCGTGAACGCAACCTTCACCGTGATGGCCGGAGTGCCGGCGATCACGGTCATCAACGCGAATACGATTGCGCCGTCGGCCACGGAGAGCGTCAGCGTAACCGGGGTGTTCACCAACTGGGTTCAAGGAACGACCAAAGCCAATTTCGGGCCTGGAATTTCAGTGGGAGGCGCGCCCGCGGGTACCTTCGGCCCTGTGAGCGTCGGCAGCGGCACGGCCCTGGCGGCGACTCTGACCACCTCCGGCGCCGCGATCGGTTATCGCACAGTGCAGATCCAGACCGGATCGCAGATTCTCACCGTAAACAACGGCATGTTCGTCGCGAACTGCACTTCGACGCCGCCGGCGGTGCTGCAAGTCAGCCCCGTCAATGGAGCCGTTAACGCGCCGGTGAATACTCTGATTCAGGCGCAGTTCAACGTGCCGATGAATCGCAGCACGTTCACCCTCAATAACTCGGGCTCGGGTACGGTCTTCTTCTACGACGCGAACAACCCCGCGCAGGGAGTGCCCGGCACGCTCACCGTGGATGCTTCCGGCACGATCATGACGATCGCGCCCAACGCATCGCTGGCAGCCGGAGATCAGTTTTTTCTGTCTCTCAGCAACAGTAAGCCGTACGTGCAGGATAGCTGCGGGAATAGTCTGCCCTTCGAGCAGTACTCTTTCAATGCCGCTTTCAACGTCGACACGGCGGGACCGACCCTGACCGGCACCAGTCCCCTGAACGCCGACACCAACATCCCGTTGAGTGGAAATTCGGGTGCGACGCCAGTGGTCTTGCAGTTCAATACGCCGATCGATCCCATCACCGCGCAAACCGGCTTCTCGATGCAAAGCGGAGCCAACATGGTTTCGGGCAACTTCACTTACTCGCCCGACGACGCGACCGTCACCTTCACGCCTGTCACCCCGTTGACGGCAAGCACCAGTTACACCGTCACCTACAATGCACAGATCACCGATGCGGCCGGTGATTCGCTGACCAACCCGGGCAGCATCAGCTTCACGACCGGTTCCGCCGGCGACACGGCCGCCCCCTCGGTGACACTCGTCGATCCGCCAAACGGCGCTTTTGGGGTTGGTTTGAACGTAACGCCGCACCTGACGTTCAGCGAGCCCGTCGACGCACTAACCATCCCCGCGGCTCTCAGCCTGGTATATGCCGATTCTGGGGTCATGATCCCAGCCACCGTCACGGTTGCGGCTAACCGGCTCAGTGCGACGCTCACGCCCAGCGCGCCGCTGTTGCCGAATACCTACTACACCGTGAACCTCGCCGCGTCCGGTTACTCCGACCTCGCCGGTAACCTGGGCTCAGGTTCCTCCACGTCCTTCTACACCGGAGCGACCGCCGATACAAATTCCGGTACGGTAGTCACGATCAATCCTGGCAATGCACAGACGGCGGTTCCGCTCAACGCCCGCATCAGCGCGTTGATGAGTAAGAGCATCGATTCCACGACCGTTACCAACAGTTCGATCACCGTCACGCCGGCCGGCGGCAGTGCGATTGCCGGCACGGTCAAGCTGGCCAGTGACGGCGTCACCCTTACCTTTGTGCCCTCTTCGGCGCTCACCGCTTCCACCATCTACTACGTGTCGGTCGGCGGCTTCAACGACATTGACGGGAATCCAGTCACCACCTTTGCCAGTTCGTTTACCACCGGGACTGGTTCGTACGGCAGCGGATCGTTCACCGTGGTTTCGACCAGTCCTTCCGCCAGCGCCACCAATGTGCCCGTTACCAGCCCGGTCACGTTTACCCTGAGCAACCTGATCAACGCGGCGTCGGTGAACCCCAATACCTTTTACGTCAATGTCAACAACAGCGGAGTTGTGGCGGGGAGTTACAGCGTAAGTGGTGCGTCGGTGACCTTCACACCGCTGACCCAGTACCCGGCCAACACGCTGATGAACATGACGGTGTGCAATTTGACCGACGAGGCGGGCAATAGCGTTTGCGCCGGCTACACTTTCACCACCGCCAACACGGCGGACAACACGCCGCCCACGGTGACCATTTCGCCCGCCAACGGCGCTACCAATGTTGGGCTGAACACTCAGGTCGTGCTGAGTTTCTCGGAATCGATGAATCCGTCCACCATTACCACTAATGCGGTGGCGCTGCTCAGCGGCGATACCGCGCTCAGCTACGGCTACAGCATCTCTCGGGACAACCGCACGATCGTCCTCAATCCGGGCGGAACTGCGTTTACGCCGGGCGCCACCATCACCGTCGAGCTTAGCAGCGGCGTTCGGGATCTATCGGGCAACGCGTTGGCCAACACCAGCAGCCAGTTCACCCTGACCACGGAACTCCCGAACACCCAACCCGCTGTGGATGCAATGCGTCCCGGCAGCGGCGCAACCAATGTCCCGGCCAACACGGTGGTGACGCTCTTCACCAGCGCCGCGATGAATCCGGCCACGATCCCTGGAGCGTTGCACGTCACCGACAATGGAGTGGTAATTACGGGAACGACGCAGCTGTTCAGCAATGGGCAGGCGATTGAGTTCACTCCGGGTAACTCGTTCGGTGCGGGGGACTCGATTCAAGCCTACCTGGATTCCAGCGCGCTGAGTGCGGACGGTGTTCCGCTACAAAGCTTCAACGGACAATTCACCGTGGCCAACTCGCTCAAAACGCAGGCCAGCGTGCAGGCGACGAACCCGATTTCGGACTCCACCAACGTGCCGCTGAATACCGTTATTCAGATTGAATACAACCAGTCACTGCAACCCAACACCATTAACAGTACAAACGTAGCCCTGTATCAGTTCAGTACCGGGACCTTCCTGAATCCGGCGTTGTCGCTGGTAGGCAACGGACAGGTAATCAACATCGCTCCGACCAGTAACCTGGTGGCCGGATCGAAGTATGCCGCATACATCAACTACGGCGGCAATGTTACCAACACCAAAGGCGTAGCGGTGCAGGGCTTCGAACTGGACTTTACGGCGGGAAGCGCAGCGGATAACGCCGCGCCCACCATCGCATCCCTGGCGCCCACCAACAACTCCACCAACATCGGCACCAACGCCTTGGTCTCCGTGAACTTCAACAAGGCCATCAATCCGGTCTCGGTGACCGGCAGCACCATCCAGCTGAGCGCGGGCTCGACCACGGAAGTGCCCTCGAGCATCAGCTTCAGCCCCGACTTTACCCGCGTTTCCATCACGCCGCTGGCTCCGCTGCCGCCCAGCACGCAGATGACGGTCACCATCAATGGTGTGACCAGCGTGGCGGGCAAAGCTGTCGCCACGACCACTACGAACTTCACTACCGCGGCGCAGCCGGACTTCAACCAGGCCTACGTGGTCAATCCGAGCGTCCAGAACGGCCAGACCAATGTTCCCGTGAATTCCGTGTTCACCATGCAGTTCAGCAAGCCGATGGATGTTGGAAGCCTGAATGTAGCGACGGTCGGCGTCTTCGCCAACACCTGCGGCGATGGGATAGTCCCGGCGACGGTTTCATGGAGCCCCGACCAGACCACGATTTCGATCGTCCCGACTGGCGCGTTGGCCGTGGGAGCCCCGTATTATCTGTCGAGCGATTCCTTGATGGACCTTGCCGGGAACTTGCAGCAGACTTTCTGCAACAGCTTCACCACCTCGTTCAGCCCCAACACCAATCCGCCGGCGGTCATCAACACCAGTCCGGAGAACACCCAAACCCAAGTCCCGGTGAACTCGCCAGTCCAGATTCTGTTTAGCGAGCCGATCAACCCCACGACCGTTGCCCAGGTCACACTCCAGACGGGAGGCAACGCGGTTGCGGTCACGCCGACCTTCACCGCCGCCAACCAGTTGCTGACCCTGACCCCGGCGCTGCCCTTACTCGCCAATGCCAACTACACGCTGACGATCACCGGCGTCAAAGACACGGCCGGCAATCCCATGACGGCCACCGTTACCAACACGTTCACCACCGGCCCAACGTTCAACGTGCTCAACCCGTCGGTGATCCGAACGGATCCGCCGAACGCCGCCATCGGCATCGGCACCAACGTGACGCCGCACCTGGTCTTCAACGAGCGTCTCAATCCCCTCAGCGTGGTCAGCAGCGCTGCCGAGCTCTACTACAACGGCTCCGTCCAGTTGTTCGACTACACCACGGGCCAGTGGGTGCCCGCGACGGTCAGCATGTCCGCGGACCGCCTGACCGCCACAATTACCCCCAAATCTCTCCTGCAGCCGAATAGTTACTACGTGATCTATGCCGGAGCCAATGCGCCCTACTACGACGTTGCGGGTAACGCTGGCGTCTCCTACTTAGGCAACTTCTTGACCGGTCTGGGTCCGGATGCGGCCCACACCACGGTCAGTACCATCAGTCCAGTTAACGCGCAGACGGGCGCTCCTCTCAACACTCAGATTTTCGCGGTAATGAGCGACGATATCGATCCCACGACGGTGACCAACAGTTCGATAACGGTTACCCCTTCGGGTGGAAGCGCCATCGCCGGAACCGTCACGCTGGCCAATGACGGTGTCACCCTGACCTTTGTCCCCGGCGCGGCGCTCACCGCCTCCACGGTTTATAACGTTTCAGTCGGCGGCTTTAATGATGTTGAAGGCAATTCGGTTACAGCCTTTACCAGTTCGTTCACCACAGGCACAGCCTCGTACGGCGCGGGAACGTTCACCGTGGCTTCAACCAATCCGGCCAACGGCGCCACCAACGTTTCGGTGACCAGCCCCGTCACGTTCAATATGACCAACCTGATCGACGTGGCCTCGGTGAACTCCATAACCGTCGAGGTTCGCGTCTTTTCGTCGCAAGCCGTTGTTGCGGGAACCTACAGCGTGAGTGGCGCGTCGGTAACCTTTACGCCGCTGACCCCATACCCCGCCAACACGCAGATGGGCATGTACGTGAATGGAATCATGGACGAGGCGGGAAACAACGTCGGTACCGGACCTGGGACATTTACGACTGCCAGCACCGTGGATCACACCGCCCCGACAGTTGCCTTCACGCCCGCGAACGGCACCACCAACGCCGGCCTGAATACGCAGGTCGTGCTGACATTCTCCAAGTCCATCAATCCGGCGACCATCACCTCGAGCAGCGTCAACCTGCTGAATGGAGACGTGCCGCTCAATCCGACCACCTCGATCTCTCGCGACAATCGCACCGTGGTCCTCAACTACACGAGTTCCATCCTGCCCGCGGGCGCCACTATTACCGCCACCGCCACCAATCTGATTACGGATCTTTCCGGGAACGCGCTGGCCAGCGCGACCAGCCAGTTCACCACCACGCCGGCGGTTTCCAATACCGCGCCGTACGTGATCGGCATGCGTCCCGGCAATGGTGCCACCGCTGTCCCTGCCAACACCGTGATTACCCTGTTTATCGGCGCGCCCATGAATGCCGGCTCGCTCACCGGGGCCCTGCACGTTTCACAAAATGGAGTGTTGGTATCGGGTACCACCAATGTAGGCAGCAATGGGCAAAGCGTCGAGTTCACGCCTGCTTCCGCTCTCAGTGCCGGCGCGTCGATTCAGGTTGTCCTCGACTCGACCGCGCAGGACCTTTACGGCAACTACCTGCAATCCTTCACCGGGTCGTTCACGGTTGCTGGGTCGCTCACCAACACGCAGGCCCTGGTGCAGGCGGTCAATCCCTTCCCGAACGCTGCCAATGTGCCGCTCAACACCGTCATCCAGATTGAGTACAACCAGCCGCTGAAGGCCAGCACCGTCAACAACACGAACGTCGTGCTCTACGAGTACAGCTCGGGGACCTTCCTGACCCCAACGTTGTCGCTGTCGGCGAATGGCCAAGTGATCACCATCGCTCCCACCAGTAACCTGATGGCCGGATCGGGGTACTACGCTTACGTCAGTTATAGCGCCGGCATCGTGACCAATATCGACGGCGTGCCTGTCCAGCCTTACCAGTTGAACTTCATCGCGGGAACGGCGACCGACAGCGTCGCGCCCACTATCTTGACGGTCGCGCCTCCGGACGCTTCCACCGGCATCGGGACCAACGCCAGCGTCAGCGTGGACTTCAGTAAGGCGGTCAACCCGGTCTCGGTCACCGGCAGCTCGATCCAGCTCAGTGGCGGTTCCGTCACTGAGGTGCCGTCGAGCATCAGCTTCTCACCCGATTACGCCCGCACGATCATTGTTCCGCAGGCCCCGCTGCCCTCGAGCACGCAGATGGCGATCGCCATTAACGGCGTTACCAGCGAAGCTGGAGCGGCGGCCGCCAGCCAGACTACCCATTTCACCACCATGGCGGGCGCCGATTTCGTCGCCCCCTACGTGGTCAATTCCAGCGTTCAGACCGGCCAGACGGTGGGCACGAACGCCGCCTTCGCCATCCAGTTCAACAAACCGATTGACCTGGGCAGCCTCGATGGCGCCGCGGTCGGGGTCTCCTCATTCTTCTGCGGCGTCGGACCTCAATTCCAGGCCCAGGCAACGCTCTCGTGGAGCGCGGACCAGACCACGGTCTTCATTGCGCCCACGGGTCCCCTGAGCGCCTCAACCAGCTACTATCTGTATAGTTATTCTTTGACCGACCGCTCCGGAAATGCGCAGCAGAATTTCTGCGTGAGCTTCCTCACCGGATCCGGAACCGACTCAACCGGTGCCACCGTGCTGCAGGTAAGCCCGCCCAGCGGCCTTACCGGCGTGCCCATCAACGCGCCCGTGCAGGTGCTGTTCAGCGAGCCCATCTCTGCCGCGGTGCTCGGAGGCGTGACTCTGAAGCAGGGAAGCACAGTCGTTCCGGTCACCGTCTCGCTCTACGACGGCGATCGCGGTATCCAACTGCTGCCGCAAGTGCCGCTGGCCACCGCCACGGTCTACACCATCAACGTCACGGGAGTTGTGGACATTACCGGCAACCCACAGTCCAACTTCCCGTCGCAGTCATTCACCACGGGAGCGGGAATCGGTCTGGTCGCGCCCACGGTAGTGTCCACGAACCCGGCGAACGGAGCGACAAAGGTTCCCGACAACACCACCATCCAGGTCGTGTTCAACGAGGCCATGGATCCGGCATCGTTCGATCCCAACAACAGCTTCACGCTGCATGATCCCTCCAGCAATGTAGTGCCCGCGACCATCACGTTCTCGGCGGACTACAAGACGGCCACCTTGCATCCCGCGTCGAACCTGACCAGCGGCGCAACCTACACCATGTATGTCGGATCGAACAACCCGCCACTGCAAGACCTAGGCGGAAATAAGGGGATCTCAACGTCCTTCTCGTTTACGGCCCAATGAGGCTGCGCTGACGTATGTGAGTTGGACTTTAACCTGAGAAGTTGAAGCGGGTTCCGGATCGAGAGATTCCCGGAACCCGTTTTTTTGCACACATCTCCGGTGTCCCAAACGCCAGCCCCCGGGTCTGCGCTTGAGCAATTCTGACGCTCTCCGTATAACAATCAACAGTGGCCACTGCCTCAAACCGATTCTGACTGTCATGGTCATGGCCGCCCGCCCTATCGCAAGGAGGTGTTCGATGAAACGATGGATCGTGTGTGCACTTCTGGCACTCCTGACAGCCGGAGCAGGTTCCGCCCAGCAGCCCTCGCCGAACGACAAAACAATCGATCCCTATGAGTCAACTTTGGCCCGCCTGGCATCGCTTACGAACCTGCCCCTGTCAGAGTGGCGGTTTCACACGGACCTACCGCATCCCGAGGATTCGTCCCTGGATGATTCAGATTGGGGAACAATCAGAGTCGGCGACAAATGGTCGACCGGTTCGCGCGTTTTGCGCCGCTGGATCGAGATTCCGGAAAAGATCAACGGCTATGCGGGGTCGGGCGCTAGGGCCAAGTTGGACATCAGGTTCGATTTCATGTGGAACAACAAGGGCCCAGTCATGATTTCGGTTTTTTCCAATGGCTCGCTTGTGTCGCGGGGCGATGACGACATGCAGCAGCCGATCCTGCTGACCAACAACGCGCAGCCCGGACAGAAGTTTCTGATCGCCGTGCGCATCGATGCACCGGAAGTGGAGACGCTATTTCATCACGCTCAGTTGACCGTTGAGCCCGCTGCCGGCCGTCCCGATCCGGCCACGGTGCGCATGGACATCCTCGCCGCGCGTCCAATGATTGCGGCGTACGACGAAGGCCGGGCGGAACGCCAGCGGCAACTCGACGCTGCAGCCGGCGCCATCGATTTCTCGCTGCTGGATAAGGGCGACCAGGCCGGCTTCGACGGTTCTCTGCGCCAGGCGCAAAGCCAACTGCAATCGTTGAGTCCATGGCTGAAACAGTTCACGGTTCGCGCCATCGGAAACTCTCACATCGATATGGCGTGGTTGTGGCCGTGGACCGAAACGGTCGAGGTGGTCCGCAATACTTTTCAGAGCGTTCTGGACTTGATGCGCGAGTATCCGGACTTCAAGTTCACCATGTCTTCGGCGCGAACCTATGAATGGATGCAGGAGAAATACCCGGACATGTTTGAGCAGATCAGGCAGCGGGTGAAAGAGGGCCGCTGGGAGGTCATCGGCGGCATGTGGGTCGAGCCCGATCTGAATATGCCGGACGGCGAATCGCTGGTGCGCCAGATTCTTGTCGGCAAACGCTACTTTCAGAAGAACTTTGGCGCTGATATCAAAATCGGCTGGAACCCCGATTCTTTTGGCTATAACTGGCAGCTTCCGCAAATCTACAAGAAGTCGGGCATTGACTATTTCGTGACCAGCAAACTGCTGTGGGCCACCGATTACACAAAGTTTCCGTACCGCTTGTTCTGGTGGGAAGCGCCCGACGGCAGTCGTCTACTGACCTATTTTCCACACGAATACGCCAATGAATTCGATCCTGAGCAAATCACGCGCGACCTGTCGTTCTATGCGCCGTCGATTTACGGGCCGCAACCGGCCGCGCCGCCGCAGATGCTCTACTTGTACGGAATCGGCGATCATGGCGGCGGCCCGACTCGAACCATGCTGGATCGGGCGAATCGGCTTCGCGATCCCAATGCGGTCTTCCCGAAGATTGAGTTCAGCACCGCCCGCGATTTTTTTTCCGACCTGAGCCATGATCTCCCAGGTCTCAAAGTGCCCACCTGGAAGGACGAACTCTATTTCGAATATCATCGCGGCGTTTTCACTACGCAATCCGACACCAAGCAGCGCATCCGGAACGATGAAGAACTGATGCTCGATGCGGAGAAATATGCGTCGCTGGCATCGCTTTTCGGCCGGCCCTATCCACAAGATCAGTTCGAACTCGCCTGGAAGAACCTGCTGTTCGATCATTTCCACGATGTCATGCCGGGTTCCGGAATCGCCGTGAACTATCTGGACGCCAAGCGGAATTTGGAGGACGTCGCCCGCATCGCGAACGACATCAAGTCTGGAGCGCTCGACGAAATCCTTGCCCACATCGATACCCAGGGCAGCGGCGTTGCTGGCGATGCCGTGCCGGTCGTGGTCTTCAATTCTCTATCCTGGCCGCGAACCGAAGTGATTGAGGTCGAGGTCCAACTTCCCACCCCGGCTGGGCGGGTCGAAGTGGTCGATGCGGCTGGCCGGCGAGTTGATCACCAACTCCTTGCCATGGACTCAGCCACACATCGAGCGCGCCTTCTCCTGCTTGCCGATACACCGGCCATGGGATACGCCACTTGTTTTGTGCGTCCCGCGGCCAAAGCCGGCGTCTCTGCAGATACCCGCCACCAGCGCCCGCGACACGTCGTGACCGCCTCAGGCAATACGATAGAGAATGGATTTCTTCGGGTTGCGGTCGATCCGCACACCGGTTGCATCACCAGCCTGTTGGATCTGCGGACTCATACCGAAGCGCTGGCTCCCGCCGAAACTGACACGGGCGGGCCCACGACGTTCGCTTGCGGCAATCTGCTGCAGACATTCAACGACAAGCCCAAACGCTGGGACGCCTGGAACATCGATGCCGATTTCGAAAAACAACATTGGGACTTGGATCAAGCTGACGAGGTGAAGCTGACCGAGAGTGGTCCGCTGCGCGCAGTGATCCGCGTCAAGCGCCATTTTCAGCATTCCACATTTGTGCAGGACATCGCCGTGTTCGCCGGAGTGCCGCGCGTCGACGTGAAGATGCAGGCGGACTGGCACGAGAAGCACATTCTGTTGAAAGTGGCATTCCCGCTAAGCTCCCACAGTGATCGCGCTACTTTTGAAATCCCCTATGGTTCGATCGAACGTCCAACCACGAGGAACACACCGGCCGAACAGGCCAAATTCGAAGTCCCGGCGCAGCGCTGGGCCGATCTTTCCGACGCCAAATCCGCCGGCGCCCGACACGGCTTCAGCCTGCTCAACGACAGCAAGTACGGATACGATGTCAAGGGCAACGTCTTGCGTCTGTCGTTGCTGCGTTCGCCGGAGTGGCCCGATCCCCATGCCGACGAAGGTCATCACGAATTTACTTACTCCCTATATCCGCATGACGGAAATTGGCGGGACGCTCTGACCGTGCGCCGTGGCTACGAGCTGAATTACCAGTTGATGGCTGTGCCGTCGCAGAAACACCAGGGCTCCCTTCCAGGTGAACACTCGTTCGTGCGCGCTGAGCCCGACAACGTAGTGCTCACCGCGATCAAGAAATCGGAGGACGACGATTCTCTGGTCCTGCGTTTTTATGAATGGGCAGGGAGAGAAGACGATGTCAAACTCCAGCTTCCGGCAGGAGCGCAGTCGGCGTCAGAAACCGATTTGATGGAGAGATCGCTCGCTAACCCTCCTACGCAGGATCTGGTGGTGCGCAATGGCGCCGTCACCGTCCACACCAAGCCGTATGAGATCAAGACCCTGAAAGTCCGATTTGCGCCCTGAAGTTTATCTGGTAAAAACAGTGTCGCGGCTTCGCATATCCGGAACCAGGGCGTCTTTTTGCAGTTACGCGAAACCGCGTTCGAGCGCGCCATGCTTTATACTGCCGATTCGACGTGGACGTGGGACGAGTATTGACTGCGGGAGGAACGCTTGGTAACGGCTAGAAGTCTCATGCTGGTTTGTGCGGGCCTCGTTCTCTTGGTGTCGGGATTGGAAGCACAGGTGGCGCCCGCTTCGCCCTCTGCCGAGGTGCCAAGCTCGCAGAATCCAGCCACCGTGACCCTGACGCTCGCCGAGGCCATCGCCAGGGCGAAGGCCAACGCTCCTCAGTTCCAGGCGGCACTGACCGGCCTGGGGTTGGCACGCGAGGACCGCGTGCAGGCGCGGGCCGCTTTGCTGCCCAGTGTGAACTACAGCACTACTTTTATTTACACCCAGCCTAACGGATTGGCGTCCGGCGCCTTCGTCGCGAACAACGGTGGGCACGAGTACCTCAGCCAGGGAATCGCTCATGAGGCGCTGGGATTCGGTTCGCTGCCCGACTATCAACGCGCCAAGGCCGCGCAAGCGTTGGCCCAAGCCAAAGCGGAGATCGCCACCCGTGGGTTGGTGGTCACCGTGGTACAGGCCTTTTACGGACTGCTCGCGGCCCAGGCAAAAACTACGGACACGTTGCAGGTTTCAGGCGAAGCGCAACACTTCCTGGACATCGGCAAAAAGCTGGAACACGGCGGAGAAGTTGCGCACTCCGATGTGATCAAGGCGCAAATTCAAGCCAATGATCTGCAGCGCCAGGTGCAGGAAACGAAACTGGGGGAAGAACGCGCGCGACTCGCGCTGGCTGTCCTGGTGTTTCCCAACTTCTTTCAGGATTTCACGCTGGTAAACGATCTGGCAGCCGCGCCCGCTCTGCCTCCCCTGGCTGACGTACAGGAGATGGCCAAGAAAAACAATCCCGAGTTAGCCGCCGCCCTTGCCGGTCTGGAGGTCGCAGACAAAGAAGTAAGCGTGGCTCGCGCCGGACATCTTCCCACGCTCACCATCGACTGGCTCTACGGAATCGACGCCAACCAGTTCGCGACCGAGGATCGCAACGGTTTCCGCAATCTCGGTTATTCGGCGGTGGCGACCTTGAACCTACCCATCTTCAGCTGGGGAGCGACCCAGAGCAAAGTCAAGCAGGCCGAGTTGCAGCGTCACCAGGCGCAAGTGGAACTCAGCGCGGCCCAACGCCAGGCTCTGGCCGACTTGCAGTCGTTCTATTCGGAGGCCGAGACCTCGCGCGCGCAACTGGACACTCTGCGTGAGTCGTCTGAATTGGCGGCGGAAAGCGTTCGGCTCACAAATTTGCGCTATCAGGCGGGTGAGGCCACAGCGCTTGAGGTCGTAGACGCGCAGAACACGCTGACATCGGCGCGCAACGCTTATCATGATGGCGAGGCGCGCTATCGCCTGGCCATCGCAAATCTGCAGACGCTCACGGGAACACTCTGATCATGAAAACTTTCATCCTTTTGCGAGGCAGGCTGGCATCGCTCATGCTGGGACTCATCGCGGTTCTCATATCAATGACCGCGGTCTCCTGCTCCAAAGGCGAAAAGGAAGCGGAGCCAGTTGTCACCGTGCAAGTCGCCGTCGCCGAGCACGGCAAGATCGAGCAGGTCATTACCTCCGATGCCATTCTGTTCCCCAAAGACCAGGCCGCCATCACCCCCAAGGTCACGGCGCCGGTGAAAAGGTTCTACGTCAAGCGTGGCAGCCGCGTCCATCGTGGCGAACTGCTGGCGGTCATGGAAAACCGCGACCTGGCGGCGGCCGAGGTCGAAAACAAGGGCGCGTATGAACAGGCGCAGGCCAGCTACGGAATTGCGACGTCCTCCAGCATTCCCGAAGATTGGCAGAAAGCCGAACTCGACGCGAAGGCGGCAAAGGAGGCGTACGACGCGCAGCAAAAAGTCTACGACAGCCGCAAAGTCCTCTACGAGCAAGGCGCCTTGCCGCGCAAGGACTTCGATCAGTCGGCAGTCGCTTTGATCCAGGCCAAAGAAAACTACGAAATCGCCCAGCATCATTTGACGGCGCTGGAGGCTGCCGGCAAGAAAGACCAGATGAAGCTGGCCCAGGGGCAGCTCACTTCGGCGAAGGGAAAGTACGAAGGCGCCGAGGCTCAGCTCTCTTACTCGGAAATCCGCAGCCCGATTGATGGCGTGGTCACGGAGCGGCCTCTGTATCCCGGCGAAACCGCGCCCGCCGGCGCACCGCTGCTGGTCGTCATGGACACATCGTCGGTGATCGCGCGCGCCCACATTCCACAGCTGGCCCCGGGCACTCTGAAAGCCGGAGACGCCGCGACCCTGACGCTGCCGGGCGACGTCGAAGTCAAAGGCAAAGTAACGCTGGTGAGCCCCGCGCTCGATCCGAACAGTACGACTGTCGAAGTATGGGTAGCGGCGCCCAACCCCGACGGAAGCCTGCGCCCTGGCACCGCCGTAACCGTGAAGATTATCGCCCGCACTATAAAGGATGCCATTTTGGTGCCCGCCCCAGCGCTGGTGAAGACTCCCGACGGCGCCACCGTGGTAATGGTCGTCGGCTCTGACGGCAAGGCTCATCAGGTAAGTGTAGAGACCGGCATTCGCCAGGGTGATCGCCTGCAAGTCACCAAGGGATTGAGCGGCGGAGAGAAGGTCATCGTCACCGGCGCTTACGCTCTTCCTGACAACACCAAGGTGAATATTGCGGAGACGGTGCCCCAGAATGACTCCGGGAAGCCGAGCCCGGCCAGCGAGAAGCCAGCGGACGACAAAAAGGACTGACACGCGGAATGAATTGGCAAAGCATACTTGACCGCGTGCGCGTTACCGGCCCCGCCGACGAGAGCTACTGGTACACGCGCTATGCCAAATCAGTGATCTTCCTCATCGTCATCCTGGCCCTGGCCGGCGTGTACCTGGCATTTACGATCCCGGTCTCGGTTTTTCCGACCACCGATTTCCCACGCGTCATTATCGGTGTGGACAACGGTGTCATGCCCATCGACCAGATGATGGTGACGATCACGCGGCCCATCGAAGAATCGGTAAACAGTGTGCCTGGACTGCAGCAAGTGCGCTCCATTACCAGCCGCGGATCCGCCGAAATCGACCTGTTCTTCGACTGGCACGTGGACATGGTCATGACGCTGCAGTTGGTCGATGCGGCGTTGTCACGCGCCCGCAACGAGTTGCCGCCGACGGCCACCTTAGAGACTCATCGTCTGACCTTCGCCAGCTTTCCCATCATTGGCTACAGCCTCACCTCCGACACCGTTCCTCAGACGCAGTTGTGGACCATGGCGAGCTACGAACTGAAGCCCCGGCTGAATCGTCTCAATGGCGTCGCGACGGTCGTTGTGCAAGGTGGCCAGGAGCCGGAGTTCCTCATCACCCCCGATCCCGCCAAGCTGCTCGCTGCCAGCGTCACCGTCTCCGACATCCTCGACGCAGTGCGCCGGACGAACCTCATCGACTCTCCCGGACTGCTGGAAGAAAACCATCAACTCTATCTTGGCCTGGTGAACGGCCAGGTCATCGACCCCGATCAGCTAGGGCAGATCGTAATCAAAAGCACGCCGGCAGGTGTGCCGGTGCGAGTCGGCGATGTTGCCGCTGTGGGCCCTGGGGTGAAGCCCGTATACACCGTGGTCACGGCCAACGGCAAGCCCGCGATTCTGCTGAACATCAGCCGTCAGCCGGACAGCAACACAGTAGACGTAGCCAACGAAGTCCATGACGAAATCGCGCGCATCCAGCAGTCATTGCCGCCGGGCATCCGCTTGCAACCGTTCTACGACCAATCTGAGATCGTCACCGAATCGATCAAGAGCGTGCGCGACGCCATCCTCATCGGGATTGTGCTGGCCTCGCTCATCATGGTTCTGTTCCTGCGCGACTGGGGCACTTCGATTGTGGCCGTGCTGGTGATTCCAGCCACGGTATTCGTGACTTTCATCGTCCTGAAATTATTGAATCAGAGCTTCAACCTGATGACCCTCGGTGGGTTGGCAGCCGCAGTGGGGCTGGTCATCGACGACGCCATCGTGGTAGTGGAGAACGTAGCCCTGCACCGCGACGCCGGCCAAGGCCGTCTGGAAGCGATCAGCAGCGCGCTCAGGGAGATTACGACTCCACTGGTCTTCTCGACCATCACGCCGATCGTCGTCTTCGTGCCGCTCATCGCGACCACCGGCGTCACGGGAGTATTCTTCCGCGCCCTGGCAGTGACGGTAAGCGTCTCTCTGTTCACCTCGCTCGCTTTGGCGCTGAGCTGGACGCCTACCCTCAGCCAGTATTTCATTCACGAGAGAAAAGACGGCCACATGGAACCGGTTGCCGAAGGAGGGATGAGCGAAGCCGACAGACTGCTGGCAGCGGAAGAAGCATCGCTCACCGGACGCTTCCGCAAGATTGTCGATTTTTACGAGCGCTGGCTGCGCTTCGCACTGGAACGGTCAGGCAGGATCGCAATCCTGGGCGTGCTGCTCGTCGTCGCATCGTATTTCTGCTACCAGGCTCTGGGCAACGACCTGCTCCCCGCCATGGATGAAGGCGGCTTCGTCGTGGATTACATCATGCCGCCGGGAACCTCATTGCGGGAGACCAATCGCGTAGTGGGCCACATCGAAGAAATGGTGCGCAAGCTCCCCGAACTGGAAGGCTACTCCCGCCGCACCGGACTGCAACTCGGCTTGGCTGCGGTGACCGAGGCCAACACCGGCGACATCGCAATCAAGTTGAAAAGCAAGCGCGACCGCAGCGTGGACGAAGTTATCTCCGACCTGCGTGCCCAGATCAAGAAGCAAGAGCCGGGCATCGACGTGGAGTTCATCCAGGTGCTGCAGGACATGATCGGAGACTTGTCGAACGCTCCTGAGCCAGTGCAGATCAAGCTGTTCTCGCCCGACGCCGCGCTGCTGCGCGATACGGCGCCAAGTGTGGCCGATGCCATCAGCAAGGTGCCGGGCGTGGTCGATATTCTGAATGGCATCGACAACACGTTGAGCAATCCCGCCACCGTATTCAAGGTGAATCCAACGGTAGCGGCGCGGGCCGGCTTCACGCCCGAGGAGGTAGCCGTCGATGCCACGGCGATTCTAGGAGGCGAGCCGGCCGCGACCCCGGTCATCACCAACGATATCGCCTATACGATTCGCGTACGCTATCCCGAGAGCAACCGCAGCTCGCTCGAAGCCATGAGCAATACACTACTCAACAGTTCCACGGGACATACAGCCACGCTGGGCTCGCTGGCCACCGTCAGCGAACTGCCGGGGCAGACTGAGGTTCGCCGCGAGAACCTGCAGCGCGACGTGACTGTCACCGCCCGCCTGGAGGGCACGGATCTGGGCAGCGCCATCACGGCAGTCCAGAAAACCGTTGCCGGAATGCACCTGCCGTCTTCGATTCGAGTGATCTACGGTGGAACCTACGAAGAGCAGCAGAAATCATTCCACGACCTGATGCTGGTGCTGGTGCTGGCGGTCGTGCTGGTGTTTGTCGTGCTCCTGTTCGAATTCCGAACTCTGGCGGCGCCGCTTTCGATCCTGGCCTCGGCTCTGCTCTCGACCTCCGGCGTGTTTCTTGCCTTGCTCATAACGCGCACGGACTTCAACATCGCGTCGTTCATGGGTCTGATCATGGTCATCGGCATCGTCGCCAAGAATGGCATCCTGCTGCTCGATGCCGATGAAAAGTTTCGCCGCGCCGGCCTTTCCGCGGAGGGCGCCATGATCCAGGCCGGCCGCCGCCGTCTCCGCCCCATCCTGATGACTGCGCTAGCCGCCGTAGCCGGCATGTTGCCCCTCGCGCTCGCCCTGGGTGCCGGATCGCAGATGCTGCAACCGCTGGCCATCGCCGTGATCGGCGGCCTCACCATTTCTCTGGTTCTCTCGCTCATCATCACTCCGACCGTCCATTACCACTTGAGTGCAGGAAACGGCCAATCAGTCCGCGAGAGTTCGCAAACTTCAACCGGAACGATACCTTAGCAGTTTGCTGAGAAACTCGGTATCGAGAGCCGCGCACTGCATCTCTCCACCCGTTTATGATAAAAACTACTGTTCACAATGATCGTCTTTCTATTGACCGTCTCTTTCATGACCGTCTCTGGCATTCTTAATCCGCGAAAATCCGGTGCGTCGTGCTAAGGGCAGCCTTTATAGCTCTGTCGGAGAGCCCCTGGCTGCGCGGTGTCGCCGAGCGCTCCCGCTTCGGCCAGCGCACGTCCGCCCGCTTCGTTGCCGGCAAAGAGGTTGCCGACGCCATTCGCGCCGCCGCCGCGATGAATAAAATCGGCGCCAGCGTTTCCATCGACAATCTCGGCGAGAACGTCACCAATGCCGGCGAGGCCCGCGCCAGCGCCCAGCTCTACCATCACCTGCTCGACGAAATCGCCGCCAAGAATCTGAACGCAAATGTCAGCGTGAAGCTCACCCACATGGGCCTCGACGTGGACGAGAACATGGCCTACGAAATCGTCCGCGGCCTGGTCGCCAAAGCGGCCGGCATGTCGCCCAAAAATTTCATTCGCGTCGACATGGAAGGCTCGCCCTACACCCAGCGCACCCTCGACTTCGTTTACGAACTCCACCGCGTTCCAGGCAATGAAGGCTGCGTTGGCGCGGTGATCCAGTCCTACATGCGCCGCGCCCAGGCTGACATCGAGAAGCTCCTCTCCGAACGCATCCGCATACGCCTCTGCAAAGGCGCCTACAAAGAGCCCGAAGACATCGCCTTCCAGAAAAAATCCGAAGTCGACGCCAGCTACGTGAAGCTGATGAAGGTCCTGATGAAGAGCGGCGTCTATCACGGCTTAGCCACCCACGACGAGGCCATTATTAATGAAGCCAAGGCCTTTGCCACGCGCGAGAACATTCCCCGCAACGCCTTTGAATTCCAAATGCTCCACGGCATCCGCCGCGACCTGCAGAAGAGCCTGGTGAAAGAGGGCTGGGGAATGCGAGTCTACATCCCCTTCGGCACCGAATGGTACCCCTACTTCATGCGAAGACTAGCCGAACGCCCGGCCAATGTTCTGTTTATCGCCAAGAACCTCCTTCGAAGTTAAAGTCTTTTTTATCAATTGCATAAGCACTGTCATGCCGCCGGAACTGCTTCTCCCCACGAACCAACACTAAATATTCTTACCTCGAAGTGAAGGGGATTACCAGCCATTCTCGTTTTAGGAATTGGAAGCCAACTTGGCTTGGATTCAGAGCTTGCCCCCCTCGGCGATGTGCTTGGATCCAACTGAGATCAACGGGTCTGTGGCTCGCGATGATCTGCTTGGAGACTCCGGCTTCCAACTAAATCCTCCGCATCGCCACGGGGAAGGGCGGCGCGGAGGTTTTTGTCTTCAAACCTGCATAGACTTGCATCCCGAACTTTGGATCACTCGCTGGAGCCGCTCGTAAGCCATTGAAAAACAACAACAAAGGTTGGGCCGCTTCGGAGCGGCGCATGCTCAATCACAAGCAGGCGACAACCTTCGATCCAGCTTCTTACTTCGGGCCGAATAGCTCGCTACACCAAATGCTCTAGACCTATTTTGAAGATCCAACGCCGACGCAGCCCTTCTCTCTCCCAGCTGTTCCGGATCACGACAACAGTAAATGCAACCACCCCGCGATTCACCGGGGAGCTTTCGCGAAAATTCACTCGATCTAAGGAGAGTCACAATGATGACACCGAAAGAGAGAATTGCAAATGTCTGCCGAGCACTTGTCGGGATTTCGGCGTCCTTACTGCTCAGCCTGCCCGCCAACGCCGCAAGCTGGAAGTCCATGGCGCCTCTGCCGGTGTCAGCTCGTTTGGCGGCAGCGGAATCAATCAACGGGATTGTTTACGTAGCTGGTGGGTACGGCGTCACCGGTCCCAACTCAAATCTGCAAGCGTTCAACCCGGAGACGAAGACTTGGGCGAGTCTCGCGGCCATGCCCATTACTTTGTATCAAGGCGACGGCGCTGGAGTGATTAACAGCCAGCTTTACGTGGCCGGCGGCTGGAACGGACCCATACCTACGAATACGCTCTTTAGGTACGACCCGCCCTCGAACACATGGACGAGTCTAGCCTCGCTGCCGCACCTGACTGCCTGTGGCGCAAGCGGCGTCATCGACAGCAAGCTCTACGTCACCACTGCCTGTAACGGATACAGCGGATATTACAACTATCTGGATGTATACGATCCCGTGGCCAACGCCTGGACCAGTTTGTCAGGCTCGGCGAGCGCGCACGCAAGTCCCGCCTTCGGAGTAATCAATGACAAGTTTTACGTCGCGGGGGGAGTCGATGGCAGCGGGGCAGTCACCAGTGTGTTTGAAGTTTACAATCCAGCAACCAGCACCTGGACTACTCTACCACCCATGCCCGCCCCGGTTCAGGGAGCAGCCAGCGTTGCCCTGAACGGCCAGCTCTACGTCTTCGGAGGCAATGACGGAACTAACTACGTGGCGACCGTACAAGTATATGACCCGTACAAGAAGAAATGGAAAATCCTTACTCCCCTGCCAACAGCGATCGGTTTTTCCGGCGCCGCAGTTGTCTACGGCAATGTGTTTATGGAAGGCGGCTACGGAAGCGCCGGCAGCGGCACCACAAATCAGTATTCCCCTATTAGTGCGTCGATTCCCTAAACCTGTCTAGGAAGAGGGTGCCCCACACACTCGCGTTCCTTGCGAATGTGTGGGCGTCTGCATCGCCGGCCTTTCTACAAGTCCCGCCCAACTCTTGCTTGGGTGGGATTTCTTGTTTTGCTCGGGAGGGCGTCCAAGCCGAGCCCATCCCGATCAAGCTCTGCTTCCTCACCCCTCCCAGACAAAAGCGTCAAATACCCGCGCAGTTTCAAACCCAATGCGCTTATACAGCGCAATCGCCCGGTCGTTGGCCTCGGTTACAGTCAGCGATATAAACCGAAACCCCCGCCCGCGAAGATTGCGGGTTGAAGCGGCCAGCATCGCTTCGCCCAGCCCAGCCGAGCGGTATTCGGGCAGCACGCACACCTGCGTAATGTGCCCAACATCGGGCCGCACCAGCGAGCACAGAATCAGGCCGATCAGCATCCGAGTCCGACGCTGAAAGACGACAAACGATGCCTGCGGATCGAAGCTCCCGCAACCCGGAAAGCGCACGATATTGTTAAGAAAGCGCAGCGATCCGGTCAGCGTCCGGTACTGATCGTTGATTTCGGAATCGACATGTCCGCGATAGGCGGCAGTAATCAGCGCCGCAGCCGCCTGATACTCCTGCTCCGTCCACGGACGCATTTCAAACTGCGCCGGAAGCGGCGGCGCGGTTTGCTCATGCTTCCCAATTTCATAATTCATGAAGACGCGAGGATGACGGCTGAACCCCTGCTGCAGAAACGGACGCGAGACTTCTCCCGTGTGATGCGCCAGCAGTTGCGCCTCCACGCGATGAATGCCCGGCGACTGCTGCAAGGTTTCGATGACATGGGTAAGCAGCCGTTCCTCCACTTCATGACGCTCGTACCCGCGGCCACCGTCGTGGACCGGGTCGCGAACAAAAAGGTCGCCCACCACCCCCTTGCTCTGCTCATACACAAAGAAAGAGTAGCCAAAAATGCTGCCCCGCTCGATCGCCGCATACCCGGGCAGAATCTTGGCGTCCATGTAACGCAGGATCATCTCGGCGGAGGTAGCGTAGTCCCACGAAAGCACGCGTCCCCACACAGCGATCTCATCTTCCAACAGCGGCCGCAGATCGGCGGAAGCGAAATGTCGGAGATCGAGAATTTCCATAAAAGCCAGGTCTAAGGGTGCAGGGGGAGGAAAAACACTCACACCATGCCACTCTTCAGGTCCACGCCTGCGACCTGTCACGCGCTACTTATTCCTTCCCCACCCAGTACACATCCACCTTCTGCGCGGGGACACTGGTTAAGTATGATACTCGGCGTCCGGGAACAAGTTGGGCGACTTGCAATTGCGCGCCTTGTCCAGCCACCAGTACATGCGCCGCCGCCGGGACCCCGCCGTCCTCGTATTTTCCCGCTGGACGATTCAAATAAAACTCGAGCCCATATTCCTGCACCCGGCTGACATGATAAAGCGCAACCGGCACCGGTTCGTGCGAAAAAGCCTGGATGCTCTCGGCAATGGAACGCGCGGATTGGGTAGCGTCAATTACCGGCGCGGCAAGGCGAATGACGGCCACGACGCTGACCACGACAGCAAACGCCGTAGCCCGGCTCAAAAAGCGTACCCCAGCGCGGGAAAGAAGCACGCCGCCGATGCCCAGCGCAAAGCAGGCCGCGGTCATAGTAGCGCTCAAGAATGACCCGCTTCCCCAAAGCAGGCGATGCGCGCTTGCAATCGAGGCGGCCGAGAGGGCGGCAAATATCAGCAGTCCGGAGAGTATGCCGTGAGCAACAGCGAACAGAGGCGGCAACCTTCCACCGTCCCGCGCCCTCCGCGAGACGTCAACGCCCTCCGCGTTCAAGGATTTCCTCTCCGCGCGGCCAGCCAGATACTCGGCAACCAGCAGCGCTCCAGCCGGGACTGCAGGCAGAATGTATCCCGGCAGCTTCGATTGCGAAGCGCTGAAAAACAAGACCGGCACAAGCATCCAGACAACAAGAAACAGCGCCCAGGATCCCTCTGGATCGGAGCACGCCTCCCGACCCTCAGACCAGGCAAGTCGAATGCGTTCGCTAACGGCGAAGATGAGCGCAACCGTCCAAGGCGCCATCGCCAGCAGGAACACAGGCAGGTAAAACCAGAACGGCTGATGGTGGTGATAGACGTTCTCCGAGAAGCGCGCAAAATTATGTTCCAGAATAAAGAAACGAAAAAATCCCGGATTGCGCAGTTGCACGGCGATGTACCAAGGCAATATCACGGCCAGGTAGAGGAGAATGCCAGGTATCCACAGTGTTCGCCGAATAACCGGCCACTCCCGTTTGGCGGCGACGAAAAGAAAAATGATGATCGCGCACAACGCCGGCGCGATCGGCCCTTTGGCCAGGGTTCCCAGCCCAAGAAAAATATAAAAAGCGGCGAGATATGCGTGCCGTCCGCTGTCGTACCACCCGTACCATGCCAGCAGCGCAAGAGAAAAAGCGGCCGCCAGCGGCATATCGGTAGCGGCAGCGTGGGCAAATCCAATGACGCCGGCACAACTGGCGGTAACCAGAGCGCCGTCGAGTTCACTGCCCAGTCGAAAGCGCCGCAGAAAAAAGTAGATGCCCGCGACCAGCAGCGCCGCATCGATAGCGCAGGGCAACCGCGCGGACTGGTCGCTGACTCCCGCCGCGCGAAACGCCAGCATCGCCTCCCAGTAATACAACGCCGGCTTTTCCAGCCAGGGTTTGCCTAGCAAAGTGGGCGTCACCCAATCGGAGCGCTCCAGCATCTCGCGCGCCACTTGTGCATATCGAGGCTCGTCGGCGCCCAGCAGCCCAAACGCCCCCAGCCCATAAAAGAAAAGGATTCCGCAGAATGCTGTCAGCAGCAGCACATCGGGGCGGCTTCGAAGATTAGTTGTTGGAATCATGTGCCGCTAACAAAACTCCCAACGCAGTCAGGGTTTCCGGAACGGTCGCAAGGACAGCATCATTGGCTCAACCGCGAACGACGAACGACCTAACGCCCCGTAGATGCGTCCGCATTCAACGCCACCGCCTCAGCCCGCAGTCGATCCACAATCCGCGACACCGCAACCGCCAGCGGGCCATCGATCGAACAACCGCTGGCGCACTTATGGCCGCCGCCCCCGAAATGCTCGGCCACCGTCGAGACGTTCACCTCTCCCTTGCTGCGCAGGCTGATGCGAAAACGGCGGTCCGCAAGTTCGCGAAAGAAAATCGCAACCTGGACGTCGGCAATCGAGAGCGCATAGTTGACCAAGCCCTCGCAATCTTCTTCGCGCGCGCCAAAGCGCTGCATCTGTTCCTGCGTCACCCAGATCCAAGCCAGCGGCCCTTCGCGATGCAGATTGGAAAGCGCCGCCCCCAGCAGCCGAAGCTTCGCCGTGGAATGCCCAAAATAAATGGGCCGCGCGCAAAGCGCCGGGTCGGCCCCGGCCAGCACCAGTTCGCGCGCCACCGTAAACGTGTGCTCGTTCGTCCCTTCGAACATGAACGATCCCGTGTCGGTCATGAGCGCGGTGTAGAGACAGGTGGCTATGTCGCGATCCACCGGGACACAGGCCAGGCGGCCTAGCCGGAAAACCAGTTCGGCCGTGGCCATCACGCTCGAATCGATCCAGTTGATATGCGCGAAATTGCGTCCACTCGCGTGATGGTCGATATTAATGAGGAAACATTTTTCCAGTCCCTCCAGCAGCGCCCGCCGCGTGCTGTCGCATTCCAGCAGAATGACCGCGCCGTTGGCAGGGGAATTTTCCAGAAAGCCATCGGGGACCGCCTCGGCCTGTATCACGCGCTCGGCGAAAGGAAGGTTCTGGTAAATTCGCGGCACTCCGTCGTGCATGACCACTTCGGCATCCTTGCCCATCACCCGCAGCATCTGGCCCAGGGCAAGGGCAGAGCCGATGCCGTCGCCATCGGGCCGCGCATGTGAGGTCACGACAAAGCGTCGACGCGACCGAATTTCCTGCAGAACCCGCTCTAGCATGAAGTGCTCTGTGTTCAGTTCTCAGTTCTCAGTGAAAAGCTTCAGGGCACTTACTGAGAACCGAGAACTAAGAACTGTCTTTAGGGGCCGGCATCGGCGTCCTTCCGCCGGCGCTTTTTGGCGCGCTCTAAGAGTTCCACCACCCGGCTTTCTAAGACATCGGCGCGATCGATCTGAAAATAAAGTTCCGGAGGCCGCCGCAAACGCAGCCGCTCCGCCAGTTCGTGCCGGACATAATTCTTGGCTGCGCTCAGACCTTCGAGAGTGCGCTCAGCCTCAGCCTCATCTCCCGCCACCGTGACCATCACGCGGGCCGACCGCGCGTCCTCAGCCATGAGCACCGCACTAACGCTGGCCAGCCCAATTCGAGGATCGGCGAGTTCGCCTTCGAGGATGGTCTCAATCTCCTCGCGGATGGCCGCGCTCAGTCGCCCGCGATGATATTGTCGCCCACGATGCTCCACTGCCCACCTCGTATGGAGAAAACTTTTAAGAATATCAGAAAGGCAAAGCAGGCGGACACTACCGGACCTTGGGTAGTGGGCTGTTTTGAAAAATGAAGCATATAATTTGCAACATGAAAGTGTTTTTGAGCTGGTCTCGGGTTGCCACAAAATAAATTGAACCCGAGCCGACCTCATTTCGTACCAAACAGCGCGGGAAGACTTCACAGTACAGAATGATTCTATTGTGCGTCTAGTTCTGTGAGATGCACAGAAAGGAGGTGCCTCATGGTCAAGCACATTGCTTGGCTAATTCACTCCCCCCCGTGGAGGTGCCCACTCGTTGATTTGAATGCATCTGTGAGGCCGACAGTTAAATGGCCTTCTTTGAGGGAGTACCCAATGGCTCGTGGGGACTCCCTTTAACTTTTTGTCTGTCTTTTTCGAAACAGCGCACTACCGGACCTTGGTGTCCTTACTGGTAGAGGAATTCGGCCTGTCCTCAAAGAAACTCGACAAACGAGTCCGTAACCTCAGCCCCAGCGTTGTTGGCGATGCGAATAGCCGCCCGCTCTACGTTCTTCATCAGCCCATCAAGATAATCCCGCGAGTGGGAGACGCTGACCACCCCGATAGTCGCCTGGTTCCAAAGCAAGCTAGGATCGAGCTCAGCGACGGAAACATTAAAAGACGCCCGGAGCCGGTCTTTAAGGCTGCGCGTGACCTGCCGCTTGTCCTTAAGCGAGTGCGCCGCTTCAATCCGCAGTTCCAGGGTGAGGAAAGCGATCATCAGCAATAGCGTAACCCATCCCAATTTGTTGCGGATTAACCGGCGTAGGGACAGCCGGCCCCAGTTCCCAGCCGCGGAGTGGCGCAAGCATGCGGCCCACGGCGCAAGCCGGGTAGCAAGTGGGAGTTCAGCAAGCCCCGAAGGTGCGAAAGAACGGCTATGACACAGACTCCGGAGGGGACGGCCGAGTTCCCACACAGACTCTTGAAGCGCTGGCCTGCGAAAATGCCTCGAACCCCCACGCCCAAAGTTTCCCGCCCATTTCCCGTCAATCGTGCTACACTATGAGTGCTAAGTTTGACTCACAGGCAGTTGCAGGTAGGTACCGCCAACCAGCGTCACCCCCTCCACCGCAGCGAATCTTCTCAGCACATTTCAAGAAACAGGAAAAAGGAACATCAATGGCAGAACAAGGAACAGTGAAGTGGTTTAACGACGCCAAGGGCTACGGCTTCATCAGCCGTCAAAATGGCGAAGACGTTTTCGTGCA
>Ga0209698_10000135_pt1 | contig 73777 bp, 62 predicted proteins | sample LitLauG_LLR_2012_FD_187203 | JGI IMG/M metagenome (GOLD analysis project Ga0209698, IMG submission 187203) | Freshwater sediment microbial communities from Pennsylvania, USA - Little Laurel Run_MetaG_LLR_2012 (SPAdes) (version 2) | ecosystem: Environmental > Aquatic > Freshwater > Creek >... | reverse complement strand
CGCGCGGGCGGTGGATTCCACGCCGAGCTTGTGCATGAGCGGTTGCGTGCAATGATGCCCGCCGCGCAACGCCACGCCCGCCTGGTCCGCCAGCGTCACCAAGTCGTGCGCGTGAACGTCTTTCAGCAGAAAACTCACCAGCCCGGCGCGGTTTTGTTTCGGGCCGAAAATGCGGAGGTTTTTCAGCGCGGACAGTTTTTCGACGGCGTAGTTCGCCAGTTCCTGATCGTGCCGCCAGATGTTTTCGCGGCCGATGGTGTCGAGATAATCCATCGCGGCATGCAAACCGATCGGGCCGGAAATGTCGGGCGTGCCGGCCTCGAACCGGTGCGGCGCGTGCTTGAACTCCGTCTTGTCGTAGCCGACGGACAAAATCATCTCTCCGCCGCCTTGATACGGCGGCATGGCGTCGAGAATCTCCTGGCGTCCCCACAAAACGCCGATGCCGGTCGGCCCGCAAATTTTGTGGCCGGAGAACGCAAAGAAATCGCAGCCGATGGCCTGCACGTCCACCGGCAGGTGGCCAGCGCTCTGCGCACCGTCCACCAGCGTGACGATGCCGAACTTTTTCGCCCGCGCGCAAATTTCCGCAACGGGATTCACCGTGCCCATCGAGTTGGAAATGTGAACCATCGCCAGCAGCTTCACATTTTCCGTGAGCAGCGAATCGAGCTTGGACAAATCCAAAATGCCTTCGTCGCCGGTGACGGGGAGGTAGACGACTTTTGCCCCAGTCCGCTGCGCGATCATCTGCCACGGAACAAGATTGCTGTGATGCTCCATTTCGGTGAGCAAAATCACATCGCCCGCCTTGAGGTTTTTTGCGCCCCAAGTTGCCGCGACCAGATTGATGCCTTCCGTCGTGCCGCGCGTGAAAATGATTTCATCGGAAGATTTCGCGTTGATGAACTTCGCGGCGCGGGCACGGGCGGCTTCAAAGGCATTGGTTGAACGATTGCTCAGCTCGTGAATGCCACGATGCACGTTGGCGTTGTCGCGTTCGTAATAATGCACCAGCGCATCAATCACAGAGCGCGGCTTCTGTGACGTGGCGGCGTTGTCGAAATACACCAGCCGCTGGCCGTGGACCTGCTGATCCAGGATCGGGAAATCCTTGCGCAGCGCGGACCAGTCAATTGTTTTAGCGTCCTTCATGTTTTATCCGCGAATTGCGCCAATTTTCACGAATTAAAATTCCAGGAAAAATTCGCGGCAATTCGCGAAATTGGCGGATAATTATTGGTCAAAGTAATCCCAGTTGCAGCTTCGCCGCCTCGGTCATCATGCCCTGGTTCCACTGCGGTTCCCAGACCAGTTCCACGTTCACGTCGTCCACGGTTTCGAGCGAGAGCAGTTTGTTTTGCACGTCCTGCTGAAGCACCGGCCCCATGCCGCAGCCGGGCGCGGTCAGCGTCATTTTCACGCTGGCTTTGAAGCTGTTCGCGCCGAGCGGTTCGACATGGCAATCGTAAATCAGCCCGAGGTCCACGATGTTCACGGGAATTTCCGGATCGAAACAGGAGCGCAACTGGTTCCAGATTTCCTTCTCGAGTTCCTCCTGGGTGACCGGCCCCGCCGTGCCGCCGGATTTTTTCTGGACGACTTCCAGACCGAGCGCATCGGCATCCTTGCCCTCGATGCGGAACATGTTGCCGTTGACGACGACGGTGTGACTGCCGCCGAGCGATTGCGTGAGGTAGGCGGTCTCGCCTTTTTGCAGCGTGACTTTCGTGCCGACGGGCACGACCGCGGCCTCGACATCGCGCGCCAAAATGACTGGTTCGGAACTCATAAAATTGGGTCAAACGAATTCGACTGCTGAAGTGTGCCTCAAAACGGAAGCGGTTGCCAGTCCTACGTTCGAGGCCGCGAAAACCGGTTGCGTGGTGGGGCAACCGGGCCTCTCCAAGCTTGACAAACAGGCCGGCAACGTGGAAGCATGACGCCAGTGCCAACGTAGCTCAGTCGGCAGAGCAGCGCTTTCGTAAAGCGCGGGTCGCTGGTTCGATTCCAGTCGTTGGCTCCAGCTTTTCCCCCCTGCTGGTTCCGCACGAAGCCAGCTTCCAGTTCCGCCGGCAATGGGCATGACTTCTTCAAAACGACCTGAAAAGATTCATCGGCGGGAACGTCGCTGTGTGGGTGCGCTGGCCAGCCGATGGTTGGGATCAGACGAGCGCGGGGAGACCGGCCGGTTCAGCGTGAACTTCCCGCCGCACACCTTGCACTCGCCTTCGCATAATTCGTATTCGCAAAGGGGCATAGTTCAATTATCAAATTTAGTAAATTCCTTAATGGCTGGCGGACTTGAACGCGACTCGCTGGGATATTTGATGTGGAAATATCCATCGAATGATTTTCCTGTGTATTTATTACCGTGCTCATCTCCCAGATCCCAGTCTGCTTCTATCATGCCGTTTGTCGTGTTTCCGGCAATTGTTTTAATGTGATCCCCTTTGAGCGTTTTCAATTCGATCCGGTAAGTAGCAACATTTTCACGCAGCTTTGCGTCGAGAAAAGCACCTTTTGCATCATACATCGAACCACTTTCAAAAAACTGGCAAGCATTGCTCGAATAAAAATTCAAAGGCGGGCCAATCACGGTAATTGGGTCAAAATGATTATAGCAGACTAATTTAGCCCGAAGCCTGTGTTTTTCGGGCGGGTCGAAATTGATATTCCAGCTTAACAGGCAATTGCCATTGGTGGCACGCTCACATGCTTCGAGACAACATTCTACGAAATCTCCATTGTTGTTTATCACGCCCAAATGTAAATCACCGCGCTGATCAAATCTGATGGGCAACTCAAAGTTGACAATGCCCCAGTCATTAGCAGTGGAAACCTGTTTCAAGGTCAGTAGCCCTGCCAGTGAAAGTTGATTGGTGTTTATCAAGGTTTTAGTCTTAATCCACTGGCTGACAGACAAGCCCTGATAAGTTGGTTCTGCCGTGTTTGAATCACAGGTGTAGGAAACTGCAGTCGGTGCCCACGGTGATGGAATTACAACCGGCCTATTAGCCACGTGGCAGCCTGTTAACATCAAACCGGCCACGCCCGCCATTCTCACGAAAACCCGACCATTCATATAGGGGGCTACTTCTTCAAAAACGCGCTGAACAGGTCAATCGGCAGCGGCAGGAACGTGGTGGTGTTGTGTTCGCTGGCCATTTCGCGCATGGTCTGGAGATAGCGCAGTTGCAGCGCGATCGGCTCCTTGGCAATCATTGCCGCAGCCTGGACCATTTTCTCGGCCGCCTGAAATTCGCCCTCGGCGTTCACCACTTTGGCGCGGCGCTCGCGTTCGGCCTCGGCCTGCTTGGCCATCGCCCGTTTCATGCTGTCCGGCAGCGCCACGTCCTTCACTTCGACGGCGGTGACTTTGATGCCCCACGGTTCGGTTTGCCGGTCAATGATTTCCTGCAACTTGAGGTTGATCACATCGCGTTGGGAAAGCAGGTCGTCCAACGGCGCCTGGCCGAGCACGCTGCGCAACGTGGTTTGCGCGATGAGCGAGGTGGCTTTCCAGTAATTTTCCACCTTCACCACCGCCGCATTCGGATCCACGACGCGGAAATAAACCACCGCGTCCACCGTGGCGGGCACGTTGTCACGGGTCATGATTTCCTGTTTGGAAACGTCAATGGTCACGACGCGCAAATCCATCTTCACCATGCGGTCCACCACCGGAATCAGGAAAATCAGGCCCGGCCCCTTGGCACCCTGCAGTTTGCCGAGCCGGAAAATTACGCCGCGCTCGTATTCGCGCAGGATGCGGATGGTCTGCGGCAGGATGAACGCCGCGATGACGATGACGATGACGAAGCCTGAACCGAGTTTTGCAATAAGGCCGATGGGATCCATAGTTATTCTTTCTATTTGGTTGTTGGTTTTACTTTCAACGTCAGTCCTTCGACCGCGACGATTTCCACGGGCTGATTTTCTTCAATGCCGACTGCGCTCACGGCCTTCCACGACTCACCTTCGATGAACACCCGGCCGCCGGTGGCGTCAATTCGCGTTTGCGCATTGACGACCTTGCCGAGCATCGTCTCACGTCCGGCGCGCACCGGCAAGAACTGAGCGCGCAGCCCGGCGCCCACGACGAAGATGAAAAACAGCGCGGTCAGGCCGGTGGCGGGCAGGATGTACCACAGCGACAGGCGGAACGCCGGCTCCGCACGGTTGAAGAGCATGAGCGCGCCGAGGAAAAACGCCACCACGCCGCCGAAGGTGAGCGCGCCGTGCGTCGGCGCGTAAATATCAATGATGAACAACGCCACGGCCAGCAGCATGAACGCCACGCCGATGATGTTGACCGGCAAAATCGCGGACATGTACAACACCAGCAATAGTGCGATGGCTCCGGCCACGCCCGGCAGGATCGCGCCCGGACTGCTCAGTTCGCCGATGATCCCGTAAATCACCACCAGCATGAGTACGAACATCACTTCGGGCCGGAGAACCAAGTGCAAGAAATTCTCGCGGGCGGTCATCGGAATTTCCGCCACCTCGGCGTCGGCGGTGTGCAATTTCTGACCGTTCACCTCGCGACCCTCCAATTTTTCCAGCAAGTCGGGCGTGTCCTTTGCGATCAAATCAATCACGTTGCGGTCGAGTGCGTCTTCGGCGGTGGTGGCGGCGCTTTCGACAACGGCGGACCTGGCCCACGCGGCGTTGCGATGACGTTTGTCCGCGATGGACTCGGCGAAACTGGCGGCGTAATTCTCCTGCTTTTTTTTCATCACGTCATCGGTCTTTTCCACGTCGCCGCCCAGACCGAGGCTGACCGGGTGGGCCGCACCGATGCTGGTGTGCGGAGCCATGGCTGCGACATCCGCGGCCATCGTGATGAACACGCCTGCGCTGCCGGCGCACGCTGGAGCCGGTGCCACGTACACCACAATTGGCACTTTAGATTCGTAAAACTTCTCCACGATCTCCTTCGTGGAATCGAGCAGGCCGCCCGGCGTGTCGAGTTGGATGATCAGGCAGGTGTCTTTGCGTTCCGCTGACAGGTCAATGGCGCGCGCGATGTAACTGGCGGTGGCCGGACCAATGGCGCCCTTGACTTGGATCAGGCCGACGTTGGCCGCTTGCAGACCTGCCGCCTGCACCAGCGCGCTGGCGATTAGAATCAGTTTCCAATACTTCATAGAACCTCGCACAGATTAAGTTAATCGAATAAACCGCGCTGGCAAACGGAATTCGGTCAGGCGGCTGCAGGCATCGGACTTTGCATTGTCCAATCCTGCGCCGCTCGACTATCCTGCCGCATGGCGTTGGTCCGCATTTTCGTAGACGGTTACAGCCTGCTGCATCAGTGGCCGGAACTGGCGCCGGGCAAGGCGCGCCATTCTGCCGCCGCCCGGGACGAGCTGGTGCGCATCCTCACGCTCTACCGCGACGCCGTCGGCACGCCGATCACGATTTTTTTCGACGGCTCCAGCCCGGCACGGAGCGGGCCGTCGGAAACCCGTTCCACGCCGGACGTCGAAATTATTTTTTCCCGCGCCGGCCAGACGGCCGATGACCTGATTGAGCGCGCCGCCCACCGGATGCAGCCGTACGGCGAAGTGCTGGCGGTGACGGACGACCACGCCGAACGCGACACCGTGATCGGCCTGGGTGGACTGGCGGCGAGTTGTCTGAATTTCATCCGCAGCGTGGAAAGCGCATTGGCGGATTTGCAACATGACCTCAAACATCACAACCGGCGCGAGCGGCATCAGTTTCTCCGCCGTTCGTGAACCTCCCGACATGAATCTACCTTTCGCCCTGGGAAAAGTTCGCTCCGCAGCACGGCGATGGCGCTGTCATTGGCTGCTGCTGCTCGCGGTCGGGTCTTGCGCGGTTGGCGCGGACTTGCAGCGTGCCTCGGCCGAAGCCGCCGCACGGCCCGCCAACCGCTGGCTGCTGGTGGTGCAAACTTCGCGGACCATGCAACCGCGCGCCGCCGCGGTGCAGGACCTCGTCGGCGACCTGATCCGCTCCGGCATGAAAGGCCAGTTGCATTCCGGCGACACGCTCGGCCTGTGGACGTTCAACGAGAAAATCAGCGCCGGCCAACTGCCGCTCCAAGTCTGGGATCCCGAACAGGCCGACGCCATCGCCACGCGCACCGTCGCATTCCTGCGCGGCCTAAAGTGTGAGAAAAAATCCCACCTGGATCAGGTGCTCCCGGTCTTGGCCGAGCTGGTCACCAACTCGGATGTCATCACGATTCTGCTGGTGACCGACGGCCGCGAAAAACTCACTGGCACACCGTTCGACGCCCAGGTCAATTCGCTGTTCGAACTGTGGGGCGACCGGCAGAAGCAAGCCAAGCTGCCGTTCCTGACCGTGTTGCGCGGCGTCGCGGGGAAGCTCCAGGAGTTTGCGATCAACACCCCGCCTGCGCCTCTAAAACTCCCGCCGCTGCCGCCGGAATGGCAGTATCCGGAACCTCCTGCGGCAAAAGCTGTGACCGTTGAGCGGGCTTCATCCACGCCGCCGCTGATCCTTTCCGGGCGAAAACCCGCATCGCCTGAAACCAACACCACGCTGCCGGTAATTGCCAGAATTGAAACCCCGTCGGCGCCTGCCGAACCGGTGCGCGAAAATCCCGCCGTCCTGATAGTTGAACCCGTCGCGTCCGCTGCTGCCAGTGCACCGACGGTGATCGGCGTAAAAAAAAGTGACCGGCCTCCCGCCGCGCCTGCCAAGTCGGTGGCGGCGGCGATTCCAACCGCGGAGACAAAACACGAACTGGCTCCTGCCTCTTCGCCGCCGAGATCGGAACCACCATTGCCCGCCCCCGCCGTTGCCCAGCCGATTCGCCCGGCGATGGCGGCACCAGTGGCGGCCGCGCTGCCGCCCGAAACTTTTTTCGATCATTACGGTCGGTTGATCTTCGGCCTGGCCTTTGCCGTCGTGACGCTGGCGTCGGTAATCGTGCGCTTGCGCCTGCTGCGCAGCCGCCCCCGCGCCAGCCTGATCACGCGTTCGCTCGACCGGGAACAAAAGTAGCGTTGCGGAGTTACGCGATCCGCAGCCAAAGTGTTTTCAAATATGCCGGCTCGGCGCGCGAAATGGGGAAATCCGGCGGCTGCGGAACGTAATGCTGGTGGAGGATTTTACGGTGCCCGTCGGCCACGGCGGCGGTGATGTCCGCCATAAAGTTTTCCGGCGGCCAGTCTGCCGCGTTCGTCGAGCAAAGCAAAGCTCCGCCGGGTTTGAGCACGAGCAGCGCCGCACCCACGAGTTTTCCAAAGTCCCGTGCCGCGCGAAACGCGCCGTGTTCCTTCGACTGCGAAAAGGTCGGCGGATCAAGGATGATCGCGTCGAATTGCCGTTGCTTCTTGGCCAGCCGTCGCAGCCAGTCGAAGACGTCGCCGAAAATGAAATCGTGGGCCGCGGGATCGAGGCCATTCAGCGCGAAATTGCGTTTTCCCCATTCGAGATATTTTTTTGACAGGTCAAGACTCGTGACGCGCGCGCCGGCTTTCGCGGCGCAAACCGAAAAGCCGCAGGTGTAGGCGAAACAATTTAGAAGCTGGGAGTTGGAAGATGGAAGTTTGGGGAAACCTGCGGCGACGTGGCCAGTTAGAAACCGCCGGCGATTGTCGCGCTGGTCGAGGAACAAACCCACGGAATAGCCTTCGTTGAAACTCAACTCGAACTGCGCTCCGTTCTCCAGAATTGCGAACCGCTCCGGCGCGGGCCGGCCCAGCGCGAGTTGCGGCGCGGCCTCGCCCGGCGAAATTCGGCGCACCTGGCGATTGAGAATTTTATGGTACGCGCCCTGGCCCGAAACGGTTTCCAACTGGCCGGCCAGCTCCGCGCGTTGTGGTTCCGTCAGCGCGTGGTCGCTTTGCGAGAGCAGAGAATCGCCGAGCCGTTCCACGTGCCACCCGGGCCAGCCGTCGCTCGCGCCGTGAACCAGGCGGAAGGCGGTGGTTTCCCGCGGATCCAGCAGCGCGGTGCGCAGAGCCAGCCGCGGGTCCGCCGCAAAATCCACCGGTGCACGAAACACCAGTTCCACGCCGCCGTCCGGATGACGCAATGCAATTTCCGCGGCGTGCAGGCACACGCGTCCGAATTTCGCGCCGCCGTAAAGCGCGTCGCCGAAAATCGGGAAGCCGCTTTCCGCGGCGTGAACCCGGATTTGATGCGTGCGGCCGGTGAGCGGCTCGGCTTCGATGAAATTCAGATTTGCGATTTCAGATTTGAGCTGGGAAACGCGGAAACGCGTCTCCGCCGGTTCGCCCGTCGCGCCGCTGACATAGCGCTCACCGGCGCGGAGGATTTTGGATTTGACGGTGAATTCATTTTGGCGCGGCGCGCGGTCGGTGAGCAGCAGATACTTTTTGCGAACGGAGCGCTGCGTGAATTGTTCCGTCAGCGACCGGTTGGCCGCCGGCGTTTTTCCGAAAATGAGCACGCCGCTGGTTTCCTTGTCGAGCCGGTGGATGATCGCCAGATTTGCCCAGCGCGGTTCGCGATTCTTCAACCACTCGTAAAGACCCTCGCCCGCGAACGGACTCGGCGCGTGCGTGTTCAGGCCGGCCGGCTTGTTGACCACCAGCAGATGCTCATCTTCAAAAAGAACGCACGGGATCATGGGGAATTGCCGGAACAACGATCAACCAACATTCAACACCGAACATTTGACCCGCGAACCGCAGACCCAAATTCCAAAATCGCGCGGCCTAGAAAAACTTCCAGTCGCCCTTCCACACAACCCAGGCGCCAAGCAGAAAATTGGTGATGGCGTGCGCGGTCATCACGTCGCCCAGCCGGTTCTTTCGCAAGGGCAGCCACTGGTAGGCGAAGCCACACAGAATTCCGGCCAGCCACTGGTGATGCGACGCGCCGAAGATGACGGAGGTCACGAGAAACGAGGTTGGATGAAACCGGGCCAGCGGCATGGCTTCGAAGTCGGTCCGCACGAAATACCGGTAGAGAAACGAGCGGTAAAAGACTTCTTCGAGTGGCGGCACCACGAAGGTCATGCCCAGCACCCGCACGATCAGGAACGTCCAAGCCAGCGGGGAATTCTGGCCGAATTCCACGTGCGGATTCCAGTCCGGACCGGAGGTTTTGGACTGCGGATAAAACGGGTCGAGTCCGACCCACATTGCGAACACGGCGAGCCCGACCGCGACCGCCTCCCAACTCACCGCCCAGCGCATTTCGGAAACGAACGGGCGCATCTCCCAGACGAGCCACGCACCGACAAAGGTTTTGGCGAAATAAAACCAGAAGCGCGTGCTGTCGCCGAAAAGTTCGGGCGCGGAAGTGAGCACGAGGAAAATCACGAACGGCGCGACGCGCGCGTAAGCCGGCGAGGCCTTGAATTTTTCCCTGAGGAACTGCATTGGCCGCGTATCATCCCCAAAAACCGCGGCCTGCGCCAAGCAAAATCATCACTCCATCGTCAGCACCAGCGTCTGGTTGGTGCCGGCCAGCGTGGCACTGTCCTGACGGATCGCGGTGACACGAAATTCGCCCGTGCGGTCACCAACGAACAGCGTCTTGCCGTTGATGATGGCCGAGGGCCGGCGAGGATCAAAGAACACGGCTTGCAATCGGGGCGTCACCGGTTTGGGCGCGGGAAGCTCCGCGACCACGGCGTTGGTTGCCGGCAAAAGCGAATTAGTCTTCGTGGCGGCCACCGGATTGGCGGGCACTGCCGCCGGGGCCGTCGGGGGTTCGGGTGCGGGAATTGTCTTTGGCGCGGCGGCGGCGGCCACCATATCCGCCCGGCTGTTCTGCGTGGGAAGTCGGTGGAGCAGAACTTCGCGATGCCAGAGAATGCCGATCAAAAACGCGGCGACAAAAGCCGTTGCCCAAATCAGCAGAAAATCGTTTTTCCGGGTTTGGACCGGTTCGGCGGGCCGGAGCTTCGGGGCGGCGATGGACGCGGGCGGCTGATTTTGTTGCGCGAGCTTGGCCCGGCGCAGCGCGTCGTTCACCAGACTCATAGGCCGACCTCGCCTTCCAGTTCGCGGATGGCCGCGCCGACGACGCGGTAATCCAGCTTCTCCGTCTGGTTGACGAAACCCGCGAGCAAAGATTTATCGCAAACGGCGTTGGCCAGGCGCGGCACGCCGCCGCTGTAATGATACACGCGCCACAACGCGGGCTGGGTGAAATACGGCGCGCCTTTCGCGCCCGAAACTTCCAGCCGGTGCTGGATGTATTGGTTCAACTCCGCCCGGTTCAACGAATCCAGGTGGTAGCGCACAGTGATGCGCTGGCGCAATTGCCGCAGGCGCGGGCTGTTGAGCCGGTCGCGGAGTTCGGGTTGGCCCATCAAAACGATTTGCAAAAGCTTGCGGTTGTCCATTTCGAGATTGGAAAGCAGCCGCACCTGCTCGAGGAGTTCCTCCGTCAAATTCTGCGCCTCATCAATGATCAGCACGGCGTCGCGATTCTGCTCGACTTGCCAGAGCAGGAAATTGTTGATGAGTCCGACCGTGTCCAGGCGGTCCATGCCTTTGACATCGAGACCAAATTCGATGGCGATGGCCTTCATCAATTCGTCCGCGCTCAGGACCGGATTGAGGATGAGCGCCGTGGCGTAATCGCCGCTGAGCTGCTCCAGGAGCGCACGGCAGAGGGTGGTCTTGCCCGCGCCGACCTCGCCGGTGAGCTGGATGAAACCCTTGCGCTCGCGGATGCCGTAGAGCAGGTGGTTGTAGGCTTCGCGATGCTTCTCGCTGTAAAACAGGAACCGCGGGTTCGGCGTGATGTCGAACGGCGGTTCCGTCAAGCCGTAGTAACTGAGATACACGCGGGCTAGCCAGCAGAAATAGTGCCTTGAAGCCGGACGAAAACGCCGGATGGCCCAGCCCGAATAGTGTCCCGAAACTGAACGGTTTTGCCTCGTTCCAGGAATTCAGCGGCGTAAAATCTGCCGCACCGCCCGAACCAGCGCCGCCGCTTCCGCCGGCGTGCCGATGGTGATGCGCAAATCGTTTTTCACCTCCGGCGCGCTGAACCAGCGGACCAGGATTTTTTTCGCGCGCAATTTCTTCAGCCAGTCCGGCGCGGCAAAAACCGGCGGCCGGACGAGCAGGAAATTCGTCTGGCTGGGCAGCACGCGAAAGCCGAGCCGGGTCAGTTCGCGGGCCAGTTCCTCGCGCGTGGCGATTATTTTTTTGAAGTTTGCGCGGTAGTAGGCCAGATCGTCCAGCGTGGCTTCGGCTGCAATCTGGCCGAGGCCGTTGACGTTGTAACTGTCGCGGATCTTGTGCAGCGCCGCGATGAGTTCGCCATGGCCGACGAGATAGCCCACGCGCTGGAAGCAGAGCGAATACGCCTTCGAGAAGGTCCGCGCCACCAGGACGTGTGGGAATTTCAGCGCGAGCGCCAGCGCATTTTCCTCCGCAAAATCCACGTAAGCCTCGTCCAACACGACCGCTCCTTTCTGCACGCGACAAAGTTTCTCCAGGTCCGCGGTTTTGTAACCGCGTCCACCCGGCGCGTTGGGCGTGGTGATGAATGTCAGCGCCGCGTTGAATTCCCAACGCCGGCTGCGGCGCAGTTCCGCCAGGCCCGGCATCGTGAAATCTGGATTGAGTGGCACGGCGATTTTGCGCGCGCCGTGGATGTCCGCCAGCACCGGGTAGAGCGAATAGCTGGGGGTGAAATACTGCACCGTGCCCGCCCCCATTTTGGATTGGATGTGCCGAAGCTGTGAATTCGGCAGCGGCTCCACCAACGCCCGCACCGCCAGCGCCAGCGCCTCATCCGAACCGTTGGCGACGAGGATGTTTTCCGGCCGGCAGCGGTGCAGCCGCGCCAGCTTTTCGCGCAGCCGCTCCGCCGTCGGATTGGGATAGAGCCGCAGCCGGCCGTCCACCGCCGCGCGGATCGCTGCCAGCACGCGCGGCGAGGGCGGATACGGATTTTCGTTCGTATTGAGCTTGATCAGCCCTGGAATCTTTGGCTGCTCACCCGGGACGTAGCCGTGCAACTTGTGAACCAGCGGGCGAATCAGCGAATTGGTTTTTGCCATGGGCCGAGGATAAACGGTTGGCGAGGTTTTTCTGAAAGCATTTTACTGGCGGCAGAAATTCAGAAATTTACTGGCCGGCGTAATACGCATCCACCTTGGCCGCGACGTCGCGGTAGCCAATGTCCACCTCGTAAATCTGCTTGAGCTGCTCGAGGGCTTCCTCCTTTTTGCCCATGCTTTCGAACACGCAGCCGAGGTTGTAGATCAATTCCTTTTTCTCCTCGTCAAAGACCGGCTTTTCCTTGAGGGCGGCTTGCAGTTTCCGCGCGGCCATGTCAGGCATCTTGCGGCGGGCGAAACATTGCGCCAGGTAGTTCATGGTGGCGATGCGCTTGTGTGGATAATTCTCCGCCTTTTGAAATTCCTGAATGGCCTCGCTCAGTTTGCCGGCCTGGAAATAGAGCGCGCCCATTTCAAACCGGATGCCCAGGTCGGTCGGAAATTTCTCCACGCGCTTCTGGCATTCGGTGATTTGAAAGGCGACTTTATCGGCCTGGATTTGGGCGACTTTCTCCGCATGTCCCGCCTCGAAAGGATTCAATTCGGCGGCGGCGGCGTCCATTTTGCGGATGCGCGTCTCGGCCATGGCGCGGTCCAGCGTGGGATCGTTGGCGCCGAGTTCGGAACTCTTGATCCGTTCGTAAAGCTCCAGCGCACGGTCGAACTGGTTTTTCTGCGTGCACAATTCCGCCAGGGAACGCACGAGCTTGAGGTTGGCCGGTTCGGTCTGGAGCCGCGTTTCGTATTCCTGAATCAGCCGCGCGGCGACGTCCTCGGTCTTTTGCACGCGCTTTTCCTGCTCCAGCGAAACCGCCTCGTTCTTGTCCTTCAAAATGTCGCGGTAGGATCCCTGGCCGCCGGCCAGCGTTTCGTAGCCGCCCTGGCTGAGCGTCTTGTGCGCCGAAACATTTTTCAGCGCCTTGGCCAGGTCGGGGTCGTTCGGCGCGGAACGCGCGAGGTCGAGCAGGACTTTTTCGGCGCGCGTCTCCTCGCCGATTTCGCCCAACGCCTCGGACAACTGGATCGCCAGCGCCTTGTCCTTGGGAGAGTTTTTCACCAGCGCGTCCAGCGCCTGCGCCCGGGTGCGCGGGAGTTCGAGCGTGGCGGCGGCCTCGGCGATGATTTTGTGCGCGGAGGAGTTGTTCGGGTCGCCGTTGAGAATCTGCTCGGCGATGTGCATCGCCTCGGCGGGATTGTTGCGGAGCGCCATCTGTCCCTTGGCCACGAGCGGCGACGAGCCGACACTGCTGAAGGCTTTCTTGAAGAACCCGCCACTGCCGCCGGTGCTGTTGGACTTTTTGATTTGCGCGCTGCGCAGCGCCTTGCGGCAATCAAAGAAGGCGGGTTCCTTGGCCAGCACCTGGTTGAACAGGTCCAAGGCGTAATCGTAATTCTCCCGCGCCAGGGCGTCGCTGCCTTTTTGATACACCGCCCGCAGATCGCGGGAAATCTCACTGAGTATCTTTTCAGCCATGCCACAGTCTAGTCACCGGCCGGTGGAAAATCCATCGCAAAACTATTTCCGTTCTGATCACCGAGTGCGCCGCAGCCGGAGCCTAAATCGTGAAGTCGGTGTCCTCGGGTTTCACGGCGGCGGTGGGCGCCGAAAGCATCCCGGCGGCCACGGTCGTGTTAGTGCCCGGTTCGATCAAAATGAATGAGCCGGTGAGCCGGTTCGTGGTATAGCCGTCGAAGACCAGCGGTTTGGCCGTTTTCAGACGGACGACGCCGATGTCGTTGATCGCCAGTTCCGCTGGATCGGGTTCCGCTTCAAACGTGGAGATATTGATGCGGCTCTCCAGGCTGGTGACGATGGCCTGCACCGTCTGCCCGCTGTGCTTGAGAAAATACTTTTTGCCCTGCTGCAACGGCCGCTGGTGCATCCAGCAAATCCGCGCGTGCAAATCCGCGCTCAGGCCGGGCAGATTTTCGAAGCCGACGATCATGTCGCCGCGGCTCACGTCCAGATCATGTTCAAGGCAGAGCGTGACCGATTGCGGACAAAACGCCTCGGCCAGTGAACCGTGGTAAGTCCAGATGTCCTTGATGGTGCTGCGCAGGCCGCTGGGCAGCACCAGCACCTGCTGGCCCTGGCGCACCAGGCCGCCGGCAATCTGTCCGCTGAGACCGCGGAAATCGTGCAGCTTCTTGTCCGTCGGATTATTCGGCCGGTTGACCCATTGCACCGGAAAACGAAACGCGCTCATGTTCCAATCGCTGGCGATGTGGACGGTTTCAAGATGGCCGAGCAGGGTCGGGCCTTGATACCACGGTGTGTGCTTCGAAGGTTCGACCACGTTGTCGCCGTTAAGCGCGCTCATCGGAATGAACTTCACGTCGCGCAGCACGTCGAGTCGTGGCAGGAAAGTCTCAAACTCGTCGCGGATTTCCAGAAACCGCTCCTCGCTCCAGTCCACCAAATCCATTTTGTTCACCGCGATGACAATGTGCGGGATGCCCAGCAGTGCGGCGAGGTAAGTATGCCGGCGGCTTTGCTCGATCACGCCCTGCCGCGCGTCCACCAGGACGATCGAGAGGTTGGCGGTCGAAGCGCCGGTGACCATGTTGCGGGTGTACTGCACGTGGCCCGGGGTGTCGGCGACGATGAATTTTCTTCTTGGCGTGGCGAAATAGCGATAGGCCACGTCAATCGTGATGCCCTGCTCGCGCTCGGCGCGCAGGCCGTCGGTGAGGTTGGCGAGATTGATCTGGCCGCCGCCGGTGATGTCGGCGCTGCGTTCCAGCGCCTCGATCTGGTCCTCCATCAGATTCTTGGAATCGTAGAGGAGCCGGCCGATGAGCGTGGACTTGCCGTCGTCAACGGACCCGCAGGTGTTGAAGCGCAAAAGTTCGATGGGGTGCTGCGTGTGGGGCATGAAAGTTTTTCGTGAATCAAATGTTTGAATTATTCTTACGCAATAAGTAAACCGAAAGCGCGCTCGCCAATCCAACCACCATTTCGGCTTCTCTATAGTCGGTTGATTTACCTTCTTCTACATGGCGGCCATATTGCGAAGTGTAACCCCATAGTTTTTCAACGGCTGTTCCTAGCGGTTGCGGAAATTCATTTGGATTCTTTTTGATCCACTCACCTAATGTCATTTTTGAATCGCCGGTGATGTCCTTTGCCACGCATTCCAACGCAGCCATTGCATGTTGGATTGCGCCCGTCAGTTCAGGTTCGGGGCGCCGCGATAAGTCTCTCAAGGCTTCAGTAAGTTCAGCTCGTGCTACTGAACGTCCACTGGCTGTGGTCAATTGCACCGCCTCACGAACTGTTTCTTCAAGAATATCAGTTCCTCTCACTTGAATCTTGCCATCGGCCAATTGCCAGCCAACACCTTTTCGCCGAAATGCCTGATTTAGTTTCTCAGCAAACGAGTCGGATATTTTGTGTTGCTTGTGTTTTTGTAGAAATGAATAAATAATTTCTACGAAGTCATAAACCTGAAACCACGGTGCAGAACTGATTAGCGATCTGGCTTCGTTATCAATGTTTGGAAACTCCGACCAATTGCTGGGATCAGGAGATTCTAGAAGGAGTTCACAAAGTTCGGAGCGCAAATCGCTCGGATTCATCTCGCTTTTGTAAGCAAGATCAATTATTAGAGACCGCAACCATTCTGGCGCATCATGTCGAACGGTGATTTCCGCGTCAGGAATTTTATAGCCGTGCCGTTGAGAGAAAGTGTCCATGTAGATTTTGAATTTTCCTCAAAAATATCCCGCCTTTTTGCGGTCTTCCATCGCGGCTTCGCTGGCCTTGTCGTCGGCGCGTGTGCCGCGTTCGGTGACGCGCGCGGCGCTGACCTCGGCGATGATGTCATCCACGCTGTCGGCGGGCGATTCAATCATGCCGGTGCTGATCATGTCGGCAATGGTGCGGACGCGGACCACGAGCTTCTTCACCGGCTCGTTCGGTTTCGGACGCGCGCCGGCGTAAGGATCGGGCTTGGTCGCATCCGTGTGCGGCGGCGGGAGCGGAATCCATTGGCCACCACGCCGAAAACATTCGCGCTCGTGGCTGAAATAAATGTTCGGCACTTCGAGCTGTTCTTTTTTGATGTATTCCCAAACGTCCATCTCCGTCCAGTTGGAGAGTGGAAACACGCGCATATTTTCGCCGGGATTCACTTTGGCGTTGTAAAGATTCCAGATTTCGGGCCGCTGATTTTTCGGGTCCCACTGGCCGAAAGAATCACGGAAGCTGAAAAATCTCTCTTTGGCGCGGGCTTTTTCCTCGTCGCGCCGCGCGCCGCCAATGGCGCAATCAAAACGGAATTCCTCAATCGCGCTGAGCAGCACGGGAATCTGAAGCTGGTTGCGGCTGACCTGGCCGGGCGTCGGTTGCGCGATGCCTTTTTTGAACGCCTCGTCCACCGTGCGGACGATGAGCTTCGCGCCAAGCTGTTTCGCGCGGCGGTCGCGGAACTCGATGAGTTCGGGAAATTCGTGGCCGGTCTCGACGTTCAGGAACGGCATCGGGAGGTCGGAAGGCCGGAACGCCTTTTCCGCGAGGCGCAGCAGGCAGATGGAATCCTTCCCGCCGGAAAAGAGCAGGGCCGGGCGCTCAAATTCCGCGGCGACTTCGCGCATCACGTGGATGGCTTCGGTTTCAAGGTATTGAAGATGGTCGAGATGATACGAATTCATGGTCGGTCGAGGAGAAGATTCCCAATTGGGCGCTCAAGCGCCAGTCCCAGCTGCCACCACCACCTTCGCGCCCCACGCCGCGTGCAAACCGCATTCGCGTTTCTCATCGGCTTTCGCGGGATCAAAATAATCCCACTCGTTCGGCAGGTTGTGTCGCTTGAGATAGTTTTCCATCTCGGCATCGCTCCAATAAAAGACCGGGCTGACTTTGAGGGTGTTGAAATTTCCGTCTGCAACGACGATGTCGAGGCCGGCGCGATTGGGATTCTGCACCTTGCGCAACGCCGTGAGCCAGATGGTCGGCGCCAGTTCGTTCATGCCGCGCGCGAACGGTTCAAGTTTCATCACGGCGCTGAATTCCTTGATGCGCTCCTCGTTCTCCGGCGTGGGGGCGGGCGCGCCGCCGTGGATCGCGTCGTAATGTGCGGCGGTCATTTTTGGCACGAAGGCTTTGATGTTCAGCTTGAGCAGTTTCTTCAATTGCTCGGCGTGTTGGTAGGTTGCCGGGCGATTGTAACCGTGGTCGGCCCACAGCACCTGAATGTCTGGCTGTGCTTGTGTTGCGAGATGCAGGAGGACGGCCTCGTATGGCCGGAAATTCGTGGAGACGATGGCATGGCCGTTAGCCTGCGCGATGGCCCACTTGACGATGTCGGGAGCGGACTGGTTTCGCAACTCAGCGTTGGCTTTGGCGATTTGATCAGCGGTCATGAAATTAATTCGTTGCGGCGGTTTCCTTCAGCAAAACGCGGTCGCACCAGTCACCGAAGCGTTCGCCAGCATTGCGCTCCTTCGCAAAGCGCGCGAGGACGGGTCGCAGTTCGGTTTCCATGTCGGGGTCTTTGACGACATCTTTCCAGATGCGGTTGAGGCGCGTGCCGGAGGCGTTGCCGCCGAGCCAGACCTGATAGCGGCCCGGCGCTTTGCCGACGAACGCGATCTCCGCGATGTAGGGCCGCGCGCAGCCGTTCGGGCAGCCGGTCGAGCGGATGATGATCTCCTCGCTGCCGAGGCCGAGGTCGGCGCAAATTTTTTCGATGCGGTCAATCAGGCCGGGCAGATAGCGCTCGGATTCCGCGAGGCCGAGACCGCAGGTCGGCAGCGACGGACAGGCCATCGAAGCGGCGTGCAGCACGGTCGCCTGGCTTTCCGTCTTCACGGCGGCGGCATTGAGCAGCGTGGTGATGGCGGCTTTGTCGGCGTCGCTCGCGTTGGCAAGGATGACGTTTTGATTCGCAGTCAGGCGGAACTCAATGTTCGGAAATTTCTCCGCAACCTGGCGCAGTGCGGTTTTCTGCGCGTCTTTCACGCGGCCCATGTTGACGAACAGGCCGAGAAACCACGAGCCGTCCACGGCCTTGTGCCAGCCGAGGAGGTCCTGCATGGTCGTGAACTGGTAAGGCCGCGCGGGCGCGAACGCGAAGCCGACGCGTTTTTCAACTTCGGTCCGTGTCCAATCCACGCCGCGTTCTGCCACGACGTATTTGAGGCGCGCGTGCTTGCGGTCGGTGCGATCACCAAAATCGCGATGAACCGTCAGCACGGCCTTCGCCACGTCCACGACTTTGTCCGCCGTGAAAAATCCGATGACGTCCGCGAGGCGCGGGTAAGTCTGCTCGTTGCCGTGACTGCGACCGAGTCCGCCCCCGACGCAGATGTTGTAACCGACGAGTTTGTCGTTCTCGACAATGGCGATGAAGCCGAGATCATTCGTAAAAATGTCGAGGTCGTTCACCGGTGGAATGGCGAAGGCAACTTTGAATTTTCTCGGCAGGTAGGTCTTGCCGTAAAGCGGGTCAACGAAGTTTTTGTTCTCCGCCGCTTCGTTGTCGAGCTGAACGCCATCAATCCAGATCGAGTGATACGCCTTAGTCTGGGGCGCGAGCGCCATCGCGATTTTGTGGCAGTCGCGGAAAACTTCTTCGCGCGCCTGGGTGTAGGCGGGCGTGGGCGGCGCGAGGACGTTGCGGTTCACGTCGCCGCAGGCGGCAAGTGTGGACAAAAGCGACTCGTTTATTTTTTTGATCAGCGGACGCAAATTATTTTTCACCACGCCGTGAAACTGGATGCTCTGGCGCGTGGTGATGCGCAGCGTGTTGTTGCCGCAAGTCGCGGCCAGTTCATCAAAAACTTTCCACTGATTAGCCGTCATCACGCCGCCGGGGATGCGCCCCCGGATCATCATGATATATTTCTTGCCGGTCTTGCGCAGGTCGCGGTCGTCCTGCTGATATGAGCCGTGAAACTTCAAGAACTGGTTGTCATCCTCGGAAAAATGATCCGTGCCCGCGTCCGCGATCGTCGCGGCAATGCTGCCGGCGAGCGTGGGGATCGCCGCCTTGATGTCCTCGTTATGCGTCAATTTTACTGGCGTTTCGCTAATCACAAGTTAGTTAGTAATGTTACGCAAGATTATCATTCATCCTGCGTCTGTTTGTCAAATCTGTTTTTGTGCTTTGAGACACACTTTTTTACCTAGCAAAATCCCCGCGAAAATTCCAGTCTTTCCGTCCGTCGGTGGTCAAAACACAACCCGCCTGGCGGCGATGCGGAAGCACATGAGTTCGCAGCCATTTCATTATTTTGACAACAACGCCACCACGCGCGTCGCGCCCGAGGTAATGGCGGCGATGCTGCCGTTTTTCACCGAGCTTTGGGGCAACCCGTCCAGCGCCTATCATTTCGGCCACCAACTGGCCAAGCAAATCGAAGCCGCGCGCGAAAAGGTGGCGGCGCTCCTCAATGCCGAGCCGCGCGAAATCATTTTTACCAGTTGCGGCACCGAGAGCAACAACTCCGCGATCCACTCCGCGCTGGTGACGCATCCGGGCAAACGCCACCTGGTGACCACGGCGGTCGAACATTCCGCCAACATTAAATTCGCCGCACACCTGAAAAAGATGGGCTTTGAAATCACGCTGCTGCCGGTCGAATCCGACGGCTCGCTGGACATTCACCTGCTCGAACAAAGCATCCGGCCCGAGACCGCGATCGTTTCGGTGATGTGGGCGAACAACGAAACGGGCGTGCTGTTTCCGATCGAGGAAATTGCCGCGATCTGCCAGAGCAAGGGCGTGCCGTTTCACACCGACGCCGTACAGGTGCCCGGCAAGTTGAAAATGGACGTGAAGGAACTGGGCGTGGATTTTCTTTCACTCTCGGCGCACAAGCTGCACGCGCCGAAAGGCATCGGCGCGCTTTACATCAAGCACCACACGCGCTACCAGCCGTACATAATCGGCGGCGGACAGGAACGCGGCCGGCGCGGCGGCACGGAAAGCGTGGCGGACATCGTGGGTTTCGGCCGGGCGGCGGAACTGGCCGCCGCCCATTTGAAGGACGAGCAAACCCGGGTGAAACATCTGCGCGACCGGATGGAGCAGGGGCTCTTGAAAGCCGTTCCCAACTCCGTCCGCAACGGCGACCGCGACGCGCGCCTGCCGAACACGAGCAACCTTTCTTTCACTGGCGTCGAAGCCGGCGACCTTTTGAAGGCGCTGGATCACGCCGGAATATGCGCGTCGTCCGGTTCGGCCTGCACTACCGGTTCACTGGAGCCGTCGCACGTTTTGACGGCGATGGGCATTAGCGCGGACCGTGCGCGCGGCAGCATCCGCCTGAGCCTGGGCATCTACAACACGGTGGCGGACGTGGATTATTTGCTGGAGCAGCTTCCGCCGATCATCTCCAAACTGCGGTCAGTTGCGGCGAAACCGCGCGCCTCCGCACACGCCTGAGTATGCTCCAGACCGGAATCCTGAACCCGCAGTTGCTCTCGCTCCTGGCGCGGGTGCGCCACACCAACACGCTGGTCATCGCGGACCGGGGCTTTCCCTTCTGGCCGCAGATCGAAACGGTGGATCTGTCGCTCGTGGACAACGTGCCGACGGTGCTGCAAGTGCTCGCCGCCATCCGGCCGAACTTTGTCATTGGCAAAGCGTGGATGGCGCAGGAATTTCTGCGCGCGAACGGCAAAGGCACGCGGACCAAATTCGTGGCGGCATTGAAAGGCGCGGAAGTCGCGTTCGAGCCGCATGTCGAATTCAAAAAGCGCGTGCCGCACGCCATTGGCCTCATCCGCACCGGCGACACGACCCAATACGCGAATCTCATTCTGGAGTCGGCTTAGCAAGGGTGTCGGTGGTTCTCCACTTGGGGCGGACTAGGTCACGGTTTCAGGAATTCCACCTTTGCGCTCAACTGCGGCGTGAGAAACTGGTCCGGCTCGCGGATCTGCACCTTGATTTGCAGCGTGCCCTTGGCGCGGTCAGCTTCCGGCGCGATCTCCGCCACGGCACCTTCGTAGTGCCGGTCCGGATAGGCTTCGGGACTCACGCGGCATTTCTGGTTCAGCGAAATTTTGGAAAGGTCGGCCTCGTTCACATCAATCTCCACCTGCAAATCCCGGGGATCGGCCACCGCGAGCAGCGCCGTGCTCGGCCCGCGTCCGCCGCCGAAACTCTGCGGCATCACCAGTTCGTTGGCGTTCACGAGTTTTTCCAGGACCACGCCGTTGATTGGCGAGCGGATGGTACACCAGTCGAGATAGGTTTTGGCCACGTCGCAAGCGCCTTCCGCCGCCTGCGCGTTCGCGCGGTCGGCCTCGAGCAGCAACCGCGCATCGTCCTCGGTTTGTTTGGATTCGATCTCAGTCTGGGCCAGGCGATGCACGCGTTCATAAGCCAGCTCATCCTTGGCAACTGCGGCCTTGGCGCCGGCGAGCTGGCCATTGGCCTGCGCCAGGCGCGCCCGGAATTCCGTGTCGTCCAGCAGCACGACCAACTGGCCGTTGGTCACCGCATCGCCTTTTTTAACGCCGATCCATTTCACCACGCCCAGAAATCGCGGGCTGATTTCGATCCGCTCCCGGTTGATGATGTAGCCGCTGACCGTCAACAAAAATCCATTGGCAGGCGATTCAGGAGTGGTGTCACTGCGATTGCTGGCATTTGCCGACTGCACGGCGGACACAGGCGCGTTCGTGGCCGGGCGGACGCCGTTGTTGACCACGCGGCGTGCGTCGGTGGCGCGCGGCCAGGCGAAATACGCGGCGGCTCCGACCACCAGGAGGACCAGAATCAAAATGGCCCAGAGCGGACGCTGCGAGCGCCGTTTGGCTTCCGGCTGAATTTGCAGGTTCCTGAGTTTGTCCGCGTTCATGCGCACAGGAGGATGCGGCCAACCGCAACGCCTTGGAAGTCAGAAATGCCACTCCAAGCCAAACCAATCCGCATATCGGCGGCGCCTTTGTTGCCTCCAACGGAGGGATTCTACAAACCCAACTCCGTTTCGCTGGATTCCCTTGGTCCGCGAATCTTCACGCGAAAAAACCCGATCAAGCCGCCGTGAGGGATTCCAGTGCCGCGCGTTCGCACACGGCGAATTTCTGGATCAGTTGGTTGTAGGCTTTCGCGGCGCGTTTGCTTGGGCGGACTTGGCTGCCCGGCACCGGCGCGGTGAAACCGGCGACGAGTTTTTCCCAACGCGTTTTTTCACCGGCGGCGACGAGCCAGCCGTGCGCGGCCTGCAATGCCCCGCCCAGCGCCGCGCTCTTGGAGACCTCAATCCGGACCACAGGACAGTTCATCACGTCCGCCATCACTTGCAGCAGCGGCAGGTTTTGCGACGCCCCGCCGGTGGCGAAAATCTGCGCCGGCGAGACTTTCATCCACGCCGAGTGGAGCCGCATCGAGAGCATCTGCGCCTCGAACACCGCCCGGCAGTTAGCGGCAACGTTTTTTTCGTCCAAATCAAAGCGGTGGATGCCCGGCTGGTTGACGCGCGGAACAATTTCCGCCTCGAACCACGGGAGTAAAAGGGCACCACCGTTGCCCGGTTGGGTTTTCCTGAGCTGTTCGCCAAATTTTTTCCAGTCGGGAATTTTGTAGAGTTCGCGGACTTTTTCGCGGGCGAGCGAGCCGTTTTTAAAACAAATCAACGACAGGTAACCGCCGGTGGGCGAGCCGAAGGCATGCCCCTCGCCGCGCGTGTCCACGCGGCAGTTTTTCATCGCGCCGAAAAAAGTGTCGCTGGTGCCGAGGCTGATGGCGACCTGGCCGGGCTGGATCAGACCGAGACCGAGGGCGCTTGCCGGATTGTCGCCGGTCCAAACGGTGGCGAGTGCTTCGGGATTCAAGCCGAATTTTTCTACAAAATACGGACTGACGCGCCCGATGACTTTGCCGGACGCGGCGAGCGGCGGCAGTTTGCTCCTTAGTTTCGGTGCCGTCGCAGCCAGCGCTTTTGCGTGCCAATTCTTTTTGCGGATGTCCATCAGGTTCATGCCCGCGCCATCGCCGAAATCAATCGGCGCGATCTTGCCCGCCAGCAGCGACGCCATGAACGAACTGACCAAGGCGATGTGCGCCGTCCGCGCGTACGCCGCCGGTTCGGTTTGCGAAAACTTGCGGATTTGCGGGCCGGTGAACCGCTCGAAGGTGTCGGAGCCGGTCGCCGCGGCGGTGGCGCCGAGGCCGCCGAGTTTGCGGCGGATTTCCGCGCATTCGGCGGCGGTCGAGGAATCCATCCAGATGGGCGAGGTGGAACGCGAAAAAACGCCGCGCAGATTTTCCGCGAGCGATTTTTGGGGGTTCAAATTCTTCAGCGCGGCGGCCGCCTTCGCATTGAGATAGACCGAGCCATGCTGCTGGCCGCAGCCGCCGACGGCCAGGATGTCGCCAAGCGCGACACCGTCCCGTTTCATTTGCGCGAAGAGCAAATCCAGCGCGGCGGCCCAGAGCAGCGGCGGGCTGTGTTTGACCAGCGGGTCGCGGTGCGGGAGCACGCCGTTGCGGGTTTTGAATTGCGGCAGCGCGCGATCGAAGTTGAGGGACTTCTCGTAAGTGACCCGGCGCGCGTCGAGATCAATGACGACGGCGCTCAGGCTTTGCGTGCTGGAATCGAGTCCAAGAAAAAGTCGGGCCATAAATTAATTCAAGACTAATGGTTTTGCGATTGCTGACTGGCGCAGTTAAGGCCAGCGCGGCGGCGACGTCAAGTGGGACGTGCGGCGAACGCGGTTTGAGCGCCGACCTTGCGCTCCCTTCCGTCGCGGGGCGAGCAAAGCAGGAATCTGCCGCACGTCGTCCGTCTTGGAGGCGGCCGAGCCTCTACCCTCATCGGGGCCTACTCCCAAGGTGAACCCTGCGCCGTCTTGTTGAAAAACGCACGACTGGATTTGGCCGACACCAAATTGTCACCCGACAATTCTTGAAATCACTGCTGCCCGCAAATAGGTTGCGTGTAGAAGCAAAAAGCAGTTGGTTGAGGGTAGGATCAGAATTCGGGCGGTCGGATAATAGCTCGCGTGTAATCAGTTGGCCGAAGTTACCCGGGCCGCCACCAAACCAAGCGTAAGCGCGCGGAATAAAATTTTTGTGAAAAAAACGAAAAGAATCACGGCTAAATCTCAGCAATTCGCGCCCGGCGAGCATGTCCGCGTCGTGCCGTTGTATCATCCCAAGCCCTCCGTTGCGATTGATGAACTGAGCCGCCGGCGCAAGAAGGCGGACGATCACGATCTCTTCGACGGCCAGTCGCACGCCGCGCCCGCCAACGCGCATCTGACCTACAATAACGGACCGCTACTCGTGAATGCGGCAGTTTACACGATTTTCTGGGGAAAGAAATGGGGGACGACGCCGGTCTCCGCCAAACTCATGTCCGACCTCAACACCTTTTTTACGGCCATCCTGGTCAGCCCTTTGCTCGATCAGCTTCAGGAATACAGTGTCTCCGGCCAGGCCATCGGACACGGTTCTTTTATCGGCACCAAACTGATCAAGGCCAACGCACCGGCCCACAGCATCACCGATTCGGCGATTCAGACACAACTCCAGGCGTGGATTGCGGCCGGCACGGTGCCGAAGCCCACGCCCAACACACTCTATTTCATTTATCTCGATCCCGGCATTGTCTCAATCATGGGCGGCAGCAAGTCATGCCAAAGTTACTGCGGCTATCATAATAACGCCGGGAGCTTTTATTACGCAGTCATGCCTTATCCGACCTGCAACGGCTGTCTCGGCGGGATGGCTCCTTTTGACGCGCTCACCGGCACCAGTTCGCACGAACTTTGTGAAGCGATCACCGATCCGGTTCCCGGCTCAGGCTGGTATGACAACACCAACGGCGAGATCGGCGACATCTGCGCGTGGAATTTCAAGCAAGTGGCCGGCTACACCGTGCAGCTTGAATGGTCGAACCAGCAGAACAAGTGCGTTTAGTCTGATCGCCAGAATCCCAAACCAAATCCACCAAACCTGCCGCCAAATCAGCCCCACAAAACGAGATGAAAAACGCAAAGTCCAGCACTCCGATTCAACACATCATCATCATCGTCAAGGAAAACCACACCTTCGACAATTACTTCGGCACCTTTCCCGGCGCGAACGGAGTCACTCTGCCGGCGGCCAGCGACCCGCCGGCGCATGACCAGCCGCACGACCACGCCGCCTGGCTCAACCGCGCGACGAAGGCGGTCAAGGTCCAATACAACCAGACGAACATTCCCGCCTACTTCGCCTATGCCCAGCAGTACACGCTCTGCGACAATTATTTCACCGAAGTGGCCAGCCAGTCCGAGCCGAATCATCTGATGCTCATCGCGGCGGCCTCGCCGGTCATAGACAATTCCACCGCTAACCGGACTTATCAGCCCCAACCTCCGTTCGATATACCCTCCTTGCCCGCCAGCCTGGCGAAAGCCGGACTGACCTGGGGCGCCTACGCTCCTTCGTTCAACTTTTTCAAGCACATCAAGGCACTCGTCGGCAGTCCCAACATTAAAACTCCGGCGCAATTTGACGCGGATGTCGCGGCGGGCAAATTGCCAAATGTCACCTGGCTGTATGCGCCGGATACGCCGGTCGAACTTAGCGAACACCCCACGGGCAGTGTCAAAGCGGGCATGCAGTGGACCGTGGACCGCGTCAATGTCGTGGCCAAAAGCAGGTATTGGGCGAGCACGGCGATCTTCATTACCTGGGATGATTACGGCGGTTGGTATGATCACGTGGAACCGCCGCACAAAGACAACTGGACCGGTGGCGGCCCCAAGACTGGGCCGGCTTATACAAACACACAATTCAGCTACGGCCCGCGCGTGGGTTGTCTGGTGGTGAGTCCTTACTCCAAGAAAGGCATTTCCAAAGCGTTCCACTCGCACGTCAGCATCGTCAAATTTTGCGAGACGACTTTTGGACTCCCGCCGCTCAACGCCCGCGATGCCGCGTCTGACGCGATGGCGGATTGCTTTGATTTCACGCAAACTCCGCTGCCCCCGCCGGCGTGAAAAGAAAGCGGACTACGCCTGGAGTTTTTGATTCTTCGCTCGGGATTCCTCGGCGAGCTTCACCTTGAACGCCGCCAGGGCCTGCCGCAGCGACGCGTCGGCCACCGCCAGAATTTGCACGGCAAGCAGGCCGGCGTTTTTCGCCGCGTTGATGCCGACGGTGGCCACCGGCACGCCGGGCGGCATCTGCACGATCGAAAGGAGCGAATCCATTCCGTCCAGCGCCTTGCCCTGAATCGGCACGCCGATCACCGGCAGCGTGGTGAATGCCGCCGTAACTCCCGGCAGATGCGCCGCGCCGCCCGCGCCGGCAATGATCACGCGCAGGCCGCGTCCGGGCGCGCTGCTGACGTAGCTCTCCAAATCCTTCGGCGTGCGGTGCGCGGAAATGACGCGCGCTTCGCAGCCCACGCCGAATTCGGCGCAGACTTCGGCGGCGGCTTTCATCACCGGCCAGTCCGAATCGCTGCCCATCAGGATGCCCACCAAAATTTCTTTTTCCGAGGTTTTGCTCATAAATTTGAGCGGCAAAAATAGCAGCGCCAAAACCGTGTCGCAATCGCCAACTGGCGGGGCAAGGAAAATTGGTTTGCGGATGGCGCCGTTTGCCGTAAAAGTTCGGTTAGTGCGCTGATTCCATGACGACCGCCAACAAAGTCACAATCTTTCGGATTCTGCTGATCCCGTTTTTCGTGGTCGAGGTGATTTATTACATGCAAAACGGGAACGAGGCGCACCGCCTGGGCGCGATCCTCGCCTTCAGCGTTGCCGCGATCTGCGACGGCGTGGACGGCTACATCGCACGCCGCTACAACCAACGCAGCGAACTGGGCGCAATCCTCGATCCACTCGCGGACAAATTGCTGCTCGTTTCCGGGGTGGTACTTTTCAGCCTGCCGAACGCGTACTTCGGCAACATCCCGCTCTGGCTCACGGGCACGATCATCGGCCGCGACCTTGTCATCCTGATCGGCATGGGCGTCATCCAGATGATGGTCGGCAAGGTCAATGTCCGGCCGCGGTGGCTGGGCAAAACGGCAACCGTGCTGCAAATTCTTTGCATCGTCTGGGTCCTGCTCCAATGGGACCACGGCGCGGGTGAAAGATGGTTCAGCCTCTGGACGATCGCCGCGGCCATTTGCACGGGCGTTTCCGGCCTGGGCTACGTGCTGGACGGCGTGCGCCAGCTCAGTTCGCATCCAACCAGTTCACCGACGGCTAAACAATAGCCGTGTCAGCGGCGGTGTTGCTGGGCGGGGAAGGGAGAAACTCAGCGCCGGAGTAAAAACCACCACACGCCGAATGCAATGGCGGCAACCACGAATAGCCCGCACACCAGCTTGATGACGATATGAGCGATTTTGAAGGCGAGCCAGAGCGCCAGCAACGCCGCCGCCCCCAACCCTATCAGCCAGACCAGCGGAAGCCCACTGGAGGCACTTGAATCATTCATGCGGTTTCACTTTTTCGGATTGACCGTGGAGCGGCGCGCGCGGCATTGAGATCGCAACGATTGACCCACGATCAGTTGAGCGCCTTGGCCACGGCGGCATCCAGGTCATCGCCGCGCAAATCGCGGGCGATGATCTTGCCTTGGCCGTCGAGGAGAAAGGTCTGCGGGATCGCCATCACGCCGTACTTCGCAGCCAGTTTATTGCCCCAGCCCGCGCCGTCAAAGTATTGCGCCCAGGTCATGTTCTTCTGTTTGGCGAAATCCGTGAGCTTGGCGCGGTCCTGATCCAGGCTGATGCCGATGATTTCAAAACCTTTGCCGTGATATTTTTCGTAAATTTTCAGGACGTTCGGCAGTTCTGCACGGCAAGGGCCGCACCAAGTCGCCCAAAAATCCAGCAGCACCACCTTGCCTTTGAAGTTGGCGACGGACAGCGGCTTGCCGTCGAGGTCCTGCTCGTTGAAATCGGGGAACGGCGCGCCGGCGACCAACGCGGCTTGGATCTTCTTGCCGGCCGCCTGTTTTTCCATTCCGGCCAGCATCTGGTCTGCCGCCAGTGCCGGTTTGGTGCCGGGAAAATCATGCTGGAGCCGGGCGAGCAACTCCTTGGTCTTCGCTTCGTTGTCAAAGACTTCGGCGTAAAGGGTGGCCTTCATGTAGAGGACTTGTGCGATCTCATCCGTTTTCTCGCCGGCGTGCTTGGCGAGAAGGGCGTCGAATTGTTTCAATTCAGGCGCCAGCTCAGCCTCGGTGTGCTGCTTGTTTTTGAGCTTGGTGTTGATGGCGGTAATGATGGCCTTGAGTTCCGCGGAGGCGTCGGTGTCGGCGGCCCGAAGCGGTGACGGGGTGGTGACGAGTGACGCCACGGCCAGGCACAAGCAAACCAGTTTTTTCAGATTCATATAGTTTCCCGACTTTACTGTTTGGAACAGCGAATGCAAGCGACGCTTTTGGTTTTGGTGGCCGGAAGGAGCGATCCCACACCGTTCAGCCGGGGGTGCCCGGTGGCGTTCACAACCACCGGCCGAGCTGGTGAAACACCGCACCAGTATTCTCAAACCACCAGCCCAGCGCCGTCCAAACCCCGACCTTCGCCGCCAGCAAGGGAATTCCCAGCAGCAGCACGCCGACGTTGCCAAGAAAAATAATCACCGCGGAAAACAAATAGCCCTGCGAAGTGATGTCCGTCTGGCGCGTTTTCAAAACGTGCCAAGTCAGGGTCAGATGAAAGGCATAGGCCGCGCCAAGGAGCAGATGAAACCAGGCCAGGAACCGCTGCCAGTTCCAAAGCCAGTGCCCGGCGGCAAAGAGCGTCACCACCAGCACGGCGTAGAGCGGAAAAAAATACGGCGCCAGGGCGATGAGAAAATTCGTCTTGCTCACCACGACGTGCCCGCCGTCGGAGGTGGCCTTGAACTTTTTCACCTCTCCGCCAAAGACCCAGACCCAGAGCGCGTGGGTCAGTTCGTGACCGAAGACATACAGCCACATCGGCCGCGGCAGCAGGAGGTAGATGACGATCCAACAAGCGGCGCCCGCAGCCAGCGGCACCCAGACGGATTCGGCGGTGCCGGAATGTTGCAGCACCCGCCAGAGCGCCGGCGCCGCGCCGGCGCAGAGCGGCAGCAGGGCAATTGCGAGAATCATTTTGCACCATTTAGGCACAGGCGCAGAATTGAGAATTCCGCCACCCGAGGCCAGCCGAAAGCGCGCGGTAAAGCGCGTTGAAAAATCCAAGTCCAAGTTTCTGGCGGTTTGGCGGCAATAAAAAAAACCACCGTAGCCTGAGGCGCAGGGCAAGAACTCGGAATCATTAACGGAACGCTTTTCCCGGGGACGGGACACCCGACACCACGATGTTCAGCAAAGACGATTCAAAACAAAAACCCCTTCCGGTTGGTCCGGAAGGGGCCATGGTTCCAAGCAATTCTCCCGGCTTAGAACTTGTAAATGATGTTCACCGCCAGCATGAAAGCGTTGTCGAGGGACGGATAGCCGGCGGTGGTGCCGCCAAAGGCCTTGCCATGCTCAACATGATCCCATCGGAATTCCACCCGGCTGACCACGTTTTGCCAGAGGTCGTATTGGGCCGTGGCCGTGACTTCCCAAATTGTGTTGCCATCGAATATCTCCCGGTCACTGGGGTCGCCGGAGATTTCGGAGAAATCAGCCTGGCTGTCCAGACGCTCCGCGCGGAGGTTGAGGCTCAGTTGGGGGGTGGCCTGGTAAGTGGAGTAGAGGGCCACATTGAACAGGCGTCCGTTGCTGCCTTCGGCCGTGACGTTGGCATTGTCATGGGTCCAATTCCAGTCCAGCGCAACGCCAAACTTCAACGCCGTCAGCGGCGTGGCAATGGTCGAGCCAAGGTACAAACTGGTTTGCCGGGTACCGCTTGAACCGGCTGCTGCGTTGTAACCATTGATGACTCCCGCCGAGAGCGTCGAGCCGCCCGCCCAGCCCCAGCTTGCAGGAGCGGTGAGGTTGAGCGCCGCCATGTAAGTCTTGAAAGACTCGTTCGCGCTGCCCGGAGTATAGGGCGAGAGCGCATGACCGCCGCTGGCGTAGGTGGTGCCGCTGCCGCCGACTTGCGGTCCGAAGGAATTCGCCACGGCCGCCGTCAGCGAGACTTCGTCGCTGAACTTGTAGGTGCCCTGGATGCCGGTGTGCGTGGTGGGCTCAATGGTGAATCCGTACGAACGGGTGTAGTTCGGGTTGTTGTAGGACGTGAGGCCTTCGTAGCCGATGATGGTGTCCCACACGCCGATCTTCCAGTCGATGCCGTTGCCGATGGGCGTGCGCAGCGCGACGTACGCCTGGCGGATGCCAATCGTGCCCAGCGTGCCGGCATCCGGACCGGCCCACAATTCAACATGATAGCCGCTGGCCCACTGGCTGGCGTCCATCGGCTTGTCGAGGGCGATGTCCACGACGTTGAGGTTGAAGCCATCGGCCTTGTTGGCCCCGCCGAAGGAGTATGGCGGATTGTTATTGTTCCCCGTGCCAGGGTTCCATTGCGCGGACGTGTCCACGTAGCCGCTCAGGGTCGTGTCCGTGAGCGCCGTGAGCACCTGGCTCGGGGCGGCCAGAACGAGCGACGGAGCCGTCAGCACGCCTGCGGCGGCCAACCTCAGGGTCCATTGATTGTATCTCATGATTTTTGTTTTGGTTTGTTTGTTGTTCCGACGGTTTGCCACCCCGCGTACAGCGCGCAGCGCGGGAAGTTTCCAACACCATTTGCGAATTGCCGAACGTTTGTCAAGTCAAAAATAATCGATGTTTCGTGCGACGGCTGGATAGCTTTTCGCGACGCGCTGAACGTACTGCCTCGCGGATTCAAACCGTGTCCGCTGAATCAGGCCGTGCTCTGAGTTCCTATTCGGTCTGGGCTTACTTGGGTTTGATCAAATGGGCTGGTGTCCTTGCAGTCCGCTGAATACGGGTAAACGCCCTCCATTTTTTGGGAAACATTGTTTCGAGAAAAGAAAAAGCCCCCTCGGAAAATCCGAGGGGGCTTGGAACGGCAACAGTTCTAATTAAGATTAGAACTTGTAGATGATGTTCGCCGCCAGCATGAACGCGTTGTCGCGACTGACGTTGGACGGGGTGGAACTGCCGGGATTGTAGCCAAACGCCTGGCCGTGCTCAACATGGTCCCAGCGGAATTCCAGGCGGCTGACCACGTTTTGCCAGAGGTCGTACTGGGCCGTGGCCGTGAATTCCCAAGCCGTGTTGCGATCATACGCCTCATTGGGAGCGGCAGCGATTTCGTCGAAGCTGGACGAGCTATCCAAACGCTCTGCGCGCAGGTTGAGGCTGAGTTTCGGGGTGGCTTGGTATGAGGCGTAAATAGCCGTGTTGAAAATGCGGCCGTTGCCGCCACCGTCGCCGAGAACTCCTTCGCTATGGGTCCAATTCCAGTCCAGCGCAACGCCAAACTTCAACGCCGTCACCGGCGTGGCAATGGTCGAGCCCATGTACAAACTGGTTTGCCGTGCGGGAGTGGCCGCGTTGTAGCCATTGATGACGCCCGCCGTGAACGTCGAGCCGGCCGCCCAGCCCCAACTCGAAGGAGCCGTGAGGTTGAGCGCCGCCATGTACGTCTTGAAAGACTCATTGGCCGCGCCGCCGAACGGCGAGAGCGCATGACCGCCGCTGGCGTACGTGGTGCCGGTGCCGCCAACCGTCGGTCCGAAGGAGTTCGCAATGGCCGCCGTCAGCGAGACTTCGTCGCTGAACTTGTAGGTGCCCTGGATGCCGGTGTGCGTGGTGGGCTCAATGGTGAACCCGTACGAACGGGTGTAGTTCGGGTTGTTGTAGGACGTGAGGCCTTCGTAGCCGATGATGGTGTCCCACACGCCGATTTTCCAGTCAATTCCGTTGCCGATGGGCGTGCGCAGCGCGACGTACGCCTGGCGGATGCCAATCGTGCCGAGGGCACCCGCATCCGGACCGGCCCACAATTCAACATGATAGCCGCTGGCCCACTGGCTGGCGTCCATCGGTTTGTCGAGGGCGATGTCCACGACATCCAGGTTGAAGCCATCGGCCTTGTTGGCCCCGCCGAAGGAGTATGGCGGATTGTTATTGTTCCCCGTGCCGAGGTTCCATTGCGCGGACGTGTCCACGTAGCCGCTCAGGGTTGTGTCCGTGAGTGCAGTAAGCACTTGGCTCGGGGCGGCCAGAACGAGTGACGGAGTTGTCACTACGCCGGCGGCGGCCAAGGCCAAGGTCCATTTATTGTATTTCATGATTTTTTAGTTTTGTTCGTTGTTGTTCCGACCGTTTACCACCCCGCACACAGCACGGGAATGACTTGCCAACCAATAACTGGTGTCCCGCGACAAGGCAAGCTTTGTACCAAATTTGGCCAACACGGCCAAACAATTGCCCTGAACGCGCTTAACGCAGTAGCCGAATTCTGGCGGGCGACCCGGGCCGCCTCCAACCGGACTGTGTGACCAAAACTCGACATTTGTCCGTTTAATTAATGTTGTTCCTCTACGACTAACCTATCAGCAAACAGGGGCAAAACCGGTTTGCCCCGACACCTACCCGGTGCATTTGCCGGTAGTTTTAAGGAAATCCCGGTGCCGTGACAACAAGTTTTTTTGACCCAAAGCGCTGGGGGTTGGCCGGGCGGGTTAACCGGAGCGTAACGGTTTTGAGGCGCCATTGTAACGTGCTGAGGCATCGGCCGCCACTGGGGGAGGACGCGGCGGGAAAATCTCGGGTCGCTGAAGTGCTGGAATGGGGTTTGCTGAACAGGCAGCGATATAATGTGCAGGCTGGGCCAGAGCCCAAGCTGATTTGGACTCAAAATTATGCCGTCATTTCTTTACGTCGCGCGCGAAACGAGCAGCGGTCGCGAAATCCGCAACTCCGTGGAAGCCGCCACTGAGCAGGCCGCAATTGCCGCGCTGCTCAACCGCAACCTGCTCGTCGTTTCCATCCAGGAAAAACTCGCCAAGAAAAGCCGCACAGCCGGTGGCAGTGTGGCCTTGGCCGACCTCGTGGTCTTTACCCGCCAGCTGGCCACGATGATTGACGCCGGTCTGGCCATGGTGCAGTCTCTCCACGGCCTGGCCGAGCAGACCACCAACAAGGCCATGCGTGATGTGATCCGGGACGTGTGCGCCCGCGTGGAGGCCGGCGACAGTTTCGGCGAAGCGCTGCAAAAACATCCCAAGGTGTTCAACCGGCTTTACGTGGCGATGGTTTGCGCGGGCGAAAAAGGCGGGTTGCTGTCGGAAATTCTTTCGCGCCTGGCCACTTACCTGGAAAACTCCGCGCGCCTGCGGAAAAAGATCAAATCAGCGATGATGTATCCAACCACGGTCACCATCGTGGCCATCGGCATCACGATTTTCCTGCTGGTGAAGGTGATTCCGGTGTTCGGCAGCATTTTCTCCTCGTTCGGCGGCAAGCTGCCCGCGCCCACGCTGTTCCTCATCCACCTGAGCGAATTCATGCAGAAATACGTGCTGCTGATTTTGCTGGCGATGGGCGGATCGGTCTATGGCTGGCTGTATTTCATCAAGACCAAGCAGGGCCGGGAGTTCTGGGACGCCCGCCGCATCAAGCTGCCGATCTTTGGGAGCATCGCCCACAAAATCTGTCTGGCGCGCTTCACCCGCACGCTTTCCTCGCTCATCCGCAGCGGCGTGCCCATCCTGGAGGTGCTGCAAATCGTCACCCAAACCGTCGGCAACGTCGTCATGGAGAAAGCAATTCAAACGGCGTCCGGCGACATTGAACGCGGCGAGGGCATTTCCGTTGCGCTGGCCAAGCATCCGGTGTTCCCTTCCATGATCATCCGCATGATCACCGCCGGCGAACAGACCGGCAAGATTGACAACATGCTCGAACGCATTTCGGATTTTCTCGACGAAGAAATCGAAACCACCCTGTCCGGCTTGACGACGCTGATCGAACCCATTTTGATCGTGTTCCTCGGGGTGGTCATCGGTGGCATGGTCATCTGCATGTTTCTCCCGATCTTCAAGTTGAGCGAACTCGTCAATCCGTCGCACTGAGCGCGGGGCGCGAAGAAGCCTCAAAGCCTGGTTGCGGGCACATTCCCGCCCGTTCAAAACTACTTGTGGACGGTGCTCAACGCCTGCAGCCAGTTTAGGTCGGTCGCCGGATTCTGCAGGGGCGTCACAAAATTTCCGGTCGGTCCTCCCGGCAGGCCGTACGTGATCACTGCCGGATCGGTCCACTTCTTGATTTGGGCATGCCCGTCGGCAAAGGAGATTCCACCGGCTTTGTTGTGGTAGGACGCCGGCACATCGGGCCACGAGTTGGGGTAGGCGAACGGATCACAGACAAACCAACCGTCGTTGATTGTCCCGGGCGACTCGTCCAGCGTCACCCAAGTGTTCACGGCGGAAGCGATGTCAGACTGCTTTTTGTAGATACGCGCCAGGCCGGCACCGAAACCTCCGACATTGATCGGGTTCATCCAGCAATTCATGGACATGCTGCGCGTGGTGGGCGTTTGCGACCCCGTTGCATTCGGCTGTGCTTTGAGATCCGCGGGGCATTTGTAGATGCCAACGCTTTTTGTATAGGGGAACAAAGATCCCGCTTTGACCAGGCCTGGATCAGTGGATGGGGTGCCGGCCAAATCCATTCGGCCATGCACCCAGTTGCCATTGCTCAAAAGCGGATCGGTCAGGGACGTCGCCGTATCCCCCTCACCACCGGTCGGCGCGATCCGGTCGTTGAAGTCCCCGGAATAAAGATACCAAGCCGTCTGGAGCTGTTTTAGATTGCTCACGCATTTGATGCCCTGAGCCTTTTGTTTGGCTTTGCTCAAGGCCGGCAGCAGCATCGCCGCCAGGATGGCAATGATCGCTATGACCACCAGAAGTTCGATCAACGTGAAAGCACCTCGTGTGGTTCGCCCTCCGTGGGAGACAGGTTTCGTTTTCATGGTTTGCAAGAGTCTCTCACAAAGGCATGGTGAGCGCAATGCCGAAACGTAACCAAAATGTAACCGGCGTGCCCGCTCCGTTGACAGATGGACCCGTTCGGTACATCGTGACGGCCATGAAAACAACTCTGCTCGGGTTCGCCACGCTGCTGACCACGCTCCTTGCCGTGCATGCGGTGGATTCCCTTTATGACGTGCCACTCAAGGATATTGACGGCAAGGAAGCCTCGCTCAAGACCTACCAAGGCAAGGTGCTCTTGATTGTGAACGTCGCCTCAAAATGCGGCTACACCCCGCAATACGCGAATCTCCAGGCGGTCTACCAGAAATACAAGGACCAAGGACTCGTAGTGCTCGGCTTCCCCTGCAATCAATTCCTGCACCAGGAACCCGGCACGGACGCGGAGATCAAGCAGTTCTGCACCTCCAAATACGACGTTACCTTTCCGCTGTTCGACAAACTTGAAGTCAACGGGCCTGGTCGCCATCCGCTTTATAAAATCCTCGCCGGCGAAGGCTCCCCGGTGGCCGGTGACATCAAGTGGAATTTCACCAAGTTCCTGATTGGCCGCGACGGAAAAATCCTCAAGCGCTTTGAATCGAAGGTGAAACCGGATTCCGCCGAGACCACGCCGGCCATCGAAGCGGCGTTGGCGGCGAAGTGAAAGGGCGATTCTCCCGTTTGTCGGGAGCGGTTGAGGTGCGGGGGATGCGGTGTCCGGCGCCAAATTAGAATTGTTCTAAATCTTGACTCAGCCCAACCGCCCGCTATGTTTTCTCCGTGATGAAGGAAAACCGCCATCGCCGGGTGAACGGCCAACTGACCGAACAGTTGGGCGCGACCGGTTTGCGCCTCACACCGCAGCGCCGGCAGGTCTATGCCGTGCTGCAGCGCAAGCGCGACCACCCGACGGCCGAAGAGGTGTTTCTCCGGGCAAAGCACGCGATGCCGGAAATCTCGATGGCCACCGTGTACAACTGCCTCGACGCCCTCGTGAAAAGCGGCCTGGCGCGGCAAGTGACGGTGGATCGCGGCGCGACGCGCTTTTGCCCGAACATGCACGAGCACGGCCACGCGCATTGCGACGGCTGCGAAACGGTTTTTGACGTGGACCTGCCGGGCGAACTGCCCGGCCTGGAGCTGCCGCGCGGATTCGCGCCGCGCCGCTACGAAGTGGCCGTCCACGGCCTGTGCGCCTCCTGCGTGAAGAAGCACCAAATTTTGAAACGATGAGCACCGCAACCGAAACCATCGAGGGCCTGGTCAAACAGGAATACAAATACGGCTTCGTCACCGATGTCGAAACCGAGTCCGCGCCGCCGGGATTGAACGAGGACATCATCCGCCTCATTTCCAGCAAGAAAAAGGAGCCGGCGTGGATGACCGACTGGCGGCTCAAGGCCTACCAGCATTGGCTGACGATGACCGCGCCGACCTGGCCGAAAGTGCATTATCCGCCGGTGGATTTTCAGGACATCACCTATTACTCCGCGCCGAAACAAAACACCGACGGCCCCAAGAGCCTGGATGAGGTGGATCCGAAGCTTTTGGAGATGTACGAGAAACTCGGCATCCCGCTGCGGGAGCGCGGCCGGTTGGCCGGCGTGGCGGTGGACGCGGTGTTTGATTCGGTTTCCGTCGGCACCACGTTCAAGAAACAGCTGGGCGAAAAGGGCGTGATTTTCTGCTCGATGAGCGAGGCCATCCAGGAACATCCCGAACTGGTCCGGAAATACCTCGGCTCGGTCGTGCCGCCCGGCGATAATTTTTACGCCGCGCTGAACTCGGCGGTCTTCACCGACGGCTCGTTCTGCTACATCCCCAAAGGCGTGCGCTGCCCGATGGAATTGTCCACCTACTTCCGCATCAACGCCGCGAAATCCGGCCAGTTCGAGCGCACGCTCATCGTGGCGGACGAAGGCTCGCACGTCAGCTACCTCGAAGGCTGCACCGCGCCGATGCGCGACGAAAACCAGCTGCACGCCGCGGTCGTCGAACTCATCGCGCTCGACAACGCGCAGATCAAATACTCCACCGTCCAAAACTGGTATCCCGGCGACGAGAACGGCAAGGGCGGCATTTACAATTTCGTGACCAAGCGCGGGCTGTGCAAGGGACGGCACTCGAAAATTTCCTGGACCCAGGTCGAGACCGGCTCCTCCATCACCTGGAAGTATCCCAGTTGCATCTTGCAGGGCGACCATTCCGTCGGCGAATTTTATTCCGTCGCCGTGACGAACAACTGCCAGCAGGCCGACACCGGCACGAAGATGGTCCACATCGGCAAGAACACCCGCAGCACAATCGTCTCGAAAGGCATCTCCGCCGGGCGCGGCCAGAACAGCTATCGCGGCCTGGTGAAAATTCAGAAGAGCGCGGCCCACGCGCGCAATTTTTCGCAGTGCGACTCAATGCTGATCGGGTCGAAATGCGGTGCGCACACGTTCCCCTACATCGAGGTCAAGAACTCGACGGCGAGCATCGAGCACGAAGCCTCGACCTCCAAGATTGGCGAGGACCAGATTTTTTACTGCAACCAGCGCGGCCTGGCCACGCAGGACGCCGTGAACATGATCGTGAACGGCTTCTGCAAGGAAGTGTTCAAGGAACTGCCGATGGAATTCGCCGTTGAAGCGCAGAAATTGTTGGGCGTGAGTTTGGAAGGCAGTGTGGGCTAAGATTCAAACCACGAATGGACACAGATGAAACACCACGCGCTCAAAATGGATCGTAAAGCAAAAGCCTTAATCAAACCGATGTTGGGAAAGGTTTGTTGTAAGAAGCGCGTATGGAGTTTTAAGAGCTTGACTCTCGGATTTGGAAAAAAAGTTCGCCACGGTCACGGTGAAAAATTGGTGGATGTTTTTTACGGCGAGTGGGAAATCAGAACTTATAGTTACGCGTGGCGAGTAATTAAAAACGGGAAAATTGTATGCGGAAGCGGCGATGCGGTTGATCACGTTAATGAGTTAACTGCTGTTCTGAAGCGCATTAAATTTGGACGCATTATTTCGCTGGAGCACCTAACAAATTTAGATGTCCGAGTAGCATTTGACACAGGAATTGCGGTTGATTTTCTGGCGGCAGTCAGTGATGTAGATGAAGGGCTTTATATTTTTTGTCCCGAGAACACGATGGTTACATTTACAATCGGCAGCGGATGGAAAATTGGTCCATCCGATAAACCGTGGCCCAAATAATTTTTAGAACATGAGCAAGCAACCTATTCTTGAAATCAAAAACCTCAGCGCGGGCGTTGAGGGCAAGCAAATCCTCAAGGGCGTCAGCCTCACTCTGAATCCCGGCGAAGTCCACGCCGTGATGGGGCCGAACGGCTCCGGCAAAAGCACCCTTGCCGCCGTGCTCGCCGGCCGGGACGGCTACGACATCACCGGCGGCGAGGTGCTTTACTGCGGCAAAGACCTGCTCGACCTCGACCCCGAGGAGCGCGCCCGCGAGGGGCTGTTCCTCGCCTTCCAGTATCCGGTCGAAATTCCCGGCGTGAACAGCACCTACTTTCTCAAAGCCGCGCTCAACGAAGTCCGCAAGCACCACGGCCTGCCGGAACTTGACGCCATCGAGTTTCTCGCGCTCGTGAAGGACAAGATGAAACTGCTGGAGTTGAAGGACGACCTGCTCAAGCGTTCGGTGAACGAGGGTTTCTCCGGCGGCGAAAAAAAGCGCGCCGAGATTTTCCAGATGGCGATTCTTGAACCCAAACTCGCCATCCTCGACGAAACCGACTCCGGCCTCGACATTGACGCGCTCAAGGTCGTCTCGCAGGGCGTCAACAAACTGAAGAGCGCAAACAACGCCCAGCTCGTCATCACGCACTATCAGCGTCTGCTCAACTACATCGTGCCCGACTTCGTTCACGTGCTGGTGGACGGCCATATTGTCAAATCCGGCGGCAAGGAACTCGCGTTCGAACTCGAAGCCAAGGGCTACGATTGGATTCTCAAGGGCCAAGCGGCGGCGGTTTAACCGCGCCGCTCAGTGTCGCGCGCGAGGTCGCGCAGCGCGGCTTCCAGTTGCCGGCGCAGCGCCTCGCGCTCGGTGTCGGTCGCCTCGGGCGGGACAACGAGGGGTTTGGCCGCCCGCATTTCGCAGCGCGTGAAGGGCAGTGGAATCTGAAAGCGGTCCCAGCTTTTGAGCTGGATCTTCCACTTCGCGTCATAGGAAAAAGCAATGATCGGCAGCCCGGTCAGTTGCGCCAACGCCAGCACACCTTCCTGCACCACGCCACACGGCCCGCGCGGTCCGTCGGGCGTGATCGCCAGATCGTAGCCGCGCTTTGCCCAGGTTGTCAGTTCCCGCAGCGCCTGCGGGCCGCGCCGGCTGCTGGAGCCGCGCACGGGCTGGACTCGGAACCGCTCCAGCACCGCCGTGAGAAAACCGCCGTCCTTGCTCGCGCTGACCATCGCGGCCAGGCCGGGGCTGGGGCGGACTTTGCTGAAAATGCGATACGCCTCCATGCTCAGGCCCAGACGGTTGTGCCAGATGCAAAAAATCACCGGACTGGCGGGCGGGCGGTGGATGAGGTCGGAACGGTCGTCCCACTTGAAGCGAATCGTCAGCGTCACCAGGCGCATCGAAAGAAAAATCAGCCAGGCCGCCAGCCGCTGATGCCAGGCCGGCGCGTGCGGCACGACCACGCCGGAGGCGCGCTTTCGACGACGGGCCTCGGGCGTCTGGGATTTTGGCTTGGCGTCCGTCATCACGCGCCCTTTTTCAAACATGCCCGGACGAGCGCTTCCACCGTGGCCTGCGCGCCCAGCAGCGCCTGCGCCGCGCGGACCGCGTCGTGCGCCTCGACCTGTTTGAAGCCCAGCGCGAGCAGTGCCAGCACGGCGTCGTTCAACCGCTGTTCGTCGGCCGACAACCCACGTTTGGCGCTGGCCGCCTCCCACGCGCCCGCCATTCCGATCTTGTCCTTCAACTCCACCACGATGCGCTCGGCGGTTTTTTTGCCGACGCCGGAAATCTGCGACAACGCCTTCACGTCGCCGCCGGCCACCGCACCGCGAAACGCGGCGATGTTGATGCCGCTCAAAATGTTCAACGCGGTTTTCGGTCCGATGCCGCTGACCGAGTGGATCAGCAGGCGGAACAAATCGCGCTCCTCCGGCGACATGAAACCGTAAAGAATGTGCGCGTCTTCGCGGACGATCAGTTGCGTGAGCAATTTCACCTCGTGTCCGGGCGCCGGCAGTTTGTCGAATGACGACAGCGGAATGAGCGCCTCGTAGCCGACGCCGTTCACGTCCACCACGACGTGCGTGGGAATGGCTTCGACCAGTTTGCCGTGGAGAAAGGTGATCATAATTACACGTCACCAATAATTGAATCCACCCAATGGCCCCCCATCAAAAGATCCTGGGTTCGAGGACGGTTTTTGAAGTTCGTTCCAACGCTTGTTTGCATCATCCATCTGTTTTTTAGCGGACTTGGCTTGAACTTGATTGAAGAGGAGCCCCTGCGGCAGAACGCATCCGCATTTTCCGCAAAGTTTGTTTTTGCGGCTGTAAATGGGCGAATTACATTTTGGGCAACGAAATTCCATCGCGTTAAATTCCTTTTGGAGCGAGCAAGGGGCACCACCCGCTTTCCTGCGCGTGCGCCAGCGCCAGCGTCGGAGGCAAGTTGACGCGCTTGCGGTGGAGGAATGTGATCATGAATGTTCCCTCGCCATGTCAAGAATCCGCCGTTTGGCATCCTGCATTTCTTTCCCAACAATTTTCTTTTGCTTTTCCGTAAATAGCATTTCGGGAGGCAGCAGTTTGCCACATCTTCCGCACAATTTGTTTTTGCGGCTGTAAATCGGTGACTGGCAATGCGGGCAGTGAAATTCCATTTCCATCGCGTTAAATTCGTTTCGGCGCGCTCAAGGAGTAGCGTCCGTTTTCCTGCGCGTGGGCCAGCGCCAGGGCCAGCGCGTCGGCGGCGTCGGGTGCCGGCAGTTCGGCCAGGCGCAACATCCGCTGCACCATTTTGGCCACCGCGATTTTCTGCGCCGCGCCGTAGCCGACGATGGCCTGCTTCACCTTGCGTGTCGCCAGTTCGTAGATGTCCAACCCGGCCTCGGCGACGGCCGCCAGCGCCGCGCCGCGCGCCTCGCCCATGAGAATGGCCGTCTGCAAATTTTGCACGAAGAAAATGCCCTCGACCACGCACACCGTCGGCTGATGCTGTTTGAGCAGATCGCGGAGTGTTTGCGAAATTTTGGCGAGGCAGCGCGAATGCGGCCACGCCGCCGGACAGGAAATCGTCCCGTGCGCGAGGGTTTGCGGATGCGGTTTGGCCAGGCGGATCACGCCGTAGCCGGTGCCGCGCAGCGACGGGTCCACCCCGAGAATCACCCGATGAACATTGGTGTTGCCGCGCGGTTCGGACGCGAACGCCGGCGCGGCCGTGCGCGGCGCGCGGGTGAGGCGCTGCTCGAGCTGCTGGAATTGCCGCGGCGTGATGCCCATTGGCCAAAGTGTGCCAACGGTTCGCGCGAGGCAAAAGGAGAAAAGGCGTCAGGGCGCGGCGACCTCCGCCAAGCCGCTGCCCCGGCCGCCGTTCACAAACACGCGGCTGGCGTTGGTGACGAGACTCAGGCCCGGTGCGTTTTGGAACACGCAGTTGGCAATCGTCACGTCGGTGATCCGCACCGTGTCCGAAAATCCCTCCACCACGACCGGCTGTTTCAACAGTTTTTCAAATGTGCAGTCGCGGATGTCAATGTGGTTAAGGGCCGGCGTGGCGGTGCCGGCGGTCGTGCCGGAGTAGCGCATCGTCAGGTGGATGCCGACCTTGGCGGTTTTGGCGGTGCAGTTGCGGATGAACACATTTTTGATGTAGCCGCCGCGCGTCATGCCGGTTTTGAACCGTAGCGCCATGTCGAGGTTGGGGCTGTCGAACTGGCAGTTTTCCGCAAACACGTTGGCGATGCCGCCGGCCGTTTCGCTGCCGCAGGTGACGCCGCCGTGGCCGTCCTTGAAAACGCAGTCCTGGATCACGAGGTTCTGGCACGGCGCGTTCACCCGCCGGCCGTCGGCGTCGCGGCCCGCCTTGATCGCGATGCAGTCGTCGCCGTCGCTGAAACTGCAGTCCTTGATCCACACGTCGGTGCAGGATTCCGGATCGCAGCCATCCGTGTTCGGTCCGCGCGAAACCACGGTGACGCCGCGCACGATCACGTTCACCGAATAGAGCGGATGCAGCACCCACATCGGCGAATTGCGGAAGGTCACGCCTTCGATCAGCACGTTGTGGCAGCGCGAGGGCTGGACGAAATTGGGCCGCAGTTTGTGGCCGGGACCGAAAATGCGCTGGCTGACCGGCACGCCGTCCTCGCCCATTTGCACGAGGGTTTTGATGTCCGCGCCGCTGCCCTTCCAGCCGTGCCAGTTCGATTCGTCCGCCTGCCCGTCGAACGTGCCTTCCCCGGTGATGGCGATGTTTTCCTGGCCGCGCGCGTAAATCAGCGGCGAATAATTCATTACCTCTGTGCCTTCAAACCGGGTCAGCACCAGCGGCAGATACTTTGCCGGATCGGTGAAAAACTTGACCGTTGCGCCTTTGACTGCGTGCAGGTTGACGTTACTCTTGAGGTGAATTGGGCCGGTGAGAAACGTGCCCGGCGGCACGACGACTTTCCCTCCACCAGCGGCGGTGCAGGCCTCGATGGCGTCGGCGAATGCCTGCGTGCAATCGGTCACGCCGTCGTCCTTTGCGCCGAACCGGGTGATGACAAATTCGCGCGGCGGAAACTTGGGCGGCCGGATGCGGGCCAGAATTTGCGGCACACCGGCCCAGGCGCCCGCCGCGGCCGCCGAACTTTCCTGGGGGGAGGATACTGCGTTTGCGCACGGTGGGACGCCTAGCAGTGCCATCAGGACGCCTGCCCAGGCTGAAAGGTGAAATCGTTTCATTTGAAGGCTGAATATTACGTCAGGTCTAATTTTCCGCGCGCTCAAACTGCACGAAATTTGTGCAAATCACACTGGAAAAAGTGAACACCTGCGGAAACCCGTGCAGCAAAGGTTGCGCCTTGTTCCCTTCCGCCGCTGTGCTATCCTGACCGCTCTTGTGAAATTACTTTTGTCTTTTCGTGGCGTCCGGGTGTCTCGTCGCTGAACCGCCATGCCCAGCATCATCACCGCCACCGAAATCACCGTGCGCTACGGCGAGCGCGCCGTGCTGGACGCCGCCACGCTTGGCATTCAGGAGGGCGAACGCATCGGCTTGGTCGGCCGCAACGGCTGCGGCAAGACGACCTTCCTGCGGATTCTCGCCGGGCTGCAAACGCCCGACACCGGCGACGTCAGCCGGCAGCGCGAATTGGTGAGCAGCTATCTGCCTCAGGATTTCATGCTCGATGCCACCAAGTCGGTGGGGGAAAACATCCGCGACGGTGCGAAGCCGGTGCTCGATTTGATCGCCGAGTTTGAGTCTCTGCCGCATGACTCAAAGCGGCACGAGGTGCTGGAGCACCGCATCCAGGCGTTGGAAGGCTGGACGCTTGATCAGCGCATCGAAACCGCGATGTCCCATTTGAACTGTCCCGCCGCGGACCGGCGCGTTGAAACCCTCTCCGGCGGAGAAAAACGCCGTGTGGCCATGTGCCGCGCGATCGTGTCGCTGCCCGATTTTCTGATTCTCGACGAACCAACGAACCATCTCGACCCCGAATCCATTGATTGGGTCGCGGATTTTCTCGACGAGTTTCACGGTACTTTCCTCGTCGTGACGCACGACCGCTATTTTCTCGACCGCGTCGCGAAGCGGATGATCGAGCTGTCGGACGGCCGCTTCTTCTCGCACAACGGCAACTACACCGATTACCTGCTGGCCAAGGCCGAACGCCAGGAGGCCGATGCGACCATCGAGCACAAGCGCCAGATGTTTCTGAAAAAGGAACTCGCCTGGGTGCGGCAGGGGCCACGCGCCCAGCGCAGCAAGCAGAAAGACCGCTTCGAACGCTATTACAACGAAGCGGCGAAGGACGGGCTGGTGGTCGAGGAAGATGTGGAACTTTGCATTCCGCCGCCGCCGCAACTGGGCAACCGGACCGTCGAGCTGAGCAATCTGGGGATGACGGTCGGCGGAAAAAAATTATTCAGCGGGTTCAGTTACACGTTCGAGAACGGCCAGCGCATCGGCGTGTGCGGGCGGAACGGCCTCGGCAAAACCACCTTGCTCAAGGCCATCATCGGGCAGCTGCCGCCCACCGAAGGCACGGTGAAAACCGGCCAGCTCACGAAATTCAATTACGTGGATCAGGGCCGGATCCAGTTGAACGAAGAGCGGACGGTGCTGGACGAAGTTTCCGACGGCACCGAATTCGTGCAGTGGGGCGACGTGAAACTCTCCGTGCGTTCCTACCTGAAACGGTTTCTGTTTGCGGACGAACGGATCACAACGCTGGTGAAAAAACTGAGCGGCGGCGAGCGCAGCCGGCTGCTGCTGGCGCGCATTTTGAAAAGCGGCGGAAATTTTTTGATTCTCGACGAACCGACGAACGACCTCGACCTGCCGACGTTGCGCGTGCTCGAGGAGGCGTTGATCGCGTTTCCGGGGATGGTGCTCGTGGTGAGCCACGACCGGTATTTTTTGAACCGCGTCTGCACGAACATCCTGGCGTTCGAAGGCGACGGCCAAATCCAGCATAGTGTCGGCGACTACGATTATTATTTAGAGAAGAAGCAAAGAGTGTCGGTCGAGGCGGCCCGACAGAGCGCCGCCATTCTATCCACGAATAAATCGGCGGCGCCCGTCCGCGATGCCGCCCCGCCGAAAACGAAAGCGCGCAAACTCTCCTTCAAGGAACAGCGCGAACTGGAAGGCATCGAGGCGCAAATCCACGCGGTCGAGGCGGAGGTGGCGCGCATCGAAGGCCTGTTCGCCGATCCGGAGTTCTTCCGCAAACACGCGGCGCAGGTGAACCAGCTCACCGCCGAGCTGGACGCGGCGAAAGAAAACGTGACGAGACTTTACGCCCGCTGGGAGGCATTGGAGGCCATCCGCGCGGCGGCGGAACAGGCGCTGCGGTCCAGCTAAATCGCAGATTTTCCCGGGTCAGGGCTTTCGATTTTCCTTCTGTTAATAACTTGCTTGACCGGATCGTGCCACGGGACTGATCTGCCAATCATTTCAACGTTTGGTTCCACTTTGCCTGCGCCTTTGGCATTCGTCTTCGACCTGAACGGGGTTTTGCGGACTCCGCCGGCAGCGTGAGCCCGCCGATTTTTCGTTCAAGTTCACCGCCGTCCCGCCGATGAGATGCCAATTGCGATGAAGAAACAGAATCTTGGAACCATCATTGGCGCCGGTTTCGCCGCCGTGCTGCTGCTCGGGCTGATTGCCTCCTTCGGCGGCTATCGCGGCCTGAATGGCGCGGCGCAGAGCCTTCAGAAATTTCGCGCCCTGTCCAGTTCAAGCGTGCTCGCCGGCCAGCTCCAGGCCAGCGTGCTCACCCTGCAGATCGGCGTGAAGGATTACGTCCTGACGCGGCGCGACGAGGCGGTCCAGGCGTTTGACGACCGGCACAAGCAAGTCGGCGACCTCCTGCTCAAGGCCAAAGGCGAATTTACCGACGCCACCCGCGCCAAGGAACTGGCGCAGATCGAAAAAAACGCCGTGGAATTCACCGCGTGCTTTCATCGGCTCGTGGTGCTGTTCAACAACCCCGAGGCCACGAATGCGCTGGAGCAAGCGGCGACCGCGCGCGACACGCTCAAACAACTCGGCGACGAGATGAGCCTTTCAGTGGAAACCATCAAGACTTCCATCGTCGCCGACCAGGAACACCTCGGCTCGACGGTCAAGACGCAGGCCGAGTTTGCGGTGCGCACGGTGTTGTGGGTCAGTGTCGCCACCTCGCTGCTTGGGATCGTCGTGGCTTGGTGGATCACGCGCAGCGTCGCCGGGCCGTTGCGGAAACTGGCGCAAACCTTGCAGGACGGCGCGGAACAAACCGCCAGCGCCGCCGCCGAGGTTTCGGCGTCTAGCCAGACGCTGGCCGAAGGCGCGAGCGAGCAGGCCGCCTCGCTGGAGGAAACCGGCGCGTCGCTGGAGGAAATGTCCAGCATGACCAAGCGCAACGCCGATTCGGCGCAAGGCTCCAAGGATTTGGCGACGCAGACGCGTCAGGCCGCGCAGGTGGGCGTGGAGACCACCCGCCAGATGACCCAGGCGATGAACAACATCAAAGGCACCAGCCAGGAAATGCGCACGGCGATGGAAGGCATTAAATCCGCCAGCAGCGACGTTTCCAAAATCATCAAAACGATTGATGAAATTGCTTTTCAAACCAACATTCTCGCGTTGAACGCAGCGGTGGAAGCCGCCCGCGCGGGCGAGGCGGGCATGGGCTTCGCCGTCGTCGCCGACGAGGTGCGCAACCTCGCCCAGCGCAGCGCCAAGGCTGCCAAGGAAACGGCGGGGATGATCGAGATGGCCATCCACCGCAGCGAAGTCGGGGTGCAGGTCAACGACCGCGTGCATTTGGCCATTGAGCAAATCACCGCCAAATCGAAAGAAGTGGAGCAGTGCCTGAACGATGTGGTTGGCAAGGTGCAGCAGTTGGACGAAGCCGCCGCGGAAGTGGCGCTCGCGTCCAAGGAGCAAAGCAACGGCATTTCGCAGGTTAACGCCGCTGTCGGCCAGATGGACAAGGTCACGCAGGCCAACGCCGCCAGCGCCGAGGAAAGCGCCGCCGCCGCCGAGGAATTGACCGCCCAAGCCTCCACGTTGAAGCACGCCGTCGCCGAACTCCAAAGCCTTGTTGGCGGAAACGACCAAGCCTTCCAGGCGGCGGCAACTCCGGAAACGGCGCCGGCCCGCGCCTCCAAGCCTGCGCCACGTTCGCGGCCCTCTGTGCCGAAATCGTTCGGCAATGTTTTGGCCCGAAAGGACGCCCCGATGTCCCTGCCCACCGGCGACATTCCCATGGATGGCGACTTCCGGGATTTTTAAAATTTCCCATGAACTTCCCCTCGTGTTCGGTAGGGACGCGTTCCACCACGTCCCTCTCATTTCGGGAGGAGAATGGGACGCGGTGGAACGCGTCCCTACCAAATGTCAGAGCACGAATTACGGCCTTTCGCAGCGCCATGAGAACGAAGGCCCTTCAATTCAGTGCAACCACGACGGCGCTAGCCGTGCTTAGCCTGACGGGTTGTGCTACGCCAAAACCGGAGGCGGAAAACGTCCCCGCGTGCTGCCGCGCGAAGAAAGCAGCCGTCACCAGAACTCAAAGAATTGCCACCCGCGAATCGCTCTATCATTCGACCGCCGAGTGGCAGACGGACTCCGGCGGCAGCTTCAAGTTTTCCGATCTCGCAGGCAGGCCGTGCGTGGTATCGCTCTTTTTCGCGTCGTGCTCGATGAAGTGTCCGATTATTGCCGAGAACATGCTTTCCGTGGAGGCGTCGCTGCCCCGCGAGTCGCGGGCCAACGTCCGGTTCTTGCTGGTCACGTTCGATCCCGAATCCGACACGGTGGAGGCGCTGCGTTCATATCGCGTGGCGCACGGGCTGACCGAATCCAACTGGACGCTGCTGCGTGGAACGCGCGGCGACGTGGCGGCCCTGGCCAGCCAGCTGGGCTTCGTTTATGAGCGCAACGGACTGGGTTCTTTTCGGCACGACAGTTTGATCACGGTGCTGGACGGCACCGGGCGGATCGTCTGCCAGGGAGACAGTTTGTACTCGGGCGGACTGCAGGTCGCGTCGTCGGTGCGGTCGTTGGTGGCGCCGGTGCCTTGAATCGCGCCCCGGTCCGAGGTCAACCGGCCGGCTTCTTTCGCTAATTTCCTAAAGTTATTCACCGTGCGGACGATGACTACCTGGATTCCATGTGTTGTTTCATGGAAGTCAGCACGCAACCGAAACGTCGGAATCGAAATGCAACGAATGAAAATACAGTCCCTGAATCTGAATCGAACACGGCGCTACGCCCTGGCCGCCGGCCTGCTGGCCCTCACGGCCGCGGCACTGCCCGGCACGCTGCCCGGCCAAACCCTGACGGTGCCGCCTATGATTGACCGCGCGTTTGTCGAAAGCCTGGTCAAGCGGCTGGAAACCGACGAGACGCAAATGAAGGGTCAGCAGGAAAAAATCAAGGACCTGGAATCTAAGCAAGCCGCCACCTCGGCGACGATGTCCAGCCTGCCGCCAATGGCACCGGAGGAAACTTTCCCGAAGCTGCAATTTCACGGCTTCGGCGACATCAGCTACCAGGCCAGCACTCGTGCGGTCAACAACACCGCGATGGCCACAGGCGTGAACTTTCAACCATCCGCCGGTGGGCCGGGCAGTTACAACAGCTTTTATCTCGGCGAACTCGATTTGTTCGTTACCTCGCAACTGGCCGAACATTGGTCGGCCATGGTCGAGTCGGTCATTTCGGCGAGCACCGCGAACTTCTGGGGCATTGACATGGAACGCCTGGAGTTGCAGTGGAAGGGAAATGATTATTTCAACGTGGACGCTGGACGTTTCCACACGGCGATGGGTTATTACAACACCGCCTACCACCACGGCACCTGGTTCCAGAATGCCGTCGGGCGGCCGAGCTTTTTGGAATACGAGGACAGCGGCGGGTTGGTGCCGGTGCATACCGTCGGCCTGTCGGTTCACGGCGCGATCCCCTCCGGCAAGCTGAACTTGCAGTATTTCGTCGAAGCCGGCAACGGTCGCGACTATGCAACGAACATGAACCGGAATCCGGTGCAGAATCTGGTGGACAACAACCATTTCAAGGCGGTCAACTTCGCGCTCGTCGCCAAACCCGAGTGGTTCCCCGGCGGTCAGTTCGGCGCCGGAATCTACCACGACACCGTCACGCCCGACGGCTTGGCGCGGACCGACGAGTTGATTCCCAACGCGCACGTCGTCTATCACAACGCAGGGTGGGAGTTCCTGCTGGAAGGCTTCCTGATCCGCCACAAACCGGTGAACGACACGGAGCATTACTCTCCCATGTTTTACGCGCAGGTCGCTCACAAGTGCGGCCTTTACACGCCTTACTTCCGCTTCACCTACATCCACGCCTCGATGAGCGACCAGATTTACGCCACGGTTCTCAACCAAGGCGGCTTGAACTACGGCCCGACCCTCGGGTTGCGTTATGACATCTCCACCTTCGTCGCAATCAAGGCACAATACGACCACTTGATCACCAGCGGCCAGCGCGACGGCAACGAAATCACGGTACAGGCCGCGTTCACCTTCTAATCCCGGACCCAACTAAGATGAAAAAAATATTTCTCCTTTTATGCGCGGCGCTGCTCGGCTCATGCGCGGTCAACGCCCAGGACAAATCCGCGCAGCTCGCGGTCATCATCGGCAAGTCGAGCCAGTTGGACAATGTGTCCTCGGCCGATTTGGCGAAAATCTTCAAGGCGGAAAAAGCCAAGGCGCCGGACGGCACGCGCTTCGTGATCACCATGCTGGCCACGGGGTTGCCCGAACGGGACGCGGCCTTGAAAGGTATTTACGGCATGAGCGAAGCCGAATACGGAAAATTCTTTTTGCAGGCCACCTTCACCGGCGCGGTGCAGGCCGCGCCCAAGAATTATCCGTCCGCCGCCGCACTCAAGCAATTTGTCGCCGCCACGCCCGGCGCGATCGGTTATATCCGCGCCAGCGACTTGGACGACACCGTCAAGGCCGTGAAAGTGGATGACAGGGCGCCCGGCGACGCGGATTACAAACTGACGCTTCCCGCCAAATAAAGTTGGCAAGATGAGGGGATCCACCTGGCGCGCAGAGGTGGGTGAATGGGAGAGGCCGTGTGGATTATCATACAATAACGATTGAGCGGTTGCAGGCCATCGCCGCCGGCGGGGATGCGGAGGGACAATTCGCGCTCGGCGTCCGTTACGCCCACGGCGAAGGAGTGCAGCAGGATTACGCGACCGCCGTGCTCTGGCTGCGCCAGGCGGCGGAGCAGGACCACGCCGGCGCGCAGGACAGTCTCGGGGTGCGCTACGCCACCGGCCAGGGCGTGCCGCAAAGTGACGCGGAAGCCGTGCGGTGGTTCCGCCGTGCCGCCCAGCGCGGTCATGCCGTGGCGCAGTTCAATCTGGGACTGGCCTTTGTCCACGGCCAGGGCGTGCCGCAGGACGCACAGCAGGCCTATGTGTGGTTTGCCCTAAGCGCCGAGCAGGGCGACGTGATCTCCGCCGAAAGCCGGGACCGCGTGGCGGAAACGCTGGATTGGGAACAGCTGCAACAGGCGAAAATTTCGTATCACCAGAAACACCGGCAGATCCAACGCCGCAACCATGACCGCCGAATCCACCACGCTGCCCTCGCTGAACACGCTTAGCACGGAAGATTACGAGTTTCTGTGCCAGTTGGTTTATGAGCACAGCCGCATCAGCCTTGGTTCGGACAAACTTGCCCTCGTCAGTTCCCGCGTCGCCAAGCGCCTGCGCCGGCTCAAAATCGGCAGCTACCGCGAGTACTGCAACTGGCTGAAAACCGCCGCCGGCCAGGAGGAACTCGGGGAACTGGTGGACGTGATGTCCACCAACCACACCAATTTTTTCCGCGAGGAACGCCACTTTGAATGGCTCCAGGAAACCCTCCTGCCGGCCTGGCGCGACCAGCATGCCGAGGGCGCGGTGTTCCGCGCGTGGAGTTCAGCCTGCTCCTCGGGCGAAGAGCCCTACACGCTGGCGATCGTGCTCGCCGAATTCTTTGGCATCAACGGGCAGTGGACCATTGACGCCAGCGACATTTCCACCCGGGTGCTCGCCCGCGCGCAGCAGGCGGTTTATGACGACGAACGAGTGAAGCCGGTGCCGCCCGAACTGTTGCGGCGCTATTTTCAGCGCGGCGTCGGCCAGTGGGAAGGCCAGTGCCGCGTGAAGGACGCGCTGCGCCAGCACCTGGCGTTTCATCACTTGAACCTGTTTCAGTCGGACTATCCATTCACCCACCGCTTTCATTTTATTTTCTGCCGGAATGTGATGATTTATTTTGACCGGCCGACGCAGGAAACCTTGATCGGCAAGCTGACCGAGCGGCTGGAGCCCGGCGGTCATCTGGTCGTCGGCCATTCGGAAAGCCTGAGCGGCATCCGCCACCCGCTGCGCCAGTTGCAGGCCACGATTTACCAAAAATCAGGGGGCCGGGAATGAGCGCCGCCGCCAAAAAAATCCGCGTCGTCCTGGTGGAGGATTCCGCGCTGGTCCGCCGCGACCTGACCCAATGGCTCCAGACCGATCCGCAAATTGAAGTCGTCGGCAGCGCGGTGGACGCCTACGGTGCGCGGGGCAAAATCATCGAGTTGAACCCCGACGTGGTGCTCCTCGATTTCGGTCTGCCCGGTTTGGACGGCCTGAGTTTTTTGAAGGCGCTCATGCGCCATCACCCGCTGCCGGTGATCGTGGTCAGCGGCCTGGTGACGCCCGGAGCGGACCTTGCCATCGCCGCGCTGGAAGCCGGCGCGTTTGATGTGTTCGCCAAACCGGAAGGGGAATTCTCCATCGGCGGCGTCAAACAGGTGTTGCTCGAAAAAATCCACCAGGCGGCCCGCTTCGCCCGGCCGGCTGGCGCGCCCGCGTCCGACCCGCCCCCCGCGAACGCCCCGCTCGCCACGGTCCGTTATGACTCGCGGCAACTTCTGTTGATCGGCGCCTCCACCGGCGGCACGGAGGCGATCCGCGACGTGCTCACGCGCCTGCCGGCGGACCTGCCGGGCATCGCCATCGTGCAGCACATTCCGCCGAAATTTTCCCGCTCGTTCGCGGACCGGCTCAACCAGGCCTGCGCGCTGCAGGTGCGCGAAGCCACCGACGGCGACCTCCTGCGGCCGGGCCTGGCGCTGCTCGCGCCCGGAGATTATCACATGACCGTGGAACGCCGCTCCGGCCAGTACCGCGTGCGGCTCAACCAGGGGCCGAAGGTGCATCACCAGCGGCCTGCGGCGGATTTGCTCTTCAACTCGGCGGCGGCCTGCGCCGGCCGCCACGCGGTGGGCGTGCTGCTCACCGGCATGGGCCGCGACGGTGCCGCCGGCCTCAAGCGGCTCCGCGCCGCCGGTGCCTGGACGCTCGCGCAGGACGAGGCCAGTTGCGTGGTGTTCGGCATGCCGCGCGCCGCGCAGGAAATCGGCGCGGTCGAGGAGATGGTTTCCCTCACCGCCATGCCCCAGGCCATTTTGCGCAGCCTGGACAGAATCCGCCGCGCGACCACCGCCGACGAAAACGAGGCCGGACCCGTGGCCGAACTGGCCGGGAAGAATTCCTGAGCGCCCGTACTTCGGCGCGGGTGCGGGTGTGCGTTTGGAAAAGGTGACCGTAGCGGAAGGCTTTGCACCTGCGCGTGGGGAATAATGGCGAGTGCTGGCAAATCACCATTTGCGGGAAAAGAAAATCGCGGGTGGCAGGGCAGCGGCTTTTCAGCCGATCCTTATATTATGCGGCATTTGGCATCTCTCAAACCCAACTCCTGGGCGGAATGCTTCTCATTGAGCCACCGCCGACTCGCCACGCGAACCGCGACAGCGGAACAGACCGCGCCAACCGGCGTTGGCTCCGGGCGGTTAAGCCGATCTGGTTGCTGAAATACCATATTTGCGTAACAACTTGGCCGCATCCTCAAAATCCAAGCTCCTGTGTAATCCAAGAAAGCAACGGAGTCGAACCGAATCATCGATGACGGTGGACAACTCCTGCCCAGCAACCTCAGCCAGGTAACGAATCGAAACCTTCTCCGGCAAAGTGACGTGTCCCACAATCGGCGGGTCCTGCGGTGGCGGCATAGCCTCCTTCTTAGTCGCGCTCCAGCTTGGTGGTGGCCAGTAGTCTCTTTTGCTTTCGTCTGGATTCAATGCCGACATAAGTGCAAGCGGGCTAATGTTCAGAACTCATGCACGCGGCTCTAACTGGCGTGAACCGTTTAGCGGAACTAGAGACGCCGTCCCGCGTTGCCTGCAGCGGGTTAGTCATCATTGCAAAAACTGAAACCCTCCTAGCCAATAGCCAAGACCGGCAACGACAAATCCGGCCAAAGACAAGGCTGCTGGCTTCCAGGTCTCTTTGGTGAACAACAGGAAAAATATCCAGCCGGCAAGCGGCAGAAACAGGCAAGTGAAGAACCAGCCGAAACCATGCCGATAGGTAATGACCATGAATCGAATGTCGCCTGCCAATCCAACAAGGCAACCGAGCGCAAACAAAATGTAAGCGAAAACAATCATAAAACTAGATGGTGCACGGTGTCTAACGTCCAGAGCTCAGGCACGCGGGGCGGATGGTGTCATCCGCGATAGCGGAACTGAAACCGCCATCCCGCGTTGCCTGCAGCGATTTGTTAGGATGCTTGTGCTTTGTGTGCAATCTCATCTTTATCCTGAATCTTGTGTCCGCAAAACGGGCAGAAAATGACTGCCTGATCAAACCAACCAGGCCCTTGCTGCGTCTGAACGTAGCCCACGGTGAAATAAAGAACGCCGTTCTCCTCCACGCGGAAAAACGAATTTGGAGGAGATGTCATCGCGTCCTTCAAGTCTTTGCAGCAACTTCCGAAATTGGTATTTGCCATAGCGTTTGCCCTTGCATCCTAACAGATATTCGGCGGCTTGTTTAGCAGCCTATCTCATTTTGCAAATCTGGCGCACTCCACATGCACGTTTCCATCTGGCATGTTTTCCGATTCGGTTATTCGTCGCAGCATGTGCCGACAAGGCCGGCAAGCACGCGCGCATCCAGTCACGCCGCCGCTTCCGTCCGGGTTCCGCCGATCATGCCTTTGAGCCAGGCCCAGGCCGCGAGCAGTCCGGCCGGGCGCACACCGCCGAATTTGTAGATGCCCACCAACTGTTCCTCGTGCCCACGATAGCGCGGCGGCAGGAGCAGCATCATCCGAGTGGAGTCGCCTTCCACACGCATGAGCTGGGAATAGAAGACGCCGCGGCCCACGTCGTATTTGCCGGCGGGCAAGGTCATGGTGCGCTGCGGCAACACGAGCCAGGGATGGTAATCGAACACCAGGCTGCCTTGGTCGTCGCGGGACAGTTTTCCGTAGGTGCGGCCGGGGACCTGGTTGATTTTGCGCGCGAGGAAGAACCGGTTGACCTTCGCGTCCGGCGTGAAGCGGCTGCGGCGGAAGGTGAGCGTTTCCCAGATGAATACGAGGCCGAAGTGGGTCAGCCGGAAGGACCAGCCGGCGATGAAGTAGGAAAACAGAATGATGCCCACCGCCCACACCGCGCCGATCCACGGGTTCATCCACGCGCTGGCGGCGACGCTGGCGAGCACCGCGCCGCGCACGCCCTTGAGCGCGGCGTCCACGGTCGTGAACGGACTGAGGAGGATCAGGATGTTGATCGCGTTCGAGGCGAGGAAAACGATGAAGAACGCCACCATGGACACCGGCACCATCAGGAGGTTGTAGAGCCAGTGCAAATCCGCCGTCGCGAAACCGAGCGAACCCAGACAAGCGCCGTCGGCGATGTGCGAATGGAAGGTGGTCACGAAGAGCGGCACGAACGCGCCGGTGGCGACGAGGCCGCTGATTTTGTGCTCGACAGTTTCCAGCACGTCGAGCGGTTTCTTCAACGCGGTCGGCAGTGCCGTGCCGGCGGTGTCTTTCACGAAACACAGCAACACAATGATCAGCGCCGGAAGGTAAAACTCAGGCTTGGAATACCAGGAAAGGCGGGCGCGTTCCGCGTCGGTCTTCGCCTCGTGGTCCTGGTACCAGCCGACGAGGCCCACACCCAGCAGCGGGGAGATGGCCACGCCGGTGAGCATGGACAGGTTGCGGGCGATTTCCTGCGCGGTGATGTTTTTCCCGCCCAGCGGGACGGCAGTGCCGGCAGCCGGTTGCGCCGGGAGATTGACGGTGGACGCCAGCAGTCCCAGCGTAACGACGATGATGAGGAGTTTTCTCATGAGCTTAAATTGGCGCATTTCGGCGCGGTGTAAAGCGGCTTTTGCGCGGATCGCCGGATAGGGTCAAGGCCCGGGCGCGAGCACGACGCGGAAGCCGATGGTGTTGACGGCGGTGGAGGGACTGGCGCTGTTGCGCTTGGCGGAACGGCACTCGGTGCCCAGCGCGTTGAGACTGCCGCCGCGAAACACGCGGCTCGATCCGTTGGTGGCCCCCTGCGGATCGGTGACGGCGTTGGTGGGGTAACTGCCAAACCAGTCCTGACACCATTCCCAGACGTTGCCGGCCATGTCGTAAAGTCCGAGCGCGTTGGGCGGGTAGCCGCCCACCGCGACGGTGCGACCGAGAAAAACGCCGCTCGCGTTGAAGACCGTGCCGGTGCTCCAGTATTCGTACTGCCCGTTGAAGTTCGCCATGCCGGACGCCAGGTTCGTGCCGAAATAAAAGGCGTTGGCCGTGCCCGCGCGGCAGGCATACTCCCACTCCGACTCGGTCGGGAGCCGGTACAGCCAGTTCGTGAAAATGCGGCCGGCCGCCTGTTCCCGCTGGGTCAGTTTGAAGCAGTAATTCGTGGCATCGGCCCAGCTCACCTGCTCGACCGGCCGGTTCAAGTCCGCGGTGAACGTGTTGGCCGGCGTGTAATAACTCGGATTGGTGCCGATCAGGGACAGATAGTTCGACTGCGTCACGGCAAATTTGCCGATGAAGAAGGATTTGGTCAGCGTCACGGCGTGGCGCAGCTCGTTGACGTTGCGCTCCGCCTCGTTGGTCGGACTGCCCATCACGAACGTGCCGGCGCGCACCCAGAGCATGTTGGTCGGCACGACCACCAGCGCGCGATAAAAGCGCTGGCGGTTGGTCGCCGCCCCGGGATCGGTGGCGGTCAGCAAACCGCCCGCCAGCGTGAAATTGGTCAGCGGGGTCCACGCCACGGGGGCGGCCAGATTGGTGGCAAACTGCATCGTGCAGGGACTGCCCGCGTCACCCGCGATGGTGACCAGCGCGCTGCCAGCGCTCCGGCTCACGGTCAAAGCGGGGGGAACTTGCGCGGAGGAATCGAAGCCGGCGACCGGGAGCAGCAACGCCGCCAGCGCGAGACTGCTAGCTGGTTTTGCAAAGAGGTGCTTCATGAGTGCGAAGGGACGCGCAACATCAAAACACGCGGGCGAACTTTTGGCAAGTCAAACTCCCGGCGCGGAAGTCACCGCACAGAACGGTTTACGGGGATTTCAGCCGGTAGAACCGGTTGCCCGCCGGCGGACTGACGAGGATGTATTTGATCGTGCCGTTGTCATTCACGGTTTGGACCGGGGCGATCCAGTTGGTCGTGGCGAGGTTGGTGTTCACCTGCAGATTGAATCCGGTGGAGGGCGAGGGCCAATAAACCAGCGCGGTATTGGTGGTGGTCAGTTTGATGGTCAACGCCGGCGCGCCGGGCGTTTGCACGGCGAAGAGCGACCAGTAGCCGCCGTAGAGCGAATAACCGTTGCCGATCATCGGGCCGCCGGCGTCATGCTGGCCGATGGTGCCGCTCACCGAATAAACCCCGCCGGTGCTCGTGCCGCCGCCGCCGGCGACCTTATACCAGTCAATCGAGTAGCTTTGCGCGCTGGCGGCGATGCTCAGAAGCATCAGCCCCAGCAGACAGGAAAAGGTCTTGTTCATGGTCGCGTTGGTTGGCTGGGTTGTCTCTTCGAGGCATTAAGGGCCACCGATCTTTACCGACCCGCCCACTGCGCGGAGTTCCATGGCTTTGGTGATCCTCGAAAAAGTTTCCAAGCTGGTGCCGGGCTTGATGTTGATGGTGCCGCCAGTGGGAACCGCGGTGACTGCCTGCGTCAGAGTTTTATCCGGTAAATCAAACGTGCCAAGTTGCAGAATGCCAGAGTAGTTAAAGTCAACCCAGAGTGCGCCGGCAGGCGGCCAGGGGTCGGAGGCGATGCCGTTGGCGACGACAACCAGGGAGTAATTTCCAGAAACCAGGTTCGCCGCGGAGAACTCCGTGGTCTCAGTCGTGCCCCCGGTCATCACCTGGGTGCTGCTCCAGTTATAAGTGCGCAGGTAAGTCACGTTGCCGCTGCCGTCCGTCGCGCGGACCAGCGGATAGCTGCTGTCCATCTGGTGATCGTCTCCGTAAGCAGCGCCCTCCGAAATGCCGTTCAGCAAGGTGCCGGTAAGATGGTAGGTGCCGTCGCCGTTGGCGGTGATGCTGCTGATTGTGGGTTTTCCGGCAGCAAGCGGCGAGCCGTCGGGCGTATAGACGTAGAGCTGTTTCCCATAGGCGGAGTAGGTCGTGGAGTATTGTTGGATGTGACAATAAAGCACCGTGCCATCGGGCAAATCGAGCATGGTGCTTTGATAAGAAGCGCAGGAGTCGGTCAAGCCCCCGGTGGGGCTGCTGACCTGGGTGAACGCCCCGGTGGTGCCCACGTTGTAGTTATATTCATAGAAGTATGTCGGGGTTGGAAATTGCGGGTTGCCGCCGCTTTCATAAGGCGCGGGAGACACGGCCAGGAGGATCTTGCCATTAAACATCATGGCACCGGGCGCGTCCGCAGAGACCAGCCCACTGGGTATGTCCGGACCTTGCACCCAATTGCCTGCACTATTGTTGCCGGAAGGCGTGTAAAGCGCGGTGTGCCCGGAGCCGCCAAAGAAAACCGCCCGTCCATCCGGCAGCAAGAACGCCGGCCCGGTTTCCCCAACGTAACCCGCCAGGGTGGCCCAAAGGGATACCGGGACGACGCCATCATTGGTCCATACATTCAACGAGGGAATGTATCTTTCCGACGAGGTGCTGTCCGGGTCAACCGTCAGCAGGCTGCCGTCGGGCAGTTTCACAAAACCGGATTCAGCCACCCAGTTGCGCGTCGCCGGGCCGGCGGACCAGGTGTTTGCCGTTGGATTATAGATCAAGGTTCCTTTGTTAATTTTGGGGGAGATGGGAGCGACCAGCACATTGCCGTTAGGCAGAACCTTGCACTCGGCGTCAATGATGCCCTGGGCGCGGCCGGTGGTGGGTGAATTCTGGGTGGGGTCCAGGACGCTGGTGGGCGGGTTTACCGTCGTCCAGGAATCATTGGTTGGGTTATAAATCTCGGCGGTGGCCGCGCCGGTGCCGTACTCGCCGCCGGCCACGAACACGCGGCCGTCCTGCAAGACACAGCTTGAATAGAACAGTCGGGAGTAGGACATCGGCGCGCGCGTGGACCAGGTGCCATTGGCATAACTCCCGGTGCTGCTGGGCGTCAGGCGGTACCAGATGTTTCCGGTATCACCGTTGGTGTCATTGGGGTTGTTCGCCGCCATGATGGTGCCGTCGCTCAAAAGGAGCGCGGAGGAGACCGAATCCGCCGCCGTATTGGCCAGCGCGCTCCAGGAGCCGACGGCCAGGAGCTGATTGGGAACCAGCACGGCCAGTGCCAGCAGCAACGCAAGCTGCAAAACCGGGCTGCCGGCTCCTGAGATTTGTTGTTTCGGTTTCATGGCTTTTCTTTTCTGCCTTCCGGTGGAAGCAAGGCGGCCAGAAGTTATTGCAGTGAAACCAGGACGAGCACCATGCCTTTGCCCCCGCTCAGGCTGCTCATGGCTTTGCCTAGGATCGCGCCCTGCGCCTTGGCATGGTCGGTAACTTTCATCGCATAGCCCGGCGTGCTGGAGGTGGTCAGCAGGTCGCCCGGGATGATGGCACCCGTGGAGGCGTCCGCCTGGACATAAACGCGGCCGGACAGCGCCACGTTCTGGCTGCCTTCCATCAGGCCTTGCTGGTGCATCTGGATGCCGGGATTAATGCCTTTGGCGCCGCTGACGATGCCGGCGACGCGGGTGTCATACGGACGGTCGCTTAGTTTCAAATGGCCGGGGTTTTTTTCATCGATGATGACGACGGCGCCGCTCGCGACTTCGCCGTTGGCCGAACTGATGTTGAACGGTTCGGCCAGATCCGCGCCGCCGCGAATGGACAGGGTGCCGACTGAGCAGTTATTGCTGACCCAAATGTCGCCGGAATAGTCCCAGCTCAAAGCGACGGTGAATGGTGACAGGCCGGCCAGGCATCCGCCGTTATAGCCATAAAGGCATGGGCCGTTTCCAGAGGAGATGCCGGGTAAACCAGTGCGGTAACCCAACCCGTAGCCGTTATTGGTGGAGGTGTTGGACGTTATGAAAAAATCGCCGTTATCCAACTGCATATTGGCACTGGCCACTTCCAGCCCCGACGCGGGCGTGGTGGTGCCGATGCCAACCTGACCTGCCGTTGTGACCGTCATTTGGTAGCCATTGTTATACAATTTCCATTTGTTGCCATCCGTTCCATCATTCTCTGTCCAGCAGCTTCCCAGGGGGTTGGCATAGCCATAGAAGGGCCGGCTGGCAGTGGAGCCCTGAATATACATGCCCACCCAGGTATTCGTTACCGGTGCATAAATGCCGAAGTATTCATTGCCACTGACCTGAGATTGCCGACCGATGCCGACGAAGCCGCTATTCAAAATGGAAATACGGGTGGTGAAAGAGGTGTAAAAGTCCAAACCATACTGGTTGCCGCCCGCGGTGCGCTTGGAGGCGATGCCTTCGCCGCTGTTGCTGCCAAAGCTCAGTCCGTAGCCGTTGGTGCTGCCGTTGTTGAGAAAGCCGCCATTGTAGTTGGCCTGGTCAACGTTCAAACCACCATGAATGCTCAAGTATTGCTGCGGCGCGGCGGTGATGCCGATGCCCACACCCCCTGCCGCCCGGATGAGATACTGGTTGACGCCAGTGGAAGCATACGGGCCACCGGAACTATCCGACCAGACATACGAGCCAGTGTGCAACGCTTGGGCGGAATCGCCCAACGCCATGGAATAGGACCCGCCGGCAACGCTGCCATTTCCCATGGCGGTTGCCCAGTCGTTGGTTGCGCGGGTATTGTAACCCGAGGCGAAAGAATCATTGCCCGACGACGTAACGCTTTCACCGATGGCCACAGAGCCGGGCCCGCTGGAAGTGGGATTCCAACCGATGGCCACGGAACCATTGCCGGTGGCTTTGGGAGACTGTCCCAAGGCGACTTCATAGCTGGTAAATGCCCCCCCGAGTGTGCCGTTGCCCATGGTGATGGAATTGTTCGTTGAAATCTTGAGAACCGGCGAGCCGTTTACGTCCAACCAAAGTGGGGTTGCGTCCTTGGTGCCCAGAAAATTTACTCCCGGAGTCGTGCCGAAGTTCCCGACGGTTTGCCAGAAATTATTGGTGCCCAGGCCGCCCAGCGTGGCCGCGTTCACACCGGTCAAGCCGCTGCCGTTGCCGGTGAAGGAGTCGCCCGGATTGCTGAAGGTGTGCGGCGAACTGAAGGTGGTGGCCAGATTCGCGTCCGGCACCTGCCCGACAAGGTTGGTGGCGCTGGCCGATTCGGCATAAATGGCATACGGCGTGGGGGTGAGTTGCTGGCGCGGGGCGAGGGTCTGAAAGCTGCCCACGCTGTTCGAACGCACGCCGATCTCCAGCCAGCGCGGCGCGCCCGGAAACTGGTTGCCGAAATCCAGCAGGACCGTGAACAGGCCGTTGCTCACGACCGTGGCGGAATTGGTCTGCGGCGTGCCCACCTGTCCCGCACCGCTGCTGACGCTGAACAGCGTAAACGTGAGGTCATAGCTGCCGGTGGCGGGCCCGGTGGCGGTGTTGAGCCGGCCCTGATAGGTGAAGGCAGTGCCTTGGGCGTGGACCTGGCTGGCTACGGTGAGTGCCAACATCACAAAGACCGACAATATGCGCGTTTTCATCTAGTTTTCCTTTAAGGGTTTGGCCGACGGTTCGTTTGTCGCACAAGTGGCCGTGTTAAGTCAAGCTATTTCTTGTAGTTAGCAGAAAAAATTCACGCGGGACAACCTGCACCCCGCCATTTCTTTCGCAAGGCCGCGATGCACGCGGGGATTTGGCTGGGTCCAGGCCCGCCGGCGGAGCCCTCGGCGCGGTTCCAGCGCGCGGCGGTTTTATGCCCGCCAATAATAGAATTACGCTGCCGGACGCAGGAACGATGAAGGCGGAAGGGAGCTTGAGGAAGCCGCGCCGCAGCGCAATTCCTCCAGTGCAGCGGCACCCTGCCGCGCCGCCGTTACCAACCGGGGTCGGTAGGATTTCCCGGCATCCCCGACTTAGTCCCGCTTTCCGGGAAAAGCGGCACGCGGGGCGGCGTATCGCTGCCGGGTTGGGACTGCGTCAACTTCATTTCACGCCTCCGGTTTTCGCCGCCATCAGTTGCTCCAGTTTTTCCAGGCGCGCTTTCAACTCCGCATTTTCAGCCTCCAACTTTTCATTCAACCCCTTGATGGCCGCGAGCGCCACGCCGCCTTCGTCAATCGGCGCGATGTGCTTGTCATCCGTGCCGACGTTGAACGCGGAATAAAAATCCTGCGCCATCGGGCCGATGTGCCTGGTGGCCGCGTCGGCTTTGTAACTCCATTCGCTCACGGGCAGTCGGGAAACTTTTTCCAAAACCTGCGCGGCGCTGACCGGGGCAAAATTCTCCTTCGAGTGGCGGTCGCTGTTGTTGTTAAAAGTCCCGTTGACGGTCACGCTGGTGGTGGTCCATTGGAGGGCCACGTGCTCCGTGCCATTTTGTTCCGTGCCCAGCGCGCCGCCGCCGAAACCGAACAGCACCGGGCCGTCGGGTGAAGCGCCGCCAAAACTCGTGCCTTGGCCGACATAGCCTACGCCGTGGTTCTGGTCCGGTGCGCCGCGGAAATAGATTTTGTTGTTATTCAGGCGCAAGGTGCCGCCGATGCTGAGGGCGTCGCCGGTGGGATTATTGAGGTTGATGCCAACGCCGCCCGAGGCCCAGATCAGGAACTGACGCGGAGCGGTGGTCTCAAAGTATCCCGTCCCCCCAACATAGGAGCCGTCTGACCAGACAAAACTGGAATCGTGCGCCGCTTTTGTGAATCCGCCCGCGGCGAAACTCCCGTTGCCCAAAGCCAAATTACCGAAGCCGCCGGGCACGGTCGCGGAGTCGCCTTGGGCGATGTTCCCATCGCCACCGCCAACCGTCGAACGCGGCCCATACGCCTTATTATTGTTCCCCCCGGCCACCACGGCGACCAGCGCATTATAGTCTGTGTAGTTTCCCGTTCCTCCGCCAATCGCGGAATCTGCCCCGTTGGCTGCGTTGTTTCCGCCGCCGCCAACCGCCGAACCAGATCCATAAGCATCATTATTATTTCCCCCCGCGACCACGGCATTGGCGCTTGCTGAGTTCTGCTGGCCGCCGGCCACGGTCGCATAGAGGCCATCGGCAGAGTTGAGTGATCCTCCGCCCACGCTGGCCTCATCAACCGCATCATTCGACTGTCCGCCAGCGACGGTTGCATTCTGTCCGTGAGCGGAATTGCCGTATCCGCCGCCGACCGTGGAGGAGACGCCACTGGCGGTGTTGACATTGCCGCCGGCAATGGTGGCCGCCGGAGCACTCGCGGAGTTAACATATCCGCCCGCGACCGTGGCGAAGATTCCGCTGGCGCTGTTGCTTTGGCCACCGCCCACGGTTGCCCACGCCGTCGCGAGGTTGTAGTTGCCGCCCCCCACCATGGCGTTGGTGCTGCTGGCCAGGTTGCCCTGGCCGCCCGCCACGGTTGCCGCCAGACCGTTGGCCGTGTTCTGCTGCCCGCCGCCAACATAGGCATAATTGGAGCTGGCCAGGTTGCCCACGCCGGCGCTCACGGCGGAATATTGATTGCTGGCCGTGTTCAAGTAGCCGCCCCCGACCGTGGCCCCAAGCCCGGCGACGGCGTTGCCATAACCGCCGCCAATCGTTCCGAAATTCGCGGTGACAGTGTTTGAATAGCTGTTGCCCGCAAAGTTCGTCGCGCCGCCGCCGCCAATCGTCGCGCCGAAAGCTGCTCCCGAAACATAATTCAACATCGTTCCACCAATGACATTGGGCGCGCCTCGCACCGGATTCGGCTCCAACCGCAATGCGCGCTGATTATCCGCCCAGAATTCCACCGGCTGATTGTTCGCGCTGCCGAGGTATTGTCCCGCACTGATAGTGTTCCCTCCGATTTGCCAGAAATTGCCGGGCGCCAGACCGTTCAGCGTCGCCGCATTCACGTTGGTCATGCCGGCGCCATTGCCGGAAAAGCTGCCTGTCAAGGTCAGCGCCATTGCGTTGTTGGTCACAACGCCCGGCGGCATTTGCGAAAAGGAAACCGTGCCGCTCAGGTTGCTCGCGGTGTTCGCAAAGATGGCATAGGGAGTGGGTGTCAGTGGCTGGCGCGGCAACAAGGTGGTGAAAATATTTGCACCGTTGGTTCGAACCTGAATTCGCAGCCAGTAAGGATTGCCGTCAAACGCCGCGGCGAAATCAATCACGGTGGCAAACAGACCGTTGCTCACGGCCACGGCGGCATTGGTGAGTGGTCCAGCGACGATGTTCCCATTAGTCACGGCATCATACAGGGTCAATTTCAGATCGTAGCTGCCATTGGCCAGATTGCCGGCGCTGTAGAGCTGGCCTTGATAAGTGAATGCCGTGCCTTGGGCGCGAGCTGAAAAACAGAAGAAGGTATGAAGAATGAGGAGACTGCCTACGCAGAGGCGGCTGGTTTTCATGGTGTCTTTCTTTCGATTTGATTTTTACTTCGGGCGAATTCCCGTGCGGATCATTTATGGTTGTGGGGTGAAACTCCAGTTCACCGTGGCATTGCCGGCGGTGGTGTCCGTCACCGTGCCATAGAACATCGTGTAGCCCAGGCCGCCGGGAAAATACCAGTCGCCACCACCCGACCACAACTGACCGTGGGCCGGCAAAGAGCCGCTGCTCGCGAGCGGCCCGTAGGTGGCCGGCAGGGCTCGGTTGTTGACATAAACGCTGCCGACGCGGGTGGACAGGAGGCCGGTTCCCGTCCAGGTCGCGTTGATCACCGGCTGCATGTCGAAGGTGTAGGTGCCGGCTCCGCAATCAATGGTGAGATTGCAGGACGATCCGGCGAGCGGCGTGCCGGAGCCGACCACGGCAATGGCGTTCTGCGTGTTGGGCAGCGGCGTTTCGGAATCATTCACGGTGGCGGTGCCGCCCATCGCACCGGCGAACACCAGCAAGTTTCCTCCGGCCGACACGCGCGACAAATTTACCGTGACGTTCGCGCTTTCATGGATGCCAAAGATGACGCTCGAAGACGAAGGCGTCAGGTCGTAGGAGAAACTCAAGGTGCCGCTGAGATTCGTCGCGCCGGCAAAGAGGCAGCCTCCGGTCGTCACCGTGACAGTGGTCGAATTGGAGGTCACGCCGGTAATCACATTGCTCGCAATGAGCGTGTAAACCGTCGTGACGATCGGCGACACGACATAGTTGGTGCCGGTGACCGGACCGATGCCGGGAAGCAGTTGAAAAGAGGTGCCTGGACTCGAAGACCAGCTCAGGGTGCTGCTCCCGCCGAGGGAAATAGTCGGCGGCGTCGCGTGAAACCCAAGACTGCCGCCGCTGTTGGTTTGTTGCAGGCGAAAGAAGGTGCTCTGGTTGGTCAGCGGGAAAAACATCACGAGCGCGTTGCCCAGCGGGAAGGGGGTTCCCGGCGCCGCCTGCCAGTTGGTGCCCGAGCCAAGGTGGGTGGCGCTCATCAACTGCCAGCTTGTGTAATTGCTCGGCCAGGAGATTTGGGCCAGGCTGGGCGAGAGGAGGGAAAGCGAAAGGCTGGGCGCGGGCTGGGCGCCGACATAGAGACCAGCCGGCAAAAGCAGGCAGGTCAAGACGGTTAGTTTAAGCCAGGTTTTCATAACATCATCGTTGATTGGTCAGGAATCGTGATTATGAAGCTACTTAGCGGCTGCCGCTTTGTTTTGCAAACAGCTCTTCGAGCTTTTGCAGACGTTCCTTCAATTCGGCGTTTTCCGCCCGTAGATTTTGAATCTCTGATTCCGCTTGCTGCTTACCGCTTTCCATTTTTTCATTCAATCCCTGGATCGCCGCCAGCGCCACGCCGCCTTCGTCCACGGTGGCGATGTGCTTGTCGTCAGGGCCAACCTGGAACGCCGCGTAAAAATCCTGCGCCATCGGGCCGAGATGTTCGCTGCCCGCGTCCTGTTTGTAGTTCCAACGAGAAATCGGCAGCGCGGCCACTTTGTCCAATACCGCCTGCGCGCTGACCGGTTTGAAGTTTTCTTTGAGGTTGCGATCCGACGCGCTGACGAAGGTGCCGTTGACGGCCAGGCCACCGTTGTTGAGAATCATCAGAATGGATCCGCCGCCGGGATCATTTTCCGTGTTGCTGTGGCTGCCGTTTAAGAACCAGGCGAACCCGTGGCTGGTGCGAAAGTATTCCGTGTTGTTCTGCACGCCGATGGCATAATTTGTGATCCACAGGTTGAGCATCTGGCGGGTCTGGTTCCCGAAGTTAATCGCTGGCGTGCTGTTGTCCAAAATCACCCCACCTTGGGCGCGGATGCAAAACTGGTTGGTGGCGGTTGAGGCGAAACCTGTCAACTGACTATCCGCCCAGACAAACGAGCCGTCATGCAGTGCGTTCGCAACATACCCCATCGCGGTGGAATAATTACCGCTGGCGGTCGTGCTGATTCCCATCGCCGTGGAGCCAATGCCGCTGGCGGTTGTTTGAGAACCTATCGCGGTCGAGTAATTGCCGCTGGCGGACGTTAGAGAACCTATCGCGGTGGATAAAAAGCCGCTGGCCGTGTTGTCCTTTCCCATTGCGGTCGAGCCATTGCCGCTGGCGGTATTGCCCAATCCACCCAACACGGAAGCATAATCTGCTCCGACACGATTGGGGTAAGCTGCATTTCCGCCTCCACCTATGAAACCACCCACAAAACCATTGCTGATGACATTGGCCGATGAACCACCAATCAAATTGACGGTCTGGCCGTAGTTAAAATCGTTCACCGACACGATACGCAGGACGTTCGTGCCATTGACGCTTAAGTTCAAAGGTTGGTTGCTGGCGGTGGTTAGCGTCGTCGCCGCATACGCGTAGATCGCATACGGCGTCGGCGTGACGGCTTGGCGCGGCGTCAGCGTGGTGAACGCGCCGTTGCCGTTCGTCCGCACGCCGATCTCCAGCCTGTAGTTCGCGCCGTTGAACACGCCGCCAAAATCCAGCGTGGTGGTGAAGAGGCCGTTGCTCACGGTCGTGGCGAGGTTGGTCACCGGCCCGGCCAGCGGCACGCCGGCGGTGGGCGTGGCATAAAGCGTGAAGGCCACATCGTAGCTGCCATTGGCCGGGCTGCCGCCGGCATTCAACCGGCCTTGATACGTGAAGGCCGTGCCTTGGGCGGAGGCGGACAGGCCGATGGCAGATAGCAGATGGCAGATGGCGATGAGTTTGAGTCTGGCTGTCATGAGAGTGCGACTTAAGGTTCAGGGTTTGATGACGAGGACGTTCCAGGCGCTATTGGTGGTCAACGCGACAAAGTCGTCGTGGTAGATTTGCCATTTCAACAAAATCGGGTTGTAGTAAACGCTCGTGGGATGAGTATCGAGAATGTTGCCGGTATTTCCCGGGTTATAGTTGTGCGTGATGAGCAGGATAGCGTTGGGATCGCCGTCGCACAGCGGATGGGTAATGGTGGTGCGATGCAACCCTGACGGGTCAATGTTGGCACCGGTGGCGCGGTGAACAAACGCGGGCGTGCCGGTTTCAAGTCCGGCACCGGGCGCACGCAGGCTGTTGGTGACAATTAATCCGTTGACTGCCACCGTGCCACTGGCCGTGCCGCTGGCGACGACAAAGGAAGCGGCGGTCATCGAGCCGTTGAGGTTGAACGAAGCGGCCTGCGGCGAGGCCGTTTGATTTTGAATGTAGCTGCTTGATCCGCTCACGACGAGAGGTTGCCCGTCGAGAGTCAAACCAGCGCCGCCGGTGACGAAGCGCACGCCGCCGTTGGCGCGCACGCTGAACTGGTTCGTGGTGGTCGATCCAAAATCCGCATTTTGCGAATCGGCCCAGACGAACGCGCCGTCGTTGGTGGCCTTGGCGCGATAACCGGCAGCGAAACTGTAAATGCCGGAAGCCACGTTATAGACGCCGCCGGGAACGGTCGCGCCATAACCGCCATTGGTGTTCGCCAGCCCGCCGCCGATGAACGCCTGCCAGCTATTGTTCGCGACATAGTTGTAATTGCCACCGGCAATGGTGGACAAGGCGCTGTTGGCGCCGATGGTATTGGCGATGCCGCCACCAATGGTGGAAGCGGTGGAATTGTTTTGGATCACATTGCCATTGCCGCCGGCGATCGTCGCGCGGTCGGCGGAAGTGCCGATGGTATTGGCGTATCCGCTGTCTATCGCCGCGCCGTTCCCATTGGTGCCGATGATGTTGTAACCGCCGCCGCCAATCACCGCATGATCGGCATTGGCGTTGATCAAATTGTTGTCGCCACCGCCAATGCTGGAGGCATAGGACCCGACACCGATGTTGTTGCCCGCACCGCCACCAATGGTCGAAATGTAAGCGTTGGTCCGGATCACGTTGGCGTAGCCGCCGCCGATGAACGACTCGCGCGCGCCGAACTGGATGCTGTTGGCGTTGCCACCAGCGATTACGGACTGGTCGGCGTTGCCCTGGATGTTGTTGAGCAAGCCACCCCCGATGGCGGAATAGGAGTCGTTGGTGAGGATGAGGTTCTGCAGGCCGCCGCCGATGGCGGCGTAGGACGAGTCGTTTTGGATCGTGTTGCCGCCGCCGCTGCCGATGAACGAGCTGTGGGCGTTGGTCTGAATGATGTTGTAGCCGCCGCCGCCGACCACGGAATCGTAAGCGCCGGGCTGAATCACGTTGTAGCCGCCGCCGCCAATAATTGCGAACGAAGCGGACTGGATCGTGTTATCGTGGCCGCCGCTAATCGTGGCGACAACTGAGTTGGACTGAATCAGGTTGTTGTAGCCGCCGGCTATGGTCGAGTAAGCAGAATTGGGCTGGATGGTGCCGAGGTAACCGCCGCCGATGAAGGAATAGTCTCCGAACCCACTGTTGTATTGCCCGCCGCCGAGCGTGGCGAAGTTGCCGCCCGCAAAATTGACCGAACCGCCGAGAATCGCACCGCCGTAATTGGTGACCGTGTTGTGGTAGCCGCCGGCGATGGTGGCATATTGCCCGTTGTTCGTGACGAGGTTGGGCTGGCTGCCGAACACTGTCGAACCGCCGCCGCCGATCGTTACGCCGGACAGGCCCGGTTGAACGGAGTTGATCGCATTGCCGCCGATGACATTCGGCGTGTCGTACGCCGGTTCGTAGCGATGCGCCTGCTGGTTGTTGACCTTGATGACAAGCGGCTGGTTGTCCATCGTGCCGAGGAAATTCAACAGTGGTGTGGTGCCGAAATTTCCGGTCGTATGCCACACGTCAACGAGGCTCGCTCCGCTCCCGATGAAACTGCCGACGAAACTCCCGCCGATGAAACTGCTGCCGAAAAACTGGCCGGAGAACGTGCCGTCAAAACTGTCCGCGCCGTTGTTGAAATTGACCGTGTTGCCGTAGGTGCCGCCGATGGCGGCGGCCGGGACGGTGCCGGTGAGGCCCGAGGCGCTCACGCCCTCGGCGAAAATCGCGTAAGGCGTCGGCGTCAGTTGCTGGCGTGGTGCCAGCGTAGTGAAACTGTTCGCGCCGTTGGTGCTCACGGCAATCTCCAACCAGTTGCTCGTGCCGGTGAACACGCCCGGCCCGAAATTCACCGTGGTGGTGAACATGCCGTTGCTCACACTCGTTGCGCTGTTGGTGAACGGTCCGGCAACGGCGATCCCGGTGATGTTGGTGTTGTAGAGCGTGAACGCCAGATCATAGCTGCCGCTGGCCGGCGCACCGCCGCTGTTCAAGCGTCCTTGATACGTGAACGCCGTGCCTTGGGCGTGCAGCGTTGACAGTGGTGAGTTGAGGGTTGAGAGCGCCAGCAATGCCAGCACACCGAGTAGTTGCGTTTGTTTGTTTCTCATGGTCCGTTTCCTTTCAGTTTGTCTTCTGGTAGTGAATCATTTTTTCCAGCGCGGCCAGGCGCTGTTTCAACTCCGCATTCTCCGTCTCGAGCTTCTGGATTCTCTCCTCTGACTTCTGACTTCTGACTTCAACCTTCTCGTTCAGCCCCTGGATGGCCGCCAGCGCCACGCCGCCTTCGTCCACCACCGAGATGTGTTTGTCGTCCGCGCCGTCGAGTCCGAAGGCCGCATGAAAATCCTGGGCCACCGGGCCGACGTGCCGGGTCGCCGCCGGATCATTCTTATAATTCCATTCGCTGAGCGGCAGCGCGGCGACCTTTTCCAGCACCGTGCGACTGTCCAGCGCGGTGAAATTTTCCTTGGCATTACGGTCGCTGGTCAGCTTGGTGCCGCGGGCATACACATCGCCCGCAGTATAAAGGGAGCCATCGTTGGTAATGACCAGGACAAAGGAGTTGGGATTGCCAAACTCGGCGATGAGGCTGCCGCCAGTTCCAACCGGGGTGCTGGATGACACGCTCAATACGCCGTCTGGCGCGTTGCCGGTGCCGCCGATCAGCCGCAGCACCGGGCTGCCGGCGGCAGCGGGGCTGAGATTTTGAAACTGCGCCAGTGGAGTGCCATAACCTCCGGTGCGGCTGCCGAAAACAATCAGCGAGGCGGCGTTTGAATTGGAGATGGTGGCGGTGCCGGCTAGGAACGTGGCAGTGTGGATTCCCGGCGTGCCGATGCGGATCAGGTTGTTATCTCCCGCCAAGCCCGGGTTGCCGATGTCAACATTGCTGCTTTCATTGGACGAAAAGTTGATTCCAGCCTGCGAGCCGAGGGCAATGTTGTTGGTTCCGGCGGCCAGATTCTGGAGCGCTGCTATACCGACGACCGTGTTGTTGTCGCTGGGGGAGCAGTTGTATAGCGCATTCATCCCAATCACTGTGTTCCTGGAACCGCTGCGGTTGAGAAAAAGAGAGGCGGCACCAATGCTGGTATTAAAGCTGCCGTTCGTGTTGCTTAACAGCGCTGTCGCGCCCAGGGCCGTGTTGTATCCGCCTCCGGCGAGGGCCGACATGCTCTGATTGCCTACGGCCGTGTTAAGCCCGCCGTAAGCGCTGGGGTTGCCCGCCGGGCCGGCAAAGTAGTTCTGACCTAAGCCGTTGTTGCCGGGACTGAGAATCTGGTAGGTGCTGATGTTGGTCAGCCCGCTGCCATTGCCGTTGATAACTCCGGCTAGATAAGTGTTGGTCTGGCTGTTGCCGATCCGGATGGTGTTGTTCTCCCCCTGAACACCGGGGCTGCCAATGACAATATTGCCGCTTTCGTTGCCAGTATAGGAGTAAGCCGCGTCAAACCCCACCGCGATGTTGTTCGAGCCTCCGGCTCCGGTGCTGTTTCCCAGCAACCCCAGCGCATTGCCCCCGACGGCGGTGTTCTGCCAGCCGCTCACGTTGTAGTAGAGCGTGAAATATCCCAAGCCTGTGTTTTGCGAGCCATTCACATTGCCACGCATTGCCGCCGAACCCATGGCGAGATTGTCTGAGCCGGTCGTGTTGGCAAAGAGCGCGGTGCTGCCATAAGCCGAGTTGCCCGATCCGGTCGAATTACTCTCCAGCGCCTGGTAACCGATGGCCGTGCTGAGTGAACCGGAATTGGTCGGGTTGCCGGCCGGTCCGGCAAAAAAATTGCCATAGGCCAGGCCGTTGGTGTTGCCGATGCTGGACAGCGCTGCCGCATTGAGGTTTGTCAGTCCCGCCCCGTTGCCGCCGGCAACGACCACTGCCTGTCCATCCACGCTCAAGCCCGCACCGCCAGTGACGAGTTGCACGCCGCCCGCGGCGCGGACATTGAACGAGTTGTTATTCGTGGACGAAAAGGCACTGGTGGCGGAATCATCCGACCAGACAAACGCGCCGTGATTCGTTGCATGGGCGTAAGAGCCGGCCGCAAAGGAATTGGATCCGGTGGCTAAGTTGGCATAACCTCCCGGAATGGTGGCGTAGTTGCCGGCATTGGTGTTCCCATAACCTCCGCCAATAACTGAAAAGTTGACGTTGGTCAGGATGGCGTTGAACTGGCCGCCGTTGATCACCGAGACGACGGAATTGCCCTGAACAAAATTATGGTAACCGCTGCCGATAAAGGAGTCGTAGGAATTCGACTGGATGAGGTTGCCACCGCCGCCGGCGATAACGGAATAGTAGGCACCCGATTGGATGAGGTTGCCGCCGCCGCCGCCAATGGCAGACTGGTTGGCGTTGTTGGTGTTGTTCAGGCCGCCGGCGATCACTGAGTCCGTGCCCACGATCATGTTGCCCGCGCCACCGCCGACGGCGTTGTTGCTTCCCTGGAAGCCCGGCAGGACGCTGTTAGGAACCGTGCCACCGGTCAATTGCGAGGCGTTTAGATTGGTGAGGCCGGAGCCGTTGCCGAGGAAAGCGCCGCTAAAACTGTTGGTCGGATTGTTCAACGTCAAGGCGCTGCCATAAGTTCCGGCCAGATCCGTCGCCGGGATGGTTCCGCTCAATTGGGCCGCCGGCAGGGTGCCGAGGAGGTTGCTCGCGCCGGCGGAGTAAGTGGCAAAAACCGAGTAAGGTGCCGGCGTCAGGTTTTGCGGCGGACTCAAGACCGAGAAACCGTTCACACCGTCGCTGAACCAAATCCGCAGTTGCAGGCTGGTTTGCTGGGCGAACAACGCGGCCGGGATCGCGGTCATGTTGGCCAGATTGGTATTGCCCAAGGTTACCGTGAACAATCCGCCGGTTGCCGTCACGCTGACCGGGTTGGCCGGCTCACTGCCATTCGCGCTGGTGCCATCATTGCTCCAGTAAGTTGTATAGGCAGTCGTCACGGGTGGAGGATCAATCGTCACCGTGGGCGGACTGGTATAGCCGGTCCCGGCGCTGCCGGGGATGACGGCGTTGACCACCCCGCCGCTGAGGGTGGCGGTGGCGGTCGCGCCCGATCCGCCGCCGCCGGTGATGTGGACCGCCGGGGCGACGGTGTAACCGTTGCCGCCGGAAACCAGGTTGTAGCTGGTCACAAATGATCCGGTCAACACGGCCGTGGCGACGGCCGGCTGGCTAATGTTGGTGCTGGTGACCAGCGCGAACTCAAACTGGCCGGCGCCGGTGAAGGGCGAGCCGTTGTCCAGCACCTGGCCTTGATAAGTGAAGGTGGTGTATTGGGCGTGGGCAGACAGGCGGATGGAAGTTAGCAGATGGCAAATTGCGACAAATTTGAGTAGAGTTTTCACGTTTGCTTTTTCGGGTTCGGGTTTGGGTTACTGTTTCAGCCGGAAAAAGAGACTCCCTTTGGGGGGCGCGTTGGTCACCGTGTTGTTGACGACGGTCCCGAGATAGTTGCCCCAATTGGTGGTGGCAAGGTTGCTGTTGGTTTGCAGCGTCCAGCCGGTGGCCGACGGGGACCAGGACACGACGGCCTGGTTCGCCGCATACGTAATGGTGAGCAAGGGCGCGCCCGGGGTTTGCACGGCGAAGAGGGACCAGAAGCCGCCGTAGAGTGAATAACTGCCACCGGCGAGCGGTCCGCCGGCGTCGTGCTGGCCGATGGTGCCGCTGACGGAATAGACACCGCCCGTACTCGTGCCGCCGCCACCGGAGACTTTATACCAATCTACCGAATAATTTTGGGCGCTGGCGATACTCAGCAACGAGCAGAGCGTCAGGAAGCAGAGAATTGGAAGCAGCGAATTTTTCATAGTGGTTCAAAAATTGAGGATTAAGAGTTATTGCCATGCCTGCCAGTTGATTAGCAAGTTCTGACCCCAGCCACCCGCGGTGTCAAGCCGCATGACATTGACGCGGAATGCGGTTGTCGAATTGCTGGAAACATTGATGGCATAGATATCACTAACCCCTTGAATCCCGAACGCAATCGAAACGATGACTTTGGGAACCGCGGTGAATGCGTGCGGGAAAGTGATGGTGAAGTTGGTGGCCTGCAAACTCGACGCCGGCATGGTGGCCTGGCCGGATTGAACAAGCGCCACGGCGGTTCCGTTGGTGCCTACTTGAATGCTCCCGTTCACGGTAACGCCGGTGGTATTCCAAATTAGCGCGGCGTGATCGCTGCCGTTGCGCGTGCCGAGCAGGCCGCCGCCAAAGCCCCACAGCGCCGGTCCGTCCACCTGATAGTTGCCGGTTCCGAAATTCGTGACCGTGTTGCCGTTGTAAGCCAGACCGTGATTGTGATCCGAACCGCTATCGCCGCGCAGATATAAGGTGTGGGAAAAAAGATAGCCGTTGGTGTTGAGGGAAAAATAATTGTCGGGTGTCACCGCCGTGTTGATGCCCACGCCGCCCTGGGCGCGGATGAGAAACTGGTTGCCCGCGGTGGAGATAAACGGAGCGTTCTGCGAATCCGCCCAGACAAACGCGCCTTGATGAACGGCCTGCGCCTGTTGACCGGCGGCAAAGCTGTATGGTCCGCCCGCCAGATTGTTCGCGCCGCCCGGCACCGTGGCGTAAGAATTCGTCGCTTGATTATTCAAGCCGCCACCGATGACTGAGGCCGCGCCGCTGGCCACATTGCCAATGAAATTGCCGCCGTCATAACCACCGCCACTAATCACCGCGCCATTGCCATTGGCGACGTTGCCATAACCGCCCCCGACAAACGCGTAATTAGCGCCGGCAATATTTTGCACGCCGGCGGCGACGGTAGCGCCGAAGCCTAAGGCATAGTTAATGCCGCCGCCACCGACCGTGGCATATTGGTTGGTCGCCTGATTTTGATAACCGCCGCCGATGGTGGAATCAAAACCGTTAGCGAGGTTCCCATCGCCCCCGCCGACCGTCGCCCCCGCACCAGCTGTATTGTAGAGGCCTCCACCAATCGTGGCGCTGCCAGCGCCGGCTTCCACCGAGTTATGGACCGAACCTTCGATGATGTTCGGCGCTGCATTGATATTAATTGGCGGTTCAATCCGGATTGCCCGCTGGCCATTAACGCGCACTTCCACCACCTGGTTATTCATGCTGCCGAGGAACTGGTTGCTGGCGACATTGTTGCCGCCGAGCTGCCAGAAATTCGTCGCGTTCAAGCCGTTCAAACTGGCTGCGTTCACGTTGGTGACATTCGCGCCGTTGCCGGCAAGCGCGCCGGCCGTGACCGTGCCG
>Ga0209698_10000134_pt1 | contig 74361 bp, 65 predicted proteins | sample LitLauG_LLR_2012_FD_187203 | JGI IMG/M metagenome (GOLD analysis project Ga0209698, IMG submission 187203) | Freshwater sediment microbial communities from Pennsylvania, USA - Little Laurel Run_MetaG_LLR_2012 (SPAdes) (version 2) | ecosystem: Environmental > Aquatic > Freshwater > Creek >... | reverse complement strand
GATCAACGCCCAGACGCAATTTGCGCGCGAGCAGCTGCTGGCAGGCCAGCCGCCCGCCCAAGGCACCGGCGAGCGGCTGGCCTGCCAGCAGCTGCTCGCGCGCAAATTGCGTCTGGGCGTTGATCATCTGCGTCCACGCTGCGTTGACCAGGCGCCGGCCGATCTGCGCCGGATCGACGCCAAAGCGCTCGAACTCCGATTGGGGAAGGTAGATTCGGCCCTTGGCATGGTCCAGCGCGATGTCCTGCCAGAAATTTACGAGCTGCAGTCCGGTGCAGATGGCATCGGACCAGCGGGTCAAAGGCGCCTCGTCGCGTTCGTACAGCGCCAGCAGCAGGCGGCCGATGGGATTGGCCGATCGGCCGCAGTAGGCGAGGAGTTCCTCGTAGTTGGCGTAGGACGCGCCGCGCGCGTCCTGTTCGAACGCGCTGAGCAGGTCGGCAAATAGCGTGACCGGCAGGCGGTGGCGCGCGATGGTCTGCCCCAGCGCACTCCAGCGCTGCCCGTCCGGATACGTACCCTGGGCGATCCGTGTCAGGACCTGACGCAGTTCGCCCAGGGCGGCCAGGCGCTCCTGCGGCGCGGCATCGCCCTCGTCGGCAATGTCGTCGGCGTGGCGCGCGAATCGGTAGATTTCCTGGACCGCAAGGCGCAGCCGGCGCGGCAGCAAGAAGGAGGCAACCGGAAAATTTTCGTAATGGTCGATGCCCATGGGGGTGAAGCTACCACGACCACCGGCGCGTGCCCGGGCGCCGCCGTGGTCGATGTGCGCGTTTGCATTAGAATTCACTCCGCGCCGTCGCCTTGCCGGCAACGCCACAACCGGCGCGGAGCGCGCGGGTTGCGCGGTGCGTTGCGAAGGTGGCGAAATTGGTAGACGCACCAGGTTTAGGTCCTGACGCCTTCACCGGCGTGGGGGTTCGAGTCCCCCCCTTCGCACCATGCAGCACTCGAACGGGGTTTATTGGCGGGCACCGGTTCGGCAAGCACCGGTCGCTCGATCTGCGCAGGTACATCGAAAGATATGCAACAGAATATTGAAACCATTGGTGCGCTGGAACGCCGCGTGGATCTGAGCGTGTCGCACGCCGAGATTGCCGCGGAAGTTGCCCAGCGCCTGGCGCGCTTGGCGCGCGAGACGAGCATGCCGGGTTTTCGCCGTGGCAAGGTTCCGGTCAAGATGATCGCCCAGAGCCACGGACCGCAAGTCCAGGCCGAGGTGCTCAACGACAAGGTGGGCCGCCTGCTCAACAGCGCGCTGGAACAAAACCGGCTGCGCCTGGCCGGTCGGCCGCAGATCGAGGCCACGGCGGGGGGCGACGGCACGGAGCAAAAGTTCCGCGCAACCTTCGAGATCTATCCGGAAATCGGACCGATCGACGTCTCCGCCGTAGCCGTGCAGCGCGCGCGTTGCGACGTTGGTCCGGCGGAAGTGGACAAGACGATCGAGGTGATGCGGCGCCAGCGCGGCAGCTTCGCGGCGGTGAGCCGCGGCGCACGCGACGGCGACCGGGTCACACTGGATTTTCGCGGCACCATCGACGGCGCCGCCTTTGACGGTGGCACAGCAAAGGCCTACGTCTTCGAACTGGGCGCCGGGCGCATGCTGCCGCAATTCGAGGAGGCCACGCGCGGGGCCGCACCCGGAAGTACGCGCCGATTTCCCCTGCAGTTTCCGGCCGATTACCATGGTGCTGCGGTGGCCGGCAAGACGGCGCAGTTCGAGATCACGGTGGTCGCCGTGGAGGAGCGTCAGCTACCGGCGCTGGACGCCGATTTTGCACGGTCGGTGGGAATTGCCGACGGCAGCCTGGAGACGCTGCGCACGGAGGTGCTGAGCAACGTCGAGCGGGAGGTTACCGTGCGCCTGCGCGCGCGCACCCGCGACAGCGTGATGGCGGCGCTCGAGTCGGTGGCACGGTTCGAGCTGCCGCGCTCGCTCATTGCCGAGGAACGCGAGCGCTTGTGGCAAATGGCCCAGGCCGAGATCAGCGCCCGGGGCGGCCAGGACTTGCCCGACCCGCAGGTGTTTGCGGCCGCGGCGGAGCGGCGCGTGCGACTTTCGCTGGTGGTAGGCGAGATCGTGCGCAGCCAGAACCTGCAGGCCCGGCCCGACCAGGTGCGGCGCGCGCTCGAGGACATCGCCCGGGGCTACGAGCGCCCGGCCGAGGTCGTGCAGTGGTACCTGGGCAATCGCGAGCGCCTGCAGGAAGTTGAGGCGGCCGTTGTCGAGGACAATGTCGTCGAGTGGGTCCTGCAGCGGGCCCGGACCAGCGAGCAGGCAGTCGCCTTTGACGATCTCATGGACAGCAAGAAGGGGTAATGCGGCAATGAGCAAGCAGTTGGAAATGGCGCTGTCCGATCCCCAGGGCCTGGGCATGGTGCCGATCGTCATCGAGCAAAGCGGCCGGGGCGAACGCGCCTACGATATCTACTCGCGCCTGTTGCGGGACCGGGTAATTTTCGTGGTCGGTCCCATCAACGACATGACCGCCAACCTGGTGGTGGCGCAGCTGCTGTTTCTGGAGTCGGAAAATCCCGAGAAGGACATCTCCCTGTACATCAACTCCCCGGGCGGGTCCGTGTACTCCGGAATGGCCATCTACGACACGATGCAGTTCATCAAGCCGGATGTCTCGACCATCTGCGTGGGCATGGCCGCCAGCATGGGCGCCTTCCTGCTGGCCGCCGGTGCAAAGGGCAAGCGCTACGCCCTGCCCAATTCGCGCATCATGATCCACCAGCCTTCGGGCGGCTCGCAGGGCCAGGCCACCGACATCGAAATCCAGGCGCGCGAGATCCTGTACCTGCGCGAGCGCATCAACGCCATCTTGTCCGAACGCACGGGCCAGGGCGTCGAGCGCATTGCCAAGGACACGGATCGGGACAACTTCATGTCGGCGGACGATGCAGTAAGCTATGGCCTGGTCGACAAGATCTTCGTGAAACGCGGCGACGGCGCCTGAAGACGGCGCAACGAATTCGAGGTCCCAGCGCGATGTCGGACAAGAAGGGTTCGAGCGAAAAGCTGCTGTACTGCTCTTTTTGCGGAAAGAGCCAGCACGAGGTCAAGAAATTGATCGCGGGCCCCTCGGTGTTCATCTGCGACGAGTGCATCGACCTTTGCAACGACATCATCCGCGACGAGAGCGCGCCCGACACGGCGGCCGGCGTGGCCCGCTCGGACCTGCCCAGCCCGCGCGAGATCTGCGCCATCCTGGACCAATACGTCATCGGCCAGGAAAAGGCCAAGCGCATCCTTTCGGTTGCGGTCTACAACCACTACAAGCGCCTCAAGCACCTGTCGTCCAAGGACGAGGTCGAACTGGCCAAGAGCAATATCCTGCTCATCGGCCCCACGGGCTCGGGCAAGACGCTGCTGGCCCAGACGCTCGCGCGCCTGCTCAACGTGCCGTTCGTCATCGCCGATGCCACGACCCTGACCGAGGCGGGCTATGTGGGCGAGGACGTCGAGAACATCATCCAGAAGCTGCTGCAAAACTGCAATTACGAGGTGGAGAAGGCGCAGCGCGGCATCGTCTACATCGATGAAATCGACAAGATCTCGCGCAAGTCGGACAACCCCTCGATCACCCGCGACGTCTCGGGCGAGGGCGTGCAGCAGGCCCTGCTCAAGCTCATCGAGGGCACGATCGCCAGCGTGCCGCCCCAGGGCGGCCGCAAGCATCCGAATCAGGACTTCGTGCAGATCGACACCACGAACATCCTGTTCATCTGCGGCGGCGCCTTCGACGGCCTGGAAAAGATCATCCGCAACCGCTCGGAAAAAAGCGGGATCGGTTTTGGTGCCGAGATCTCCGGGCCCAGCAACCGATCGGTCGGCGACCTGTTGCGCGACGCCCAACCCGAGGATCTCATCAAGTTCGGGCTGATTCCGGAACTCGTCGGGCGCCTGCCGGTTGCCGCCACGCTCGAGGAGTTGAGCCAGGAGGCATTGGTGCAGATCCTGGTGGAACCCAAGAACGCGCTCATCAAGCAGTTTCGCCGCCTCTTTGCGATGGAGGGCGTGGAACTGGAGGTTCGCCCCGACGCGCTCGAGGCCATCGCCAGCCGGGCGCTCAAGCGGCGCACCGGTGCGCGCGGCCTGCGTTCGATCGTCGAGGCCGTGCTGCTCGACATCATGTACGAGTTGCCCAGCATGAAGAACGTGGCCAAGGTCGTGGTCGATGAGAATTCCATCGCCGAGGGCCAACCGATCGTCCTGTACGCCGACCAGCCCAAGGTGGCGGGCGCTCCGCGCTGAGAGTGGTCACTGCCGCTGCGCCCTGACCCCGCAGCCACTGCGGGAATCGCAGGTGGTTAATACCCGACTTTTTCCGGAAGGCTGCGCCAAGATGGCGTGGTAGAGTCCATTTCGGCGGCCGGTGGCTTGAAAACCCGCCGGCGCGGCCCCATTTCCCCAGCATCCCATTGCAGGAAACCAACGTGGCCCACGAACTCCTACCGTCTGAAGCCGCGGCCTTGCCGCTGCTGCCCTTGCGTGATGTCGTCGTTTTCCCGCACATGGTGATTCCGCTGTTTGTCGGCCGTCCCAAGTCGATCAAGGCGCTGGAAGTCGCGATGGAAGCGGGCAAGAGCATCATGCTGGTGGCCCAAAAAAATGCCGCCAAGGACGAACCCTCGTCCGAGGACATCTACGAGATCGGCTGCGTCGCCAATATCCTGCAGATGCTCAAGCTGCCCGACGGCACGGTCAAGGTCCTGGTCGAGGGCACGCAGCGGGCGCGCATCGATTCGATCGCCGATGTGGGAACGCATTTCCAGTGCGAACTCACGCCGATTGCGGCCGAGACGGGCGCCGACTCCGAACTCGAGGCGCTGCGCCGCGCGATCGTCGCGCAATTTGACCAGTACGTGAAGCTCAACAAGAAGATCCCGACCGAGATCCTCACCTCGATCGCCGGTATCGAGGAGGTTGGCCGGCTGGCCGATACCATCGCCGCGCACCTGCCGCTCAAGCTCGAGCAAAAGCAAAAGATCCTGGAGATGTCCGGACTGAGCGGGCGCCTGGAGCACCTGCTGGCGCAACTGGAAACCGAGATCGACATCCTGCAGGTTGAAAAGCGCATCCGCGGGCGCGTCAAGCGCCAGATGGAGAAGAGCCAGCGCGAGTACTACCTCAATGAGCAGGTCAAGGCCATCCAGAAGGAACTGGGCGAGGGCGAGGAGGGCGCCGACCTGGACGAGCTGGACAAGAAGATCAAGCTGGCGCGCATGCCCAAGCAGGCGCGCCAGAAGGCCGAGGCCGAGCTCAAGAAGCTCAAATTGATGTCGCCGATGTCGGCCGAGGCCACCGTCGTGCGCAACTACATCGATACGCTGGTCAATCTGCCCTGGAAGAAGAAGAGCAAGATCAATAACGACCTGACCAACGCGCAGCGCGTGCTCGACGAAGATCACTACGGGCTGGAAAAGGTCAAGGAACGCATCGTCGAGTACCTGGCGGTGCAGCAGCGCGTGGACCGCGTCAAGGCGCCGATCCTGTGCCTGGTGGGTGCGCCCGGCGTGGGCAAGACCTCCCTCGGGCAGTCGATCGCGCGCTCGACCAACCGCAAGTTCGTGCGCATGGCCCTGGGCGGGGTGCGCGACGAGGCCGAGATCCGCGGCCATCGGCGCACCTACATCGGCTCGATGCCCGGCAAGATCCTGCAGAACCTGTCCAAGATCGGCGTGCGCAATCCGCTGTTCCTGCTCGACGAGGTCGACAAGATGGGAACGGATTTTCGCGGCGATCCCTCCTCGGCCCTGCTCGAGGTGCTCGATCCGGAGCAAAACCACACGTTTGTCGACCATTACGTCGAGGTCGACTATGACCTGTCCGACGTGATGTTCGTGGCGACCGCCAATACGATGAACATACCGGCGCCGCTCCTGGACCGCATGGAGGTGATCCGCCTCTCCGGGTACACCGAGGACGAAAAGGTCAACATTGCCACGCGCTACCTGCTGCCCAAGCAGATGAAGAATAACGGCGTGACCAAGGCGGAGCTGGAAGTGGCCTCCACCGCCGTGCGCGACATCGTCCGGTACTACACGCGCGAGGCCGGCGTGCGCGCGCTCGAGCGCGAGCTCTCCAAGATCTGCCGCAAGGTCGTCAAGGCCGCGCTGGTCAAGCCGGGCAGCGCCAAGGTGCGCGTGACCCCGACCAACCTGAACAAGTACCTGGGCGTGCGCCGCTACAGCTTCGGGGTTGCCGAAAAGCAGGCGCAAGTGGGGCAGGTGACCGGTCTGGCGTGGACGGAAGTCGGCGGCGAGCTGCTCACCATCGAGACGGCCGTCATGCCCGGCAAGGGCAACATCCTGCGCACCGGATCTTTGGGCGACGTGATGAAGGAGTCGGTCGAGGCGGCCCGCTCGGTGGTGCGCAGTCGATCACGCATGCTGGGAATCAAGGACGAGGTCTTCGAAAAAAGCGATATCCACGTGCACCTGCCCGAAGGCGCCACGCCCAAGGACGGTCCCAGTGCGGGCATTGCGCTGACCACTGCCATCATTTCGACGCTCACGGGCATCCCCGTGCGACCCGATGTGGCCATGACTGGCGAAATCACGCTGCGCGGCGAGGTTCTGCCCATCGGCGGCTTGAAGGAAAAACTGCTGGCGGCGCAGCGTGGCGACATCAAGATCGTCCTCATTCCGGAGGAAAACTCCAAGGACCTTGCCGACATACCGGATAACGTCAAGAACCGCATTGAAATCATTCCGGTGAAGTGGATCGACCAGGTGCTCAAGGTGGCCCTGGAGCGCCAGCCCGTACCCCTGGTGGATGAGACCGCCCCGGTCGTTGCACCGACCGAGGCGGTCGCGGCCGAAACGGCCGCGGTGGCGCCCGGCGAACACATCAAGCACTAACGCGGTACCCGGAGGCGCCGGCGCTTTTGCGCCGGCGCCTCTTTTGTTTGATCCGCGGCCTTGACACCCTTGGGGTCGCGATGTTGAATACGACGCTTCGGCGGCCCGGCGGCGCAAGTTGCGGCGGGGCCGGACCGGGCACTCACGGCGTCCCGTCCCCGAGCAGCGGGGGGCGCGTCCATGAAGAAGAATCGCCAACATTGCACATCGAGGGGGCACCTTGAACAAGACCGATTTGATCGAGCACATCGCGCATCAGGCGGATATTTCCAAGGCGGCGGCGGGACGGGCGCTGGAGGCGATCCTGGGCGGCATCAGCAGCACCTTGAAGAAGGGCAATTCGGTCACGCTCGTGGGATTTGGCACTTTTATCGTTGGCAAGCGCGCGGCGCGTACCGGGCGCAATCCGCGCACCAATCAGCCGATCAAGATCAAGGCGGCCAAGGTGCCCAAGTTTCGCGCTGGAAAGGCGCTCAAGGATGCGGTAAACTAGCGGGCTTCGCGGATCGCGGGCGGTGCAAATCGGCCGCCGGCGGCCGCGGACGCTTGGCGCGGGGTGCTTAGCTCAGTTGGTAGAGCGGCGCCCTTACAAGGCGTAGGTCGGGAGTTCGAACCTCTCAGCACCCACCATCGCGGTTGCTCGATGCTGCGATCGCCGGATGCGTCGTGGTGCATTCGCGATACGTTGTTTCCGCGTGGGCAGTTCCGCGCAGCGGTAATTCGGGAGTGGTAGTTCAGTTGGTTAGAATACCGGCCTGTCACGCCGGGGGTCGCGGGTTCGAGTCCCGTCCACTCCGCCAGATCCTTCCTTCATTGCACTGGGACCCATGTTCGAATCGATCCGAACGCATCGCCGCTGGTTGATGCCCTTGTTGGTGGTGGCCGTGTTCCTGCCGTTCGTCTTTTCGGGAATCTACGGTTTTACACGCTTCCTGGGCGACGACAACACCGTGGCCAAGATCGACGGCGAGCCCGTTTCCCAGCAGGAATTGGAGGCGGCCCAGCGCGACCGGATCGAGCGCATGGTGCAGATGCTCGGTCCCAACGTCGATACGCGCATGTTTGATACGCCGCAAATGCGGGCCTCGACGCTGGAGTCGATCCTTTCGGAAAAAGCGATTCAGCACGAGGCCGCGCGCCTGCACCTGTCGGTTTCCGATGCGCGACTGCAGGAACTCATTGCCTCGATTCCCCAGTTCCAGCAAAACGGCAAGTTCGACTACGACACGTACCTGCGCCTGCTGGCATCGCGCGGTTTCACGGAAGCGTCCTTTGAAGCGCGGGTGCGCTCGGATGTCGGGCGCCAGACGCTCGATGCCGGCGTGACCGCCGGCGCCATGCTGCCGCACGCCGTGGTCGAGCGGCTCTGGGCGCTGGAGAGCGAACGGCGCCAGATCCGTCGCTTGCAACTGCGGCCCGAGGAATTTTTGGCCAAAGCCGCGGTGAGCGAGGACGCCATCAAGGCCGATTACGAGGCCAATAAAGACCAGTACCGCAGTCCGGAGCGGGCCAAGGGCGAGTTCCTGGTGCTGCGCCTGTCCGACCTCGCGGCGCGCGCCACTGTGAGCGAAGCGGCGCTGCGCGAGTTCTACGACAAGAACAAGTCGCGCTGGGCCGGGGTCGAGCAGCGCCGCGCCAGCCATATCCTCATCACCGCGGGCAAGGACGGATCGGCGCCCGACAAGGCGGCGGCGCGTGCCATGGCCGAGGAACTGCTGCGCCAGGTTCGGGCAAAGCCAGCCGATTTCGCGCGCCTGGCGCGGGAAAAGTCCAAGGATCCGGGTTCCGCGGCCCAGGGCGGCGACCTGGGATGGTTTGGACGCTCCATGATGACCAAGCCTTTTGAAGACGCGGCATTTGCCCTCAAACAGGGGCAGATCAGCGATGTGGTGGAAAGCGATTTTGGCTTCCACATCATCCTGGTGACCGGCGTCAAGGGTACGGAGACCAAGCCTTTCGAAGAGGTTCGGGCAACGATCGAAGCAGAAATGCGCAAACAAGCGGCGCAGAAGGCCTACGCCGAGCTGGCCGAGCAGTTCACAAACTACGTATATGAACAGGCCGATGGGCTCGCCGGCGCCGCGGAAAAGTTCAAGTTGCCCCTGCAGACCGTGGATGAGCTGACACGGCAGGGACTGCCACAGCAATCGGACAAGGCCGCCTTGTTCACTCCTGGCGTGCTCGAGGCGGTGTTTTCCCCGGACGCCCTGGAAAAGCATCGCAATACCAAGGCGATCGACGTTGGCAACAACACCTTGGTCTCGGTACACGTTTCGGCGTACACACCCTCGGCGCTGCGGCCGCTCGAGGAGGTGCGCGCGTCGATCAAGGCCAAGCTCGAACGCCAGGCGGCAGCGCAGCTGGCACACCAGGCCGGCGAGGCACGCCTGGTCCAGCTGCGCCAGAGTGCGGATGACCGCGGCTTTGAGCCGCCACGGGATCTGGCGCGGCGCGATACCCAGTTTTTGCCGGCGGCCGCCATCAATTCCATCATGTCCATCCCGCCGGATCGCCTGCCCAGCTACGTCGGTGTCGACCAGCCCGATGGCGTCTATGCCATCATCCACGTGCTCTCGGTGCACACTGATGCATCGGCGGACGCGGCGGCGCGCAGCGCCGAGGAAAAGAATCTTGTCGAGCGCGTGGGCAACGCGGAGCAAAGCGCATATGTGCAGGCCCTGCGCGAGCGCTTCGACGCGCGTGTGACGCGCTCGGACCTGAGCGCGCCCAAGAGCAGCAAGCCCGCGGCACCCTGATCGACCGCCATGGCTCGAGTAGCCGGGTTCCGCCGATTTCGGCGGCAAAGGCGCACACGGCGCTAGCAAATCGGCGGCGGCAGGCCGCTAGGGTCGGTCCGGTGCATCGAGCAGGGGCCGCAGGTGCGGCCAGATATTGTCCAGGATGCGCGGCTGGGCCTGCGCCAGGGGATGCATCTGGTCGCTCTGAAAGAGTTCCAGGTTCTGCGCAAACCCATCGAGCAGGAATGGCGCCAGTGCCAGATGATTGGCACGGGCAAGTTCGCCGTAGACTGCAAAAAAACGATCGCCAAAGGCAGCACCATAGTTGGGGGGCACGCGGATGCCCACCAGCAGCACGCGGCTTCCGCCGGCGCGGCAGGTATCGACGATGGCTTGCAGATTCGCCCGCATGGCCGCGATGGGCAGGCCGCGCAGGCCGTCGTTGGCACCCAGCTCGATGATGGTGATCTGCGGGTGGTGTTGCGCCAGCAGGGCGCCAATGCGACTGCGCCCACCGCTGGTGGTGTCGCCGCTGATGCTGGCATTGACGACGCTATACTGGGGCGCTTGCGCGGCGATGCGCTTGGCGAGCAACTGCACCCAGCCGCTGCCGCGGGCCAACCCGTATTCGGCCGACAGGCTGTCGCCCACAACCAATATGGTTCTTGCGGGCGCCGGAGCTGCCGCGCTGACGCCGGGCGCCACGCATAGGGCGAGCAGCAGCGCGCTGAGCGACGCCGCAAAGGCACTTGCCGCCCGCCTGCGCCGGTTCCCGGCGGCTGCGCAAATGCGAGGAAGAGAATCCCGATGGCGCTGGTTTCGCATGAATTGCTCCCTGCGTTGCAGGCGCGCTCCCTGTGCAAGGTGGTTCCGGACGCCGGCGGCGACCTGACGGTGCTTGACGATATCACCCTGACCATTGAAAGCGGCGAGACGGTGGCAATCCTGGGCGCATCCGGGTCGGGAAAATCGACGCTGCTCGGCCTGCTCGCGGGGCTGGATACGCCCAGTTCGGGAACCGCGCTGCTATTTGGCGAGGACCTGTTCGCCCTCGATGAAGACGCGCGGGCACGCGTGCGCGCGCGGCGCCTGGGGTTCGTGTTTCAGTCCTTCCAGCTCCTGCCCCACCTCACGGCGTTGGAAAACGTGCTGCTGCCGCTGGAACTGGGTGCGGCCGTGGACGGCGAGCCGGTGGCGCTGGCAACGGCGATGCTCGCGCGCGTTGGCCTGGAGCGGCGGCTGGGGCACTTCCCGACGACGCTCTCCGGGGGTGAGCAGCAGCGCGTGGCATTGGCGCGCGCGTTCGTGACGCGTCCGCAGGTCCTCATGGCCGATGAACCCACCGGCAGCCTGGACGAGCGCACGGGCGCGGCCATCACGGAACTGCTCTTTGCGCTGCATCGGGAGGCCGGTTCGACCCTGGTCCTGGTCACACACGATGCGCATCTGGCGGCGCGATGCGCTCGCCAGATCGTCCTGCACGCCGGGCGAATCGAGGCTGGCGGCGCCTGATCTTTTCGTTCAGTCAAGGCGAGCCGGCCGGCCGGCGCAACGCAATTGCGCCAGTGCACGCGCGGCCAGCGGCGCGATCTCCGATGCGCTCATGCCGCTGTCCTGTGCAAAAAGCTCTGCGGCGCGGCCGTGCAGCCACACGCCCGCGTGCACCGCTGCAATTGCGGCCGGGAGACCCACGGCCGATTGCGCCAGCAAGGCGCCGATCATGCCGGCCAGCACGTCGCCGGTTCCCGCGCTGGCCAAAGCGGCGCTGCCGGTCGGGTTTACTGCGTAATGGCCATCGGGCTGGGCGACGACGCTGCCGGCGCCCTTGAGCACGACGATGGCGTTGGTCTGGCGCGCCAGACGCAGGGCGCTGGCAATGCGGTCGGTTTGCACGTCCGGCGTCGCGCAGGAGAGCAGGCGCGCTGCCTCGCCTGGATGGGGCGTGATCACCGTGGTCTGGGAGCGTGCTGCCAGGCGCTGTTGCAATTGCGGGGTGGCGGCAATGCAGTTGAGCGCGTCGGCATCAAACAGCGCGGGCCCCTCGTGGGCAAGCAGCCCGACGAGCCGCTCGCTTGCCGCCGCATCGCTGCCCATGCCGCAGCCGGCGACGAGCGTAGATCCCGGTGCAATGGCCGCCCCCGGGCGCAGCATCAGTTCGGGCTGCAGCAGATCCACCGCCAGCCCCGGCGCACCGATGCAATCGACGATCACCTTGCCCGCGCCCAGGCGCAGCGCCGCACGTGCCGCCAGCAGCGCGGCGCCCACCATGCCCGCAGCGCCGCCGACCACAGATACCGTGCCGAAGTCGCCCTTGTTGCTGCGGGCCGCGCGCGCCTGGCCGAGCACGCCGAACTGATCGGGTTCAATCAATGCGCCGGCAGGCGGCGCTTGCGCTTGCAGTGCATCGGTCTGCAGGCTGTGCACCTCGACCGTTCCCGCGGCATCGCGGGCATCGAGCATGTGCAATCCGGGCTTGTCGCCTAGGAAGGTCAGGGTCGTTGCCGCGCGCACGCCCGCAACCGCGCCGATCCAGGCACCCGTATCGGCGTGCAATCCGCTGGGCACATCCAGGGCGACGATGGGCACACCCAGCGCCTGGGCCGCGCGCAGGGCCCCCAGGAAGGGGTCGGCAAGCGGCCGCTGCGCACCGATTCCAAAAAGGGCGTCGACAACGATATCGGGTTTCATTTGCGTCGGCAGCTGCGCGTGAATTTCGCCGCCGCTTGCCTGCCAGTGGGCACGGGCCGCGACGGCATCCGGGCGGGTACTTGCCGCCGGCGCCCAGCACCGGCAGTCGTGGCCCAGTTCGCGCAGGGCCGCCGCGCAGACAAACCCGTCCCCACCGTTGTCCCCCGGTCCGCACAGCAGCAGGACCGTGCCTGCGCGCTGGGTCCCGACGCGCTGGCGCAGCCGGGTATGCAGGTGCGCGGCGGCGGCGCGTCCGGCGCGCTGCATCAGGGCACCGGGCGCCAGGCCCGCGCGCGCGCGGGCCTCCAGGGCGCGTAATTCCTCAATCCGGTACAAAAAGCCCATGCCATTTTCCCGTCGGGTTGGGCGGATGGACCGTATTGTGGACGCAAAATCCAGGCCCCGAGCGGGCGGCGGCAGGACCGGGAAAAGCCCCCAATGAAACGACGAATTCGGTTCTTCCCACCCGGTACTTTCCCGGACCCCGGGGGCGATGGGCCCCATAGACTTGCGCGCAGGCACTCGGAATCTCATGAACCCAACAACAACTAATGAATGCACCGGAAAAATTGACTGCTGTCGCTGACATGCTGGGTTCGGTCTGGATCTGCTACGCGCCCTTGATTGATAAGAAGCGCAAGGCCATCGGTACGCGCCTGACCATGCTTTCGGCCAATGCCCACGAGCGCCCGCCAATCGGTTCGCTGCTCGAGGCCCTCAACACGGTCTGGCCCGATACGCCCGTGCCGGTCCTGGTTGCGCCGCTGGACTCCGAATTTGACGATTCCAGCCTGCAGTGGAGCGCGCCGCGCAACGCCTTGCTGGAGATTCCCGCCAATGCGCTGCTGGAGCCGCGCACCCAGAGCATCGCCCAGGCCCTGTTTCGCGACGGCAAGCGCCTGGTCCTGCGCGGCCGACCCGAAGTGCCGCTGCCTCCGGCGCTGCTTTCCTGCTTCGAATATTCGCTGATCCACGTCAGCGAAGACCGGCGCCGCTGGGGAGCCCAACCCGGGCCCGGCATCGTCCGGCGTATTCCGTTCATCGTCACCGGCGTGCAAAACGTCGCCGACGCGATCGAGTGCTTCGAGCGCGACGCGGCCGCCTGCGTGGGTTGGCCGCTCGATGACCAGAGCACCAACAAGGCCCGGCCCCTGCAGCCGGGGCAGGCGGTGGTCCTGGAACTGCTGCGCCTGGTGCGCGATGACGCCGACCTGGACAAGATCGATGCCACGCTGCGCCGGGACCCGGCCCTGGCCTTCAAGCTGCTGCGCCTGGTCAATTCGGCCGCGTTCAACCTGCCGGTACAGATCACGTCCTTCCAGCACGCGGTAATGATGCTCGGTTACAAGAAGCTCATCCGCTGGCTCTCGCTGCTGCTGGCCACGGCGTCCAAGGACAGCAATACCTTCCCGCTCATGCACGCCTCGATCCGGCGCGGGATTTTCCTGGAAACCATCGGCGCGTCCTCCAACCAGGCAGAAGTGCGTGACGAGCTCTTCATCACCGGCGCCTTCTCGCTCCTGGATCGGATCACCGGGGCGCCGTTTCCCCATCTGTTTGAACTGATTTCCCTGTCCGAGTCGATCGTCGACGCCATCTTGAATCGAGCCGGACCCTATGGCGCATACCTGACACTCATCGAGGCCATCGAGCGCAGCGACCCAATCGCCATTCGCAAGCAGGCCGAGGCGCTGGCAATTCCCATTGCCACGTGCAATGAGGCCTTGCTGCGTTCGCTCGCTTCGGCACAACTGCTCGACGGCGAAATCTAGCGCGCGGGCGGGCGCGCACGTTCGGCCGGTGGGCACGCGCGCCGGGCCGGGCGTGGCGCCAACGCTATAATCTCCCATCTTTTTGATCGGGTACACGGCTCGGGCCCGGGCGTGGCGGCAGTGTGCGATTGCGCTACCGTCCCGCCGACCCCACCGCTGCGATGAGCCTCACCGATTCCTGCCTGGTTCTGGACGGTCCCGCTGCATTTTCGGCGTTTCGCCTGGAGCGCCTGCGCGCCCGTCTGCAGGCCCGCGTGGCGGGCGTCGGTCCGATCGCCGCTCGTTTTGTCCACTTCGTCCGGCTGGGTGCGCCGCTGACGGCGCCCGCGCGCCGGCGCCTGGAGCAACTGCTCGAATACGGGCAAAACCCTGTCGACCTGGCGGGTGCAGCCCACGTGCAGCTGCTCGTGGTGCCGCGCCTGGGAACGACCTCCCCGTGGTCGAGCAAGGCTACGGACATCGCGCGCAATTGCGCCCTGCCCGAAGTGGAAAAGATCGAACGGGCCGTGGCCTACCGGATCCATTGCCCCGGGATGCGCGCGGACGATCTGCGCCCGGCGGGCGCTGCGTGGGAGGCAATCGCCGCCCTTTTGCATGACCGAATGACCGAGACCGTCCTCGATGCCCAGCAAGAAACGGCGCTCCTGGTCGAGCAGGTCCTGGGCGCTGGCACGCAAGCGGCGGGCCGCGGGTCCATTCGGCACATTGACCTGATGGGGCGAGGCGAGGAGGCGCTGCGCAGCGCCAACGAGCAACTCGGCTTGGCCCTTTCCGCCGACGAAATCGAATACCTGGCGCGCGCCTTTGCCGCGCTCGGACGCAATCCCACGGACGTGGAACTGATGATGTTCGCGCAGGCCAATTCCGAGCACTGCCGCCACAAGATCTTCAACGCAAGCTGGACCATAGACGGCGTGGCACCGGGGCCCACGCTTTTTTCCATGATCAAGGCCACGCATGCCGCCGCTCCGCAAGCCACCCTGGTTGCCTATAAGGACAATGCGGCGGTGATTCAAGGTCGCACGGCGCAGTCCTTTGGCCCGGCCGCCGCGCCCGCCGATGGTGCGCCGCCCGTGTATGGCCGGGTGGCGCAGGAGCTGCACCTGGTGTTCAAGGTGGAAACGCACAACCACCCGACCGCCATTGCGCCCTTTCCGGGGGCTGCTACCGGTGCCGGCGGCGAGATCCGCGACGAGGGCGCAACGGGCCGCGGCGCACGGCCCAAGGCCGGCTTGTGCGGCTTTAGCGTTTCGCACCTGCGCCTGCCCGGCGCGCCGCGCGCCTGGGAAGCGGACGTCGACGTCACGGTGCCGGCCGGCCCCGGCGATCCACCCCCCGATTACGGCTTTCCCGCGCGAATCGCCAATGCGCTGGCCATCATGATCGAGGGTCCCATCGGCGCGGCCTCCTTCAACAACGAATTTGGCCGGCCCAATCTGGCGGGCTATTTCCGGGCCTACGAGCAAAACATCGGCGGGCGGCGCCTGGGCTACCACAAGCCGATCATGCTGGCCGGTGGCATCGGCAACATTCGCCACGACCAGGTCGAGAAGTGCGCGCTGCCCGACGGAGCGCTGCTGGTTCATCTGGGCGGGCCGGGCATGCGCATCGGTCTGGGAGGCGGGGCTGCCTCGAGTCTGGGCGCGGGCGCCAACACCGAGCAGCTGGATTTTGATTCGGTGCAACGCGGCAACGCCGAAATCCAGCGGCGCGCCCAGGAGGTCATCGATTGCTGCGCGCGGCTGGGCGCGCAAAGCCCGATCCTCTCGATCCACGACGTGGGCGCGGGTGGACTCTCCAACGCCTTTCCCGAACTTGCCGAGAGCGCGGGGCGCGGCGCCGCAATCGGCATCGACAAGATTCCGGTCGAGGATCGCTCGATGTCCGCTCTCGAGATCTGGTGCAACGAATCGCAGGAGCGCTACGCGCTGGCCGTGGCGCCGGATCGCTGGCCACTACTGGAGCGCATCTGCGCGCGCGAGCGCTGCCCGGTCGCCGTCATCGGCGCGATTCGTGCGCAGGAGCAACTGTGGCTGGGCGCACCGGGCCGCGAGGCCGCGGTGGACATACCGATGAGTGTCCTCTTCGGCAAGCCCCCGCGCATGCAGCGCGACGTTGCCAGCGGCGTGCGCAGTTTGCCGCCCTTTGATGCCATCGGCGTCGATATCGCCAGCGCCGCATTGGACGTGCTTCGCCACCCCGCGGTGGCGAGCAAGTCGTTCCTCATCACCATAGGCGATCGCACGGTCGGCGGCCTGTCCTGCCGCGATCAGATGGTCGGGCCCTGGCAGGTGCCGGTGGCCGACTGCGCAGTCACCTTGCTCGACTATGACGGCTACGCCGGCGAGGCCCTTGCCGTGGGCGAGCGCGCGCCCGTGGCGGCAATCGATGCCGCACGCGCCTCGCGCCTGGCCATTGCCGAGGCCCTGCTTAACCTTGCCGCCGCCGACGTGCAGTGGTCGGAAGTAAAACTTTCGGCCAACTGGATGGCCGCCTGCGGCGTTGGCGGCGAGGACGCCGCCCTGTACGCGGCCGTGGCCGCCGCCGGTCGCCTTTGCCAGGATCTGGGCGTGTCCATCCCCGTGGGCAAGGATTCGCTGTCGATGCGCACGAGCTGGCGCGATGGCGCCATGGACAAACAGGTCAGCGCGCCGGTGTCCCTGGTGGCCAGCGCGGCGGGTGCCGTTGCCGACGTGCGCCGCAGCCTTACCCCGCAGTTGCGTACCGACGCGGGGTCCAGCGAACTCATCCTGATCGATCTTTCCGCGGGGCGCCAGCGCATGGGCGCCTCGATACTGGCGCAGGTGTGCAGGCAGATCGGCAACGAGGCGCCGGATATCGATGAGCCGGCCCCGCTGGCAGCGGCGCTGCGGGCGGTGCGTGCAATGGCGGCGCAAGGGCTCGCCCTTGCCTATCACGATCGCTCCGATGGGGGCCTGTGGGCGGCCGCCTGTGAGATGGCATTTGCCGGCAATTGCGGCCTGACGCTCAATCTGGACATGCTGAGCATCGATCCGCACAGCCAGGACGCCGGCGACTTCAAGATTCGCGCCGAACAGGTGGCGGCGCTGCGCCACGATCGGGCGGTCGCGGCGCTGTTCAACGAGGAGGCCGGGTGCCTGCTGCAGGTGCGCGCGGCCGATCGATCCGCCGCGATGCAACTGCTGCGCGAGGCGGGTCTGGGCGCGATCAGCCATATCGTTGGCCGGATCGATTCCCGACCACTGGTCGAAGTGTGGATGGACGCGCGTGTGCTCTTTGCGCACCCGCTGGAAGCCTTGTGGCAGGCGTGGAATGAGGTCTCCTGGGCAATTGCCCGATTGCGTGACAACCCCGATTGCGCCGATGCCGAATATGGCCGCCCGCGCACTTCCGGCGCGCCGCAGCTGCATCTGTCCCTGTCCTTCGATGCAAACGACGATGTGGCAGCGCCCTTCATTTCTTCGGGGGTTCGCCCGCGCGTTGCGATCCTGCGCGAGCAGGGGGTCAACAGCCAATACGAAATGGCGTCGGCGTTTGATCGGGCCGGTTTCCAGGCCGTCGACGTGCACATGACCGATCTGGTTGCCGGACGCGCGTCGCTCACGCAGTTCCAGGGCCTTGCCGCCGGTGGCGGCTTTTCCTATGGCGACGTGCTCGGGGGCGGCGGCGGGTGGGCCAAGACCATCTTGTTCAACCCGCGCCTGGCGGAGGAATTTGCCGCGTTCTTTGCGCGCGACGACACCATGGCCCTGGGCGTGTGCAACGGCTGTCAGATGATGAGCCAGCTGCGCAGCATGATTCCGGGCGCGGCGCACTGGCCACGCTTTGTCCATAACGCCTCGGAGCAATTCGAGGCGCGCCTGGTCATGGTTGAGGTGCCCGCTTCGCCCTCGATCTTTTTTGCGGGCATGGCCGGCAGCCGCATGCCCGTGGCCAACGCCCACGGTGAGGGCAGGGCGCTGTTCGATCCAGCGCACGCCATCGATGGCGCGCGCGTTGCCCTGCGCTACGTCGATGCGGCCGGGCAGGCGACGCAGCGCTATCCGGAAAATCCCAACGGGTCGCCGCAGGGAATCTGCGGCCTTACCACCGAGGATGGGCGCTTTACCATCGTCATGCCGCATCCGGAGCGGGTGCGCCGTAGCGTGCAAATGTCCTGGCAGCCGCCGGGCTTGGGCGAGGATTCCCCGTGGATGCGCATGTTCCGCAATGCGCGCCGCTGGGTCGGCTGAGCGCAGCCGCAGGCCGCAGGGGGATCTCATGACCGATCGCGTGATACCGCTGCACGACGAGCGCAATGCGCGCCGCGCCGTGGCGATCCCCGCCGATCTGGATGCGGCGGCGTCCACGACGCTCGATCGGCTGCACCGGCCCTTGCGCGATCTGCGCATCTCGGTGACCGATCGCTGCAATTTCCGCTGCGTCTACTGCATGCCCAAGGAACTGTTCGACGACGAACACTGGTATGTGCCGCATGAGCAATTGCTGCGTTTTGAAGAGATCACGCGTCTGGCGCGGATCTTCGTGCGCCGGGGCACGCGCAAGATCCGCCTGACCGGGGGCGAGCCCTTGCTGCGCCGCGACCTCGAATCGCTCGTGCGCATGCTGGCGGCGCTGCCCGCGGAACTGGGTGTGCCGCTGGACCTGGCGGTAACGACCAATGGTTCGCTGCTGGCGCGCAAGGCCGCCGCGCTGGCGCAGGCCGGGCTGCGGCGGGTGACGGTATCGCTGGACGCCATGGACGATGCGACCTTCCGTACGATGAACGACGTTGATTTTCCCGTTGCCAGCGTGCTCGCTGGAATCGAGGCGGCGCAGCGCGCGGGTCTGGGGCCGGTCAAGATCAACATGGTCGTCAAGCGTGGCCTCAATGAAGACCAGGTGCTGCCGATGGCGCGCTATTTTCGCGAGCGCGGGCACATTCTGCGCTTCATCGAATACATGGATGTGGGCAACTCCAATGGCTGGCGTCTGGAGGAGGTCGTGCCCTCGGCGCAGATCCTGGAATGGATCGACGCGCAGATGCCGCTCGAACCGGTCGACACGGGCGAGGTGGGCGCCGTGGCGCAGCGCTGGCGCTACCGCGACGGCAGCGGGGAAATCGGCACCATCTCGAGCGTGACGCGGGCGTTTTGTGGCGACTGCACGCGCGCGCGCCTGTCCACCGACGGCAGCCTGTACCTGTGCCTGTTCAGCCAACGGGGCCACGACCTGCGCGCGCTGCTGCGCACGGGTGCCGATGACGCGCAGATCGGCGCGGCCATCGGCGCGCTCTGGGGTGCGCGCGAGGATCGCTATTCGCAGTTGCGCGGGGAGGCTGCGCGCGCGCCCGGGGACCGGGTCGAGATGTCCTACATCGGTGGCTAGGCAGATCGAGCGCGTACCGCAACGCGAGGCCATTACCGGTGTGATCCTTGCCGGCGGCCGCGGTGCGCGCATGGGCGGTGCCGACAAGGGTTGGGTGCCCTGGCAGGGCCGGCCACTGGTAGAGCTCGTGCACGCGCGCCTGCAGGATCAAGTGGGCGAGGTGATCATCAGTGCCAATCGCAACCAGGCGCGCTACCGCGCACTGGGCTGCCCGGTGGTCGAGGACGATGTCGCGGCCTATGGCGCATTTCCCGGGCCCCTGGCGGGCATGCTTGCGGGATTGCGCGCGGCGCAACGCGCCTGGGTGGCGTTTGTTCCTTGCGACGCGCCGCTTCTGCCGGTGGATCTGGTGGCGCGACTGGCACTGGCCGGGGGCGGCAGGCAGGCGGCATTTGCGTCCTGCGCTGGGCGACACTACCCGGTGTTCTGTCTTGTTCCGGCGCGGGCGGGCGCCGAGGCCGCGGCATTGCTGGCGCGCGGCGAGCGACGCCCCGCGCGCTTTTTGGAGCATATTGGCGCACTGGCGTTGCCCTTCGAGGATGGCGCCGCATTTGCCAACATCAACGAAACGCCGGGCACGGATGGGCACGATGGAGCATGACCTGACGTCGGCATTTGCCATGCTTGCGCGCAACCTGGTGCCAGTCGCCGTCCAGGAGGACCTGCCCTTGGCGCTGGCGCGCGGGCGCATCCTGGCGCAGCCCCTGGTTTCCGCGAGCGATGTTCCGTCACGCCCCGTTGCGGCCATGGACGGATTTGCACTGGACAGCGCCCAACTGGCGCAGGGCCCCAATATCCTGCAGGTGCGCGCCAGCATCCTGGCGGGGTACGAGAGCACCCTGACCGTCGGATCCGGAGACTGTGTGCGCATCATGACCGGCGCGCCGCTGCCCGCGGGTGCCGACGCGGTGGTCATGCTCGAGGAGGCCCAAGTCCTGGATGCGCAGCAGGTCCGCGTTACCGGCCCGGTTGCTTCCGGTGCGCACCGGCGCGCGCGCGGCGAGCTGGTGCGCGCGGGCGAAGCGCTACTCCCGACGGGGCGCCGCCTGCGCCCGGTGGACCTGGCGCTGGCAAGCAGCATCGGCGCAGGCCGACTGCAGGTTTTTCGCAAGTTGCGCATTGGCGTGCTCTCCACGGGCGATGAATTGCGTGACCCACCGTCCCCATTGCCGGCGGCCGGCGCCTACGACAGCAATCGCCCGCTGTTGCTGGCAACGCTGGAAGGCGCCTGCCTCGGGTGTGTCGACCTGGGAATTTGTCCGGACGACGCGCACGCACTCGCCCGCGTCATCGACGCCTGCTTTGCGCAAGGCCTGGACGCGCTGCTCATTTCGGGTGGCGCCTCCCTGGGCGATGCCGATGTCGTGCGTGGCCTGGACGGCGTGACCTTCATGCCGGTGAATATCCGGCCCGGGCGCGGCATTGCCTGCGCAAATCTGCAGCGCGCGGATGCACGCCTGGCGGTGCTGGGACTGCCCGGCAATGCGGTTGCGGCGTATGTACTTCTTCATCTGCTGGCGCTGCCGCTGCTCCTGCATATGGGTGGCGCCACGTGCGCACCGCCGCTGCCCGTGTCCATACCCCTGGCCCATGCGGTGCGCACGCGCCCGGGGCGCATCACCCTGCAGCGCGCCCGCCTGGTCCTGGACGAACACGGAACGCGCCACGCCCAGGCGCTTGCCGAGCAGGGTTCGGCCATGATCCGATCGGTCTGCGATGCCCAGGCGCTGATTGCCCTCGGGCCGCAAGGCCATATGCCCGCCGGCACGCCGGTGCCGGCCTATCTTCTGGATGCCTTTGAATAGGGCGCCTGCACTTCGATCCGGCCATTTCCACAGGAGTTAGCCAAATGACGAACAAGACCTCGGCCGGCAGCGGCGCGCAATTTCACTACGACGGGCGCACGATCGCCCTGCACTGGGCCAGCGCATTCCTGGTCGCCCTGCTATGGTGCGCCGGGCAGAGCATCGACTGGTTCCCGCGCGGAGACCCGCGCGTGACGGTGCGCAGTGCGCACATTGTCGTTGGCCTAACGCTGTGCCTGGTCGTGTTATATCGCCTGGTGTGGCGTGCGCGCGCGGGCCGACAACTGCCGAGCGAAATGCGCGGCGGATCGCAGCGCCTTGCCACGCTGTTGCACAAGCTGCTGTATGTCTTGCTGCTGGGTACCGTGGCGCTGGGAATTGCCAACGTTTGGGTACGCGGGGATACGCTCTTTGGCCTCCTGGCAATTCCCCAGTTCGATCCGGGCAACAAGGCGCTGGTGCATCAGGTGGAGGACCTGCACGCGCTTTGCGCCAACACGCTGGCTGGCGCGGCGCTCGTGCATGCGCTCATCGCCCTTGCGCACCATTTCTGGCTGCACGACGGCGTGCTCTTGCGCATGCGGGCACCCAGATAACAGGCCGCGGCATACGTAGGCGCAGGGCTCCGTGCAGGGGTAGCGGCGTTCTTCCCAGGTCCTGGGCAAGGCTACGCGCAAGGCCGCACTGTGCGCGTTCGGTGACTCGCTGCGGCGGCAAGCCCCCGGCGCGTGTCGCGGCGTTTCCATCCATCGGATGCCACGGTGGCGTTCGCGTCTGGGACCAAAGCTAGCGCCGCACCAGCGCGACGCCCGTTACGGCGGCGGCGAGCCCAAGCGCCTGCACCAGAGTGAAGGACTCGCCGAATGCGAACCACGCAATGAGCGCCGTCGAGGGTGGCACGAGGTAAAAAAGACTTGCCACATTGACGGCCGATCCCGCGCGGATCAGGTGATTGAGCACGGCGATTGCGCCAAAGGAAAGCACGAGCACAAGCCAGGCCAGTGCAAAGACGAATTCGCCGGTCCAGTCCACGCGCAAGTGCTCGGTCAGCAGCGCCACGGGCAAGGTTGCGATCAGCGCGGCGAGAAATTGCACCGACGCACCCGAGCGCCAGTCGAAGTGCGGACAAAAGCGCTTTTGATAGAGCGTGCCGGCGGTGATGGCGAGCAGCGCCAGCACCGCGGTTGGTACACCCGCCAGGATCCCTGCCGGATGCACACGCCCCGAGAGGACAATTGCACTTCCCGCGAGCCCGAGCGCAAGACCGACCCATTGCAGCGGACGCACGCGCTCCTTGAGTAAAAGCGTCGCAAAAAATGCCGTGAGGAGCGGCTGCAGTCCTACGAGCAGGCTCACGATGCCGGCCGGAAGGCCGTGGGCCAAGGATACGAATACGCCACCCAGGTAGACACCGTGGATGAGCACGCCGCTAATGGCCAGGTGAAACACCGTGGGTGCGTCCGCGGGCCACGGTGCGCGCGTCAACCACGCAATGGGCAACATCAGTGCAAGGACGCACAAATATCGCAACAGAAGAAAGGTTAGTGGCTCGGCGTGCGGTATCCCGAACTTGGCGCCGATGAATCCGGTACTCCAGAGAAAGACAAAAAGCGCGGGATACAATCGAGCCATCAGGGAAGCCTTGTTCAGGAAACGCAAAACGACGTTCGCGGTCTGCCGAAAATTTTCACGGCGCTGCGCCTCGACATACGGAGTCGGACCTTGCGCGCGGCGCATGGGAACTGGCGTTTACCGTTCGCAAGAGTACTGCACGGCGCCGTATTGGCTGCGGGCGAATGAGGAAAACCATGCGCGATTTGGTGTTTGCTGGACTGCTGGTGCTCCTTCCCGCGCTGGCGCATTCCCAGGCCGGAGCGGACACCCCGAGCGCCGATCTCATTGCCCGGGGCGCGTATCTGGTAAACGCGGTTGCCGCTTGCGTGAATTGCCATTCGCCCAAGGATGAACAGGGGCGGCCACAGCAGGAAAATCTGCTATCCGGGGGCGGACCTGGCGGGGTCTGGTTTGTGGCTCCCGCCTTCACGGTCTCGCCGCCCAACATTACGCCGGACGTGGAGACGGGCATCGGTTCGTGGACGGCGCAGGATATCCGGCGCGCAATACTCGAGGGCGTGAGGCCGGCGCACGATCGCCTGCCCAACGTGCCGCTTGCCCCGGTGATGTACAAGAACTACTTCAAGGCGCTGCTGCCAAGGGATCTTGAGGCGATCGTGGCGTACCTGCGCTCGATACCGGCCGTGCGGCACGAAGTGCCGGCGCCGGTCTACCGCGCGATCGCACCGGCGGCGCCGTCGCCCGATGCGGGACGGGTTTATGCGCAGGCGGATCTTGCGGATCCGGTCCAGCGCGGCCGGTACTTGAGCACGATCGCCCATTGCATGGCGTGCCATTCGGCGCGGTCCGGCCCAACATCCGACCATGAGCATGGCCTGGGCAAAGGCGGTTGGGTGCTCGATGCCAATCTAATCCGGGGCTACCCGGCCGAATGGAAATCCTCCACCGCCAGCAACATCACCTCGGACCCCGTCGCCGGACTCGGCGCCTGGACCGACGCGGAGATCAAGCGCGCCATAACGCAGGGAGTGTCCCGTGACGGACGCCGGCTCGGACCACCCATGGCCTATAGCGCCTATGCTCGCATGAGCGACGAGGATCTTTCGAGCATCGTTGCCTGGCTCCGGACGATTCCGCCGCAGCATTGAGAGTTACGGGGACGAGGCTTTTCGCACGCCGGAAAATTCGACCTGCCGCCTGCCAATCAGAGGGACATGAGGACAAAAAAATCAGGCCCGAGCGGCGTGGCCGCGCCCATGCGCCGGCCGGCAAAGCCGCGGGGAGCGGTGCCGGCAACATCGGCGGAGCCCGGTGCGGCTGCCGTTGCCCATCGCGTGCGTCCCGAGGAATGGCGCGGCACGAAGAGAAATGCCTCGATCAACGCCGCCATCGTGGCCAAGTTCAAGGTCCTCAGCGGCCGGGGAAAATCGCTCACGCAAATCGCCGACAAGCTTGGGATATCCCTGGGCCGAGCCAAGAATATTTCCGCGGAAATCCGGCTGGGCAAGAAGTAGGATGCAACTATCCGGCTGGGGCGAGCGGCGATCATGGCCCCGACCTTCGCCCGCCGGGTGGTCCCACCATTCGTCGCTGGGAACAACAACAAGGCAGGAACACACGGCGCCGGTAAAGTTGCCTTCGGGCCGTGAGGGTCGCAAATCGTGCGGTGCGGGTTACCTATGTACAGGGTCGGTACGGCGCCGACGGTACAAATTCGGGCTACAGGTGGTGCGCTACGTCCATCGATTGGTGCAGGACCCGAACGATCTCGATGTGCGCCGCGCCACGCCGATCGAAGATCACATGTCGATTCACCAGCAGCCTTCGATAGCCGGTACGGATGTGCTCGCAGGATTCTCCGATGTCCTGGAAGTCGATCAGGCTGCGGATGCCCGCATCCAACGGGTGAAGGTAGAGGTCGGCTTGGGGTTCGCCCCAGCGTTTGCGGGAATACGTCCAGACCGCCTTCAGGTCCTGCCGGGCACGGGGTGTGATTCGAATGGCAAGGCCGGGCTCAGGCATCGGCACCCTTTGGGCCGGCTTCCTTTCGAGCTTCCTCGAGCAAGTCGCCCATTGAAAAGGGCTGCGCCGCGCCGCTTGATTCACCCTCGACCAGCGCTTGCCGCAGTGTCGCGACTTTCCTTTCGTGCTCCTCGAGCAGCTGCATGCCGGCGCGAACAACCTCGCTCTTCGATTCAAAGCGCCCGGCCTTGAGCTGCTTGGCGATGAAGCGCTCGAAATGCTCTCCCAATGTCACACTGGTGTTTCTTGCCATGGTCAATCCTTCCGGCCAGAGTATTAGATACCAATACTCGCGCACGCCATTGACAAGGCGCTCGCACCATGACGATCGCCGACGGAGCGATGGCGCAGTTCACCCAGGCGGCAAGCCCATAATGGGTCGATTCTTGCCATGGGCACCCGCTTGCGGGGTGCGGGAACCGGGTCGCTAGTTGCTTGGCAAGGTCGGCAATGGCCATCGGGTGACGCCATCGCGCCCTTCGGCGCACCTTGGCATCCTGAGATAGCGTGCGCTCGTCGGCGCTGAAGGAAGCAAAAATGAACAAGCTGCGTGACGCGCTCGCAGACGTCATGGGCCAGATGAGTGACGGTGAACTTCTCGAACGCTGGACCTCGGGTAACTTCACGGAGGTCGCTGCTGCGGTGGCGCGTGCCGAATTCGTGCGGCGCGGAATCGACCTCCCGCAAGTCGTAACCCATCCGGTAAGCGATGCGGATCCTGCCGGCGCAGGGGATGTATCGCTGGTGACGGTCGCCCGTTCCTTGGAACCGATGCAGATCGAAATGCTGCGCGCGCGCCTCCAAGCCGAAGGCATCCCGGCGTTTGCGGTCGACGGCGGACTCACGCAAACCAATGCCTTGTATGCAATTGCCGTGGGTGGCGTTCGCCTCCTGGTGCCCAAGGAATCTGCTGAGGACGCCCGGTACCTCATCGGTCTCATCCAATCGGGCGGTTTTGCCTTGCGCGATGGCGAAGAGCCGATTGCCTAGTCCCGAAACAACACCCAGGCGCTCGGCGTCAAAGCCGCGTTCCCGGGGAAGCGACCGCCTCCTTGCAGGATCGGTGTGGGGCGGCGCTTGCGCGCCGTTCGTCCTCGATGGAACGGTCCTCTGTGGCCCCAGGACGCCATTCCTTGTGCTTGACGCGCGCTAATAATTCGATTATTGTGGAAATATCGATCAACCGTTGTGGTGCCCGGTGAAACAGTCGGACGAAGCCAAGACCGCGCGATTTGCCGACGTGCTCTCCGCGATGGGGACCGAGCCGCGCCTGCGCATTGTTCGGCTGCTGCTGAGCGCGTATCCGCAAGGCATGGTGGTTGGGGACATTGCGGCCGAACTCGGCATGGCCCCTTCCACGCTGTCTCACCACCTGGACAAGCTCAAGAACGAGGACCTGGTCAGCGTTCGGCGGGAGGGCACCTTCCTGTGGGTTTCGGCCAACAACCAGACGCTGCAGGACCTGCTCGGTTTCCTGTACGCCGAGTGCTGCACCCGCAACAAGGTCATTGAGCCGGCGAAGGTCGTCTGCTGCCGGTAACGCGAGGGAGAAGGATATGAATACCGATACGAACGTCAAGGATGTCGTCAAGCAACGCTATGGCGCCGCGGCCACGCGCGTCGCGCAGGGAGCGCGCAATAGCTGTTGCGGGGGGGCGGCCGACAACAGCTGCGGGGCCGACCCGATCACCTCGAATTTGTACGATGCGCTGCAAGCGGGCGAGGTGCCGGAAAAGGCGCTGCTGGCCTCCCTGGGCTGCGGCAATCCGACGGCCCTGGCCGAACTTCGGCCCGGCGAGACGGTCCTGGACCTGGGATCGGGCGGGGGGATCGACGTCCTGCTGTCGGCCAAGCGGGTCGGCCCCGGCGGCAAGGCCTTCGGACTGGACATGACCGAACCGATGCTGGCCCTTGCGGAGGAAAACAAGCGCAAGAGCGGCTTGACCAACGTGCATTTCTTGAAGGGGGAGATCGAGAACATACCGCTGCCCGACAACTCGGTGGATGTGATCATCTCCAACTGCGTCATCAACCTATCGGGCGACAAGGACCAGGTCTTGAAGGAGGCGTTTCGTGTCCTGCGCCCGGGCGGGCGCTTCGCCGTCTCGGACGTCGTGGTGCGCGGCGCGGTGCCACCGGCCATCCGCAGCAGCATGGAGCTGTGGGTCGGATGCGTGGCCGGAGCGCTGTCGGACCAGGACTACCTGGCCAAGCTCGCCAAGGCGGGTTTTACCGACGCCACGATCGAGGTCACCCGCGTGTACAACGTGGAAGACGCCAAGGAATTTCTCGCCGGTCAGGGCGCCGATGTCCTGCCCCTGGCGCACGAGGTCGACGGCAAGTTCGTCAGCGGATTCATCCGCGCGTCCAAACCGTTGTCGGTGCACGCGGACGCGCACATCCCAGCCGCGTCCACGTCGGCCGATACATCGGCCTGTTGCTCGAGCGCTTGCTGCGCCGGCAGGACGTGAGCGTCAACGATCATCCGGTCAAGAGCCGGCACGTGCTTCCTACCCTAGCGCGATGACTACCCACGTCCTCATATTGTGCACGCACAATTCGGCGCGCAGCGTTCTAGCTGAAGGCATGCTGAACCATTGGGCCGCAAAGTTCGGGCGGGCGGTGCAAGCGCACAGCGCGGGCAGTGCACCCAGCGGCCGCGTCAATCCCTATGCCATCGAGGCGCTGCAGGCGGCCGGCGTGGACACGAGCGGGTATCGCAGCAAGAGCTGGGATGAATTTGGCGCCGCAGGCGCGCCGGGCCTGTCCATCGTGATAACGGTGTGCGACAGCGCCGCGGCCGAGACCTGTCCGATATTTGTCGGCACCAGCGGCACCCAGCCGGTCAAGGTGCACTGGGGCTACCCGGATCCGTCCCACGCGCCGGGCGGGGAGCAGGGCCTGCGGCGCGCCTTCGAACTGACGCGCCAGGCAATTGGCTACCGCATGCTGCAATTGCTCGCCTTGCCGCTGCACAGCATGGACCGGGCCGCCCTGCAGGCCGCGCTGCTCGAGATCGGTCGCTCCTGACCCGCGCCCGATGAACACGCCGACCCTGCCCCTGGTCCGCGCCAGCGCGGCCTCGATGAGTCTTTTTGAGCGATACCTGAGCGTCTGGGTGTTTCTTTGCATCGTCGCCGGGATCGCGCTCGGGCAGGGTCTGCCCGGACCGTTCGAGGCGGTGGGCCGCATGCAGATCGCCCGGGTCAATCTTCCCGTCGGCGTGTTGATCTGGGTGATGATCGTGCCGATGCTGCTCAAGGTGGACTTTGGCGCGATGCGCCAGGTCGGCCGGCACTGGCGCGGCATCGGCGTCACGCTCTTTGTCAACTGGGCGGTAAAGCCCTTCTCGATGGCCGTGCTGGCCTGGATTTTCATCCGCCACGTGTTTGTTGATTTTCTGCCGGCCGGGCAGGCCGATAGCTACGTGGCGGGTCTCATCTTGCTGGCGGCGGCGCCGTGCACGGCGATGGTGTTCGTGTGGAGCCGGCTCACCGGGGGCGATCCGCTGTTCACGCTCTCCCAAGTTGCGATCAACGATACGATCATGGTGTTTGCCTTCGCGCCCATCGTCGCCCTGCTGCTGGGGCTGTCCTCGATCACGGTTCCCTGGGACACGCTGGTCACGTCGGTTCTGCTGTACATCGTGATCCCGGTGGCGATCGCGCAGGCCTGGCGCGGGAGCTTGCTGCGGCGCGCACCGGCGGCGCTGGAGGCAGCGCTGGCAATGACCGGTCCGTGGTCCATCGCGGCGCTGCTGGCCACGCTGGTGCTGCTCTTTGCCTTCCAGGGCAAGGCGATCCTGGCGCAGCCATTGATCATTGCCATGTTGGCCGTGCCGATCCTGATCCAGGTGCTGGGTAACTCGGCCCTGGCCTACGCGCTGAACCGACGCTTGGGCGAATCGCACGATGTGGCCTGTCCCTCGGCCCTGATCGGCGCCAGCAATTTCTTCGAACTCGCCGTGGCGGCGGCGATCAGCCTTTTCGGATTTGAATCAGGGGCGGCGCTGGCCACCGTCGTCGGTGTGCTGATCGAGGTGCCGGTGATGCTGTTCGTGGTGCACATCGTCAATCGCAGCAAGGGCTGGTACGAGGCTGGCACGCCATCGGCACGCATCTAAATGCGCCGCGCTCGATGTGCGCGATGCACGAAACAGCGCTGGCCGGCGCGGCCCGCCCCGTGGGGTCGGGCCGCGCCCCGGCGTATCAGTTGCGCGTTTGCACCTGCTCCAGCGGCGCCTCTTCCACGGCCGGCTTTGACGGCCGCTCGCGGCCGCGCCGCGGGGATTCGGACTGCGTGGCAATGCGTGCCTGCGCCGCGGCCAGCTTGGCGGGATCCGTCTGCGCCAGCTCGATGCCCGCCGATTCGAGCACGGGTGCAAGCTCGCTCAGGTCCATCGGTACGGGGATGACCACCTCGGTGCCGGCGGCTGCGGGCGCCGCCGGACGCACGACAGGCATCGGGGCAGGCGCCAGCGACGCGGGCGGCACTGGGGCCGCCGGCACCGCGGCGCTCATCGCTGCCGCTTGCACCGGTTGTTCGTCCTGCTCTGGATGGCGGGCGCTGGAGTCCGGTGCGCCGCGGTTCTCCGCCGGATTCACCGCTCGATTTTCCGTCCGGTTTTGATACGGCGTTCCATCCAAGGGAATTTCCTGCGAGGTCAAGACGGGCGGGGCCACGTGCGCGGGCACGAATGTCTGCTCGTCCTCTTCGGACTCATCGCGCAGCGCCTCCGGCGCGTCTGCGCCCGTTGCGCCGGCCTCCGCCCGGTCGCCACCGGAGCGGCCACGTCCGCGCCGGCGCCGCCGGCGCCCGCGCTTTTCCTCTTCGTTGCCGGCCAGGGCGTTGGGGCCTCCCGCCGATTGCGCCGCAATCGGCTCGGCTCCATCGGCAGCGGCCGGCAGCTGCGTGCCGTTTGCCCCAATGGCGGGCAGCGCTTGATTTTCGCCGTCCGGCACCTCGGCCACCGGGGCTCGATCGCTGCCGGAGCGGCCACGGCCGCGCCGCCGTGATCCTTCCGCGCCATTGCGTTCGGCGCCCGCCGGGGCCTGCGCGTCCCGCTCGCCGGTGTTCTCCGTCGCGCTGGCGTCCCGCATGGCTCCTGCCGGGCGCTCCGCACGCGGCGCGCCCCCGCGATCGCGCCGATTGTCTTCGCGCTTGCGACCGCCACCGCGTTCGCCATCGCTGCGTTCCTTGCGCTCGGATTCGGCTCCCCGCGCGGGCTTGGCGCCGCGCTCGGGCCGCCGGTCGCGGCGCTCACCACGCTCGCCGCGTTCGCCACGCCGACCCGGTTCGCGCGCATCCTCGCGCGCGGGCCGGGCCGGTGCGCCGGCGGGTGCGGCACGCGTCGCTGCCGCCGCGGGCGCTTGGGCGGGCGCCGGCGTGCTGTCGCCGGACAGCCATCCGAAGAGCCGGCCAAAAAAGGACGTTTGCTGGGGCTGCGCCGCGGCCGCGGCCGCGGCCGGGGCCAGCGCCGGTGCCGGGGCCGCGTTGATCACGGGCGCCGGGGTTTCCGGAACGATGCCCTTGACCACGGCGGTCTGACGCCGGTTCTTCGATTCGACCTGGCTTGCGGGCGTGTAGGGCTCTTCGGTCGGCGGGGCGATCACGCGGTCGTAGCTGGCGAGCGGCACGTCCAGGCGCTCGTCGTCGTGACGCAGGCGCTCGATCGTGTAGTGCGGCGTTTCCAGGTACTTGTTGGGGATGAGCACCACCGATACGCGCAGGCGCGCCTCGAGCTTGGCGATGTCGGCGCGCTTTTCATTGAGCAGGTAGGTCGCCACGTCCACCGGTACCTGGGCATGCACGGCCGCGGTCGACTCTTTCATCGCTTCTTCCTGCAAGATGCGCAGGATGTGCAGCGCCGAACTATCGGTGTCGCGCACCTGTCCGACGCCATTGCAGCGCGGGCAGGTGACGTGGCTGCCCTCGCTCAAGGCCGGGCGCAGCCGCTGGCGCGAGAGCTCCATCAGGCCAAAGCGCGAGATCTTTCCCATCTGCACGCGCGCGCGGTCAAAGTGCAGTGCCTCCTTGAGACGCTGCTCGACGGCCCGCTGGTTGCGGGCTTCTTCCATGTCGATGAAATCGATGACGATGAGTCCGCCCAGGTCGCGCAGGCGCAGCTGGCGCGCGGCCTCATCGGCCGCCTCCAGGTTGGTGCGGGTCGCCGTCTCTTCGATATCGGCGCCGCGGGTGGCCTGTGCCGAGTTCACATCGATCGCCACCAGGGCCTCGGTGTGATCGATGACGATTGCGCCGCCCGAGGGCAGGCTCACGGTGCGCGAATGGGCCGTTTCGATCTGGTGTTCGATCTGAAAGCGGGAGAACAGCGGAACATCGTCCTTGTAGCGCTTGACCCGCGGCGCCACGTCCGGCATGACCAGGTCCACGAAGGTCTTGGCCTGCTCGAAGACATCCTCGGTATCGATCAGGATCTCACCGATGTCCGGATTGAAGTAGTCACGGATCGCGCGAATGACCAGGCTCGATTCCAGGTAGATCAGCTCGGGCGCCTTGACCTGGTCGACGGCATCGGTGATCGCCTTCCACAATTGCAGCAGGTAGCGCAGGTCCCAATCGAGCTCTTCGACCGCACGGCCGATCCCCGCCGTGCGCGCGATCACGCTCATGCCGCTGGGCAGGTCCAGTTGATCCAGTGCTTCGCGCAGTTCCTGGCGGTCCTCGCCCTCCACCCGGCGCGAGACGCCGCCGCCGCGCGGATTGTTGGGCATGAGCACCAGGTAGCGGCCGGCCAGCGAGATGAAGGTCGTGAGGGCCGCGCCCTTGTTGCCGCGCTCCTCCTTCTCCACCTGGATGATCAGTTCCTGGCCTTCGGAAATCGCCTCGTTGATGCGGGCACGGCCCACATCGACTCCCGCCTTGAAAAAGTTGCGGGAAATTTCCTTGAACGGCAGGAATCCATGGCGCTCCTCGCCGTAGTCGACGAAGCAGGCCTCCAGGCTCGGCTCAACCCGGGTGACCACGCCCTTGTAGATGTTGGACTTGCGCTGCTCGCGTCCGCTGGTTTCAATATCCAGGTCGAGCAGCTTTTGGCCATCGACGATCGCAACACGCAACTGCTCCGCGTGCGTCGCGTTGAACAACATGCGTTTCATCAGCACTCCTTGCGCCCTTTGCGGCGCGGAACGTGCCGAATCGGATCAGGCGCGCAAGCAACCGCTACCGGCCATCGTCGGCTCCACCCCGGCAAACCCGGGTTCCGCGGCCATGCGTGCGGAAACGCCACGCGACAGGGCAACCCGGGTTGGGGCCCGGGGAGTCGGCGTATGGCGGCTTGTGGACATACAGGACGATCGGCAAGGTTGCTAAGTGTTTTGCGTTACTGGCAGCCGCGCTCTTGTGCACGGCCCCGCTTGCATCCGAATTCGGCGGGTACCGGCGGCAAATCGCGGCAGGCACCCATATTTTCGGGTTGGAGGCGCCCCGCAATGAAATATCCGGGACGCCGGCAACCCGCACTCACGCGCGCAGCCCGCATCGGCACTACGCACCCCTTGGTCGCGAATCCGAGCCCGCACGGCACTTGCAAGCCGATCGGCGAGGGCGCACTGAGCGCCGCTACAATCGAGACCGGTTGAAAACCGCCCGCGTGCCTGGATGCCGTTCCCGGCGCAGGGCGCATAACGACTGCGCGCTGCATTGCCCAAAGCGGAACTTTCCCCGGCACGGCGGACTTCAACTGGCCTCAGTATAGGCAACATGGTTCCACAAAGCAAAACGCGCCCGCGGGCGGCAGCACGAAAAAAGGCATCGGATGGGATGCCAATTCCGTCCACTGGCAATCAAGCCGCGCCCCCTGCCGTGCAGCGCCTGGTCGTGGGACCGGAGCAGTCGGGCCAGCGCCTGGACAACTTCCTGCTGCGCCTTGCCAAGGGAGTGCCCAAGAGCCATGTCTACCGGATCGTGCGCAGTGGCGAGGTGCGCGTCAACGGCGGGCGTACCAGCGCCGAATACCGGCTCGCGCCGGGGGACGAGCTGCGCATTCCGCCGCTGCGCCTCGCCCAACCGGCCATGCGGGCGATCGCGCCGGCCCAGATGCCGGCCATACTCTTTGAGGATGAACACCTGCTGGTCCTGGACAAGCCCTCCGGAGTTGCAGCACATGGGGGCAGTGGCATCGCCCACGGGGTGATCGAGCGGGTGCGCGCCGCACGGCCCCAACAGCCGTTTCTCGAACTGGGCCATCGCCTGGATCGGGAAACGTCCGGGGTTTTGCTTCTGGCCAAGACGCGCCGGGCCCTGGTGGCCTTGCACGAGCAGATGCGTTCGGGCAGCGTGGACAAGCGCTACCTGGCCCTGGTCGTGGGCGATTGGGTCAACGAGCGCCAGCATGTGCGCCTCGCGCTGACCAAGCGCACCCTGGGTGGGGGCGAGCGGCGGGTGTTCGTCGACGAGGAGCAAGGCCAGGGCGCCCATACGATTTTTCACCTGCGCGCCCGGCTGGAGGGTTTTTCCCTGCTGGAGGCGGAATTGCGAACTGGCCGCACCCACCAGATTCGCGTGCATCTGGCGCACCTGGGATTTCCCATCGTCGGCGATGACAAGTACGGGGACTTTGAGGTCAATCGGCGCGCGGCGCGTGGTGAATGGGGCACGCGCCTGGGGCGTATGTTTTTACACGCCTTTCGGGTGGGCCTGGCCCACCCGGTAAGCGGTGTGCCGCTGCGCATTGAATCGCCCTTGCCGCCCGACTGTGCCCAGTGGCTCGCCGGGCGTGCACCGCCCGGGGAATTGCGCCCTTTGCTGGCGGACGGGGCCTAATGCCGCAATGCCGGTGCGCTCGCACCGTGCAAGAGAAATACGGTGGCCCGTTTGTCCACGTCGGGCCGCTGCGAAAGGGGCAGAGCGCGCCATTGCCCCACGGTGCGGGTCTGCACGAGCGACTGGGCGCCGGTCAAATCGATTGCCAAACACAGCCGCAGCCCCGGGTCGCACACCGCGAGAATGGCTTCGAACAGGCGCGCATTGCGATAGGGCGTTTCGATGAAGATCTGCGTCTCGCCGCGACGGGCGTCGCTTTGCACGGCCAGCAGGCGCTCGCGCAGCGCCTGGCGCTCCTGCGGCAAGTAGCCCAGAAAGCGAAACTGCTGGCCATTCATGCCAGACGCCATGAGCGCGAGCACGATCGAACAGGGTCCGACCCACGAAACCACCGGGATCGCCCGCTCGTGCGCGCGCGCCACCAGGTCTGCCCCCGGATCGGCAATACCCGGGCAGCCCGCCTCGGAGAGCAATGCCGCATCGAGCGGCGCAACGTCCTTGCCACCCTCCAGAGGCGCAAGCCAGGCGTCAATGCGATCCGCGCCGGGCGCATGGCCGATCTGTTCGATGCGCAACAGGGCCAGCGCCTTGGGGTGACCGATGGACTTGAGAAAGGCGCGGGCGCTCTTGGCGTTTTCCGCCAAGAAGTAGTCGGCGCGCCGGGCCACTTCCAGGGTCGCTGCCGGCAGCACCCGCAGCGCATTGCCGTCCGCGGCCCCGACGTCGACAGGATCCGGGCGCGCCTGCGCAATGGGCACGGGAATCAGGTGCAAAGTTCCAGGCTTGGCGCTCACCGCGGCGGAACATCCACTCCCAGGCGGGCCAGGAGCGTGGTGAGCAAAATTAACGGCAGGCCAATCAGCGCGGTCGGATCGTCGCTGCGAACGGAGGTGACCAGGCTGATGCCCAGCGACTCGATCTTGGCCGAGCCGGCGCAATCGTAGGGGGTGTCCCGTCGCAAGTAGGCTTCAATCGACTCGGCCGTCAGCACGCGGTAGTTCACCTCGGTACTGACGCAGCCTGACAGGCGCTGACCACTGGCGCCGTCCACAACGGCAACGCCGGTATGAAAGCGTGCGGTACGCCCGCTCATGGCCAGCAGCTGGGCGACAGCGCCGGCATGGTCCGCGGGCTTCCCCAGGGCCTTGCCGCTGAGCTCGGCTACCTGGTCCGAGCCGATGACGATCGCGTCCTTGTGGCGCAGTGCCACCGTGTCGGCCTTGAGCAAGGACAGGCGCTCGGCCGTGGCCGTCAGGGATTCGCCCAGCAGCGGCGCTTCCGGAACGTCGGGAGCATCCGTCAGATAGGGCAGTTGCAGGCGGGCCAGCAGCTCCTGGCGGTAGCGCGACGAGGAGGCGAGTACGATAGGGCGGGGCATGGGCCCGAGTGTAGTGAAAATCTTCGCGCGGCCCGGCCAGCGACCCGCAAATGATCACCATCGACGTTTACGCCCTGGCGCGCCGCGAGGCGCAATGGCACGGCAAGATTGCGCTGGCCGCCATGCCGCGGCTTGGCGCCAGCTTGTTGCGCACCGAGGGCAGCATTGCCTATCGCTGTCGCGCCGGCCGCGACGCGCGTGGACGGCCGGCGCTGCGCCTGGAACTGCACGGCAACCTGATCCTGCGCTGCGATCGTTGCGGTGGTGAATGTGATCTTGCGATCGGGGCAAGCCGGCAGTTTTTTTTCGTGCCGACCGAAGCCGAGCTTGCGGCCCAACCCATCGACGAAACGCCCGAGGAAGCCTTGCTGGGCAGCGCGCACTTTGATCTGGCGGCGCTCATCGAGGACGAAGCGATCCTGCAGCTGCCCATATCGCCGCGCCACGAGCAATGTGAGTTGCTGGGTCGCCTGACCCAAACCGAGGTCCCGGGCGAACCCGTGCATCCTTTTGCCGCGCTCGCCGTACTGCGCGAACGCCTGCGCGGCGCCAAATAACGGCACTTCGAGGGCCCGTTGTTACAAATGCGAGGTTCGAGGCCTTGTGCCCGGCGCGAGCCGTTCGCAACACGCGGACTTTCGCCGGAACGCCGCATCGTCTAAAATAGCCGATTACGGAAAATTTCTAGGATTTGCCCCATGGCTGTACAGCAGAATAAAAAATCGGCGTCCAAGCGCAACATGCACCGATCGCACGACTTCTTGTCCAATCCGCCGCTTGCCGTGGAACCCGTTACGGGTGAAGTTGTGCGCCGTCATCATGTCAGCCCGACGGGTTTTTATCGCGGCAAAAAGGTTATTGCGACAAAATCCGACGAATGATCGGCGCCAGCGCCGACGCCGTGGTATCGACGTTTCTCGCCGCCTGCGGCCCCCGGTGACCGGGCTCGTCGCCGGGGCGCGTCTGCGCGACGCGGACGGGGCGACGATGGAACATAACCTAGCACCGGGTGCGCTGCTGCGATGACGGTTCGCATTGCCATTGACTGTATGGGCGGGGACCATGGCCTATCGGTGACGATTCCGGCTGCGCTGTCCTTCGCCCGCAAGGAGCCTGGGGCCCGCCTGTTGCTGGTCGGGCGCCAGACCCCAATCGAGGCCGCACTGGCGCAGCACAGCGATTGGGCCACGGTGCGCGATCGCGTCGGTGTCGTCCATGCCGAGGAGGTCGTCGAAATGAACGACCCGCTGGCCGTGGCGCTGCGCACCAAAAAGAACTCTTCGATGCGCCTGGCCATGGAGGCGGTCAAGGACGGCCGTGCCGATGTGGCGGTCAGTGCCGGCAATACCGGCGCGCTGATGGCCATTGCGCGCTACGTGCTCAAGACCCAGGACGGCATCGACCGCCCGGCGATCGCGCATGCGCTGCCCAATCAAAAGGGGGGCCTCACCACCTGGCTGGATCTGGGTGCCAACGTCGATTGCGAGGCCGAACACCTGCTGCAATTTGCCATTCTGGGTTGCGCCCTGGCGGCCTCCTTGCAGGACAAGGAGCGGCCCAGCGTGGGCCTGCTCAATGTCGGGGAAGAGGTGATCAAGGGCAACGAGGTCGTCAAGCGCGCCGGCGAACTGCTGCGCGCCAGCGGCCTGAACTTCCATGGCAATGTCGAGGGCGATGACATATTCCGCGGTACTGTCGATGTGATCGTTTGCGATGGATTCGTCGGCAACGTGGCGCTCAAGACCTCCGAGGGCCTGGCGCAGATGCTGGCCGGCTTCATTCGCGAGGAATTCACGCGCGGGCCCCTCTCCAAGTTGATGGCCTTGATCGCGCTGCCGGTACTGGGGCGCTTTCGCCGCCGGGTCGACCATCGCCGCTACAACGGCGCTGCGCTGCTGGGACTGCGCGGGGTGGTGATCAAGAGCCATGGGTCGACCGATGCCTACGGTTTTGAATGCGCGCTGCGCCGCGGGTACGATGCCGCGCACCACAAACTGATCGAGCGCACGGCCCAGGCCATGGCGCCGCTGCAGGCGCGCCTGGCGGCACGTGTCGAGCCGGCCCTGGCCGCTGATGCCGAGCGCGTCTGAGGCCCGCCGATGAGCCCGAGCGCGGTTCGCATCATCGGCACCGGATCGGCTCTGCCCGAGCGGGTCGTGAGCAATGCCGATCTCGTGCGTGAACTGGCCCAGCGCAACGTTGAGACCTCCGACGAGTGGATCACCACGCGCACCGGAATCCGCCAGCGGCACCTGGCGGCAGCCGGCGTCGGCACGACCGACTTGGCCGAAGGCGCTGCCCGGGCGGCACTGCACGCGGCGGGGATCGCGCCCGGTGCCATCGACCTCGTCATTGTGGCGACCTCCACGGCCGATCAGGTCTTTCCCAGCACGGCCTGCCTGGTGCAGGCCCGACTGGGCGCCGCGGGGGCGGCAGCCTTCGATATCCAGGCAGCCTGCAGCGGGTTCGTGTACGCGCTGTGCCTGGCCGAAGCGCTGTTGCGCGGCGGCACATACCGCCGCGCCCTGGTCATCGGCGCCGAGGTTTTTTCCCGCCTGCTCGATTGGAACGACCGGGCAACCTGCGTGCTTTTTGGCGACGGCGCCGGGGCGGTAGTCCTGGAGGCCGGGGCAAGTCCCGGAATTCTTGCCTGTCGCATGCATGCCGATGGCGCGCGCGGCGCGATTCTGGCGGTGGCCGGTCGCATGAACCAAGGATCGGTGGTCGGCGATCCCTTCCTGCGCATGGATGGCAAGGCCGTTTTCAAGCTTGCGGTCGATGTTCTGGAATCCTCCGCGCGTGAAGTGCTGGCCCTGGCAAACATGGACACGGCGCAGATCGACTGGTTGATCCCGCACCAGGCCAACGTGCGCATACTGGCGGCCACCGCCAAGCGCCTGAGCGTCGCGCCCGAGCGCCTCGTGGTGACGGTAGACCGTCATGGCAACACCTCGGCCGCATCGGTGCCCCTGGCGCTGGATGTTGCCTGCCGCGATGGCCGCATCCGCCCGGGCCAGCACCTGTTGCTGCAGGGCGTGGGCGGCGGATTCACTTGGGGTTCCGTGCTGTTGCGGCTTTGACGCAGTAGCGACGTGCCGGTTTTGGGCGCCGGCAGCAATCGATCAATGGCACTAGGGTAAGGCGGATGGGATGAAGCTTGCGTTCGTGTTTCCGGGACAAGGTTCCCAATCGGTCGGGATGCTCAACAGTTTTGCCGGCGATCCCGTGGTCGAGGATGTCGTGCGCTCGGCCTGCGCCGCCCTGGGGCAGGATATTGGCGCATTGATGGCCAGCGGACCGGCCAGCGAACTGGACCTCACCATCAATACGCAGCCGTGCATGCTCACCGCGTCGGTGGCGATGTACCGCGCGTGGCGCGCTGCCGGTGGCCCGGCACCGGCCGTGTTTGCCGGCCACAGCCTGGGCGAATACGCCGCGCTGGTCGCGGCGCAGGCCCTTTCCCTGGAGGATGCCGTTCCGCTCGTGCGCTTTCGCGCCCAGGCCATGCAGGAGGCCGTTCCGGTTGGCACCAGCGGCATGGCGGCCATTCTGGGACTCGATGACCAGGCCGTGCGTGCGGTGTGCGCCCAAGCGCAGGCGCAGGCGCGAGAGCAGATGCCCACGGCGGTGGTGGAAGCGGTCAACTTCAATGCGCCGGCGCAGGTCGTGATTGCCGGTCATACCGGCGCCCTGGCGTGCGCCTGCGAGATTGCCCGCGAGGCGGGGGCCAAGCGGGCCCTGCCGCTGCCCGTCTCGGTGGCATTTCACTCTTCCCTGCTCGAACCGGCACGTCTGCGGCTGCGCGAGCGGCTTGCTACCACGGCCGTGCATGCGCCCAGGGTCCCGGTGATCAACAATATCGACGTGCGCGCCGAGACCGACCCGATGGCGATCCGCGAGGCGCTGGCGCGCCAGGTTGCCGGCCCGGTTCGCTGGGGCGAGATCGTCTTGCATCTGGCCGAGCAGGGCGTGACGCACGTCGTCGAATGCGGCCCGGGTAAAGTGCTGTCAGGGCTGAACAAGCGCATCGCGCCGGCGCTGGTAAGTGTTTCCATATTTGATCGGCCGAGCCTGCTGCAGGCACTATCGGTCGTGGGAGCGATGGCGTGAACGAAAACATGGTGTTTGGTGCCGATGCGCTGCGCGGGCAGGTGGCCCTGGTCACTGGCGCATCGCGCGGCATCGGCCGCGCGATCCTCGAAGCGCTGGCAGCCGCCGGTGCAACCGTCGTGGGTACTGCCACTTCGGAGGCGGGCGCCGCAGCAATTTCCCAGCGCCTGCTCGAAATGAACGTCAAGGGCTGCGGCATGGTCCTGGATGTACGCGACCGGGCCGCGTGCGACGCGCTGATCGAGGCTGTTTCCGGCCAGTTTGAAAAGCTTACTATCCTAGTCAACAATGCCGGCATAACGGCCGACATGCTGGCGCTGCGCATGCGCGACGACGAGTGGGATTCGGTGATGGAAACCAACCTCACGGCTGCCTTCCGTCTGGCGCGAGCCTGCATGCGCGGGATGATGAAGGCCAAGTGGGGCCGGATCATCAACATCTCTTCGGTCGTTGGCTCCAGCGGCAACGCGGGGCAGGCCAACTATGCGGCCGCCAAGGCGGGCCTGGAGGGCATGACCCGGGCGCTGGCGCGCGAGTTGGGCAGCCGCAACATCACCGTCAATTGCATTGCGCCCGGATTCATCGATACCGACATGACGCGTTCGCTCACCCAGGCGCAGACGCAGGCGCTGCTGGGGCAGATTGCCTTGGGGCGGCTGGGGCAAACGAGCGAGATTGCCGCGGCGGTGGTGTTTTTGGCATCGGGCGCCGGCGGGTACATTACGGGTTCGACCTTGCATGTGAACGGTGGGATGTACATGTCCTGAGCCATGCGGCGCCGCGCCGGTGGGCTCTGTTAGAATCGCGCGCTATTTTTGCCGACAAGGGCGCTGATTGGTGTGGTCCGGTTGGGGGGGTGTGCAGCGCATCGCGGGTCGACCCGGGTTGCGCTCCTTGGGCAGGGAGTACAGAGGCGGTCGCGGCTATCGCATTGCGGCCGTGCAACGGAGGAGATGGTATGGACAGCATTGAACAGCGGGTCAAGAAAATCGTCGCCGAGCAACTCGGCGTCAATGAAGCCGACATCAAGATCGAATCGGCGTTCGTCGATGACCTGGGTGCCGATTCCCTGGACACCGTCGAATTGGTGATGGCGCTGGAGGATGAATTCGAATGCGAGATTCCGGACGAGGAAGCGGAGAAAATCCGTACCGTCCAGCAGGCGATCGACTACGTCGGCGCGCACCTGAAGAAGGCTTGAGTCCGCAAGGACCGGGGTCCGTGCGCCGGCCTCGGCGCCTGACCCCCTGCATGCATACCAAGGCTTGAAATGACCGCGAAACGACGGGTCGTTATCACCGGACTTGGAATCGTCTCTCCCGTAGGCAACGACGTTGCCACGGCCTGGAAGAATCTGACCGAGGGCCGGTCGGGCATTGCGCGCATCACGCGCTTTGACCCGGCGGCCTTTCGCTCGCAGATCGCCGGCGAAGTGCGCGATTTCCAGATTACCGATTACGTTCCGGCCAAGGAAGTGCGCCGGATGGATGTCTTCATCCACTACGGCCTGGCCGCCTCGGCGCAGGCCATACGCGATTCGGGCATCGAGATCACCGACGCCAACCGGGAGCGCATCGGGTGCATGGTGGGTTCGGGCATCGGCGGCCTGCCGATGATCGAGGAAAACCACGAGGAGGTGCGCACGCGCGGCCCGCGACGCATCTCGCCCTTCCTGATTCCCGGGGCGATCATCAACATGATCGCTGGCAACGTTTCCATCATGTTCGGCCTGCAAGGCCCGAACTTCGCGATCGTGTCGGCGTGCACGACCGGTCTGCACTCCCTGGGGATCGCCGCCCGACTCATCGAGTATGGCGATGCCGACCTTATGGTTGCCGGCGGCGCGGAAGGTACCGTGTCTTCCCTGGGGATTGGCGGCTTTGCGGCGATGCAGGCCCTGTCGGTGCGCAACGATGAGCCGGCCGCCGCCAGCCGCCCCTTTGACAAGGATCGCGACGGTTTTGTCATGGGCGAAGGCGCCGGCGTGCTGGTGCTGGAGGAGTACGAACATGCGCGCGCCCGCGGCGCGCGCATCTATTGTGAGCTGGCCGGCTTTGGCATGACCGCCGATGCGCATCACATGACCGCGCCCGACGTGGACGGCCCGCGCCGTTGCATGCTCGGCGCCTTGCGCAGCGCCCAGATCGGCCCGGAGAAAATCCAGTACCTGAACGCCCATGGGACATCGACGCCACTGGGCGATGTCAATGAGACCAACGCGATCAAGCTCGCTTTTGGCGATGCGGCGCGCTCCTTGGTGATCAATTCGACAAAATCGATGACCGGGCACCTGCTGGGCGGCGCCGGCGGCGTCGAATCCGTATTCACCGCCCTGGCCGTGCATCACCAGGTATCGCCACCGACCATCAACCTGGATGCGCCCGACCCGCAGTGCGACCTGGACTATTGCGCCAACACGGCGCGGCCGATGCGCATCGACTACGCAATGAAAAATTCCTTCGGGTTTGGCGGCACCAACGGGACGCTCGTCTTCCGGCGTGTCTGATCTGCGCGTACGGCAGATCGTGCTCGCGCCCTGGGCCATGCGGCGCCGCTGGCTGTGGCTGGCCTGCGCGCCGCTCGCGCTGGCCCTGGTCAGCACGGCTTGGGCGCCGGCCGCCTGGGCCGCCCTTGCCCGTGCACTCGCTACCGGCGTTGGCGTCCGCGCCGCGGCGCCGGCGCGGGTTCGGGTGGTGTCGCTGGCGCACGGCGAGCCGGTCCAGGCCGAACATATCAGCGCGACGCGCATCGTGCTGCGCCGGCGCGCGGGGCGCCGGGTCATTTGGCGCGACGCCACAGACGCCCCGACCTTCCGCCGGCTCTCGGTTCAACTGCGTTGGGAGCGGCATCCACATGTGGCCGGCTGATCCGCGGGAATATGCCCCGATCGCCTCGTTGTTTTTTCGCGGAACCCCAGAACTAATCCGGCCGACGCCTGTCAGAATGACGGAACACGTTGCCTCTGCGGTGCCGGACAGGGCGCCATGAGCGAGCGCGATGCCGACCTGGAGTTGGTGCGCCGCGTTCAGCACGGCGACAAACGTGCGTTTGAACTGTTGGTGGCAAAGTACCAGCGAAGAATTTCTCGGCTGTTGTCGCGCATGATTCGGGATCCGGCGGACATGGAAGATGTGGCGCAGGAGGCCTTCATCAAGGCCTACCGGGCGCTTCCCGGTTTTCGCGGAGAAAGCGCGTTTTACACGTGGCTGTACCGGATCGCCATCAATACTGCGAAGAACCACTATGCGGCCCAAGGGCGTCGTCCACCGACGGCGGTTGCCAACGAGTTCGAGGACCACGAAAGCGGCGAGGATGCGGTGCACCTGAGCGATACGGCCACGCCCGACTCCCTGTACCAGTCCAAACAAGTGGGCTTGGCCGTCAACCGGGCGATTGAACAGTTACCGGAGGACTTGCGCACGGCGATCATGCTGCGTGAAATCGAGGGGCTCAGTTACGACGAAATTGCGGCGGCGATGAACTGTCCGGTGGGCACGGTGCGATCGCGCATTTTCCGCGCCCGCGAGGCCATTGCGCAGGAGTTGCGGCCGCTGCTCGACACGCGCGAGGACGAGCGCTGGTAGCGCCCGCAGCAATGGACAAGAGCACCAGCAAGGGAGCACGCCTATGAGTTCCGAGCCCATTTCCAAAGCGGCCAGCGCCGAGTCCGTGGCAGGGGAGCGCTTGTCCGCATGGCTCGATGGAGAGCTTGAGACGGCAGAAACCCAGGTGCTGCTGACGCGGATGCTGCGTACCGGGGACGGGCGCCGCCAGTTTGAACAATGGTGTTTGGTGGGCGATGCGCTGCGCTCGAGCGAAGTGGCTGCCGGCCACTCGCCGCGCCTGTGCGCGCGGGTTGCCAGCGCGCTGCAGCAGGAACCGGCATTGCTCGCGCCGCGGGCCCTGGGCGTGCGCGCCCGGCGCAATCTTGCCACCGGCGTTGCCGTGGCGGCGGCCGCCGCGGTCGTATTGCTGGTCGCGGTGCCCCAGTTGCGCACGGATATATCCAGCGGGGCGGTTCCGGGCGCTGGCATTGCCAGCAATGGCGCTGCGCCGGGCGCAACCCGCCTTGCCAGTACCGTTGCCGATGGGCCCGCTGGTGCGACCCGGGTCGGACACAACTCGCGTCTGGATCCCTATTTGCAGGCGCATCGGGATTTTTCCGGCGGCGGCGTGATGCCCGCCGCGGCGGTGTACCTGCGCTCGGGCGGCGAAAGCGAGCGATGACGGCGGGCGCTGCATCGGGGGCACGCGTCGACGTGTTCGGGCCGGGCCTTGCCGGCCCGTCGGTCGCAACCCTGGCCGGGATGCCGGGCGCGCCCTGGCGGCTCCTGCTGCTGCCGCTCCTATTGGCACTGCCCGCGCTGGTGGCGGCGGCCGACAGCGCGCCGGGGCGCAGTGGGCGCAGCGATGCCGATTGGTTGCAGGCGATCCAGGATGCGGCGCGCCACCAAAGCTTTTCCGGAACGGTCATGTACCAGCGCGGCGATGAGCTTCGCTTTTCCCGCGTAATCCAGTCCAACGAGGGCGGCGAATCGCGCGAGCGGGTCCAGACCCTCGATGGGCAGCCGCGCGAATTCATTCGCCACGGCGAGGAAGTGCAATGCCTGTATCCGCAGTTGCGGCGGGTTGTGATCGAGCATGGCGCGGCGCAGATGTTTCCCGCGTTTGCCGAGCCCCTGGCCGCGGACATCCTGTCGCACTATGAGCTGCACCGCGTGGGCAGCGATCGCGTGGCCGGAAGTGCCTGCGATGTCATGGAGCTCGTGCCCCGCGATCACCTGCGCTATGGCTATCGGCTATGGGTGGAGCCGCGCAGCGGCCTGCTCTTCAAGGCGCAAACGCTCAATGAAGGCGGGCAGGTGCTCGAGCAGATCATGTTTTCCGACGTGAAGGTTGGCGAACCCATCGATCCGGCGCAGCTCAAGCCGTCCTGGTCGACCGCCGGATGGACCGTGGAGCGCCAGCAATCGCAGGCCACCGAACTGCGCCAGCAGGGCTGGAGCGTGACCCCGCCCAGCGGGTTTCGCCGTCTGGCGGAAGTCATGCGCCGCCTGATCGGCGTGGGCGATCCGGCGCCGCGCTCCGCGCTGCAGGCGGTGTACTCCGATGGCCTGGCGACGGTTTCGGTGTTCATCGAGCCCGGCGCGCCGATGTTGAGCGATCCGGACGAGGCGCAGCGCCGCGGCCCGGTCACGGCAATCTCGCGCCAGGTTGGCGATGCGCGCGTCACCGTCGTTGGCGAGGTACCCCCGGCGACGGCCCAATCCATTGCCGAGTCGGTTGTTCGCTCGGCGCCGCCGCCGCGCTGATGGCGCCGGCGCGGTCTGTTTCCCACCCTTCCTTACGAGCAGAGAAGACAATCATGAGACTTTCCGTTGCCCATGGCCTGTTGGCGGCGCTGTTCGCGGCGTCGGTGCAATTTGCCAATGCACAGCCCGTAACGATGCCCGATTTTGCCGACCTGGTGGAGCGCACGGCGCCCGCGGTCGTCAATATCCGTACCGCAGCGCGCTTGAGCACTACGATGCAGGGCATGCCCGGTGGTCCCCAGGGTCCGGAGCTCGACGAGAACGATCCTTTCTATGATTTTTTCCACCGCTTCTTTCCCCAACCCGGTCCGGGCCAGCGCCCGGGTCCGGCGCCTCACGCGCCGCACGGTGACCGGGAGATACCGCGCGGGGTCGGGTCGGGATTCATCATTTCGGCCGACGGCTACCTGCTGACCAACCACCACGTGGTCGAGGGCGCCGACGAGATCACCGTGACCCTGCCCGACAAGCGCGAGTTCAAGGGCAAGCTGGTCGGTTCGGATCCGCGTACCGACGTCGCCCTGGTAAAGATCGACGGCGGTACGGATCTGCCCACCATCAAGATCGGCGATCCGGCCAAGCTGCGCGTGGGCGAGTGGGTGATTGCCATTGGTTCGCCATTTAATCTGCAAAACACGGTCACGGCCGGCATCGTCAGCGCCAAGAGCCGGGAAACGGGCGAATTGCTGCCGTTCATCCAGACCGATGCGGCCGTCAATCCTGGCAATTCGGGCGGCCCGCTGATCAATGTTCGTGGCGAGGTGGTGGGTATCAACTCGCAGATCTTCACCACCTCCGGCTCCTACGCCGGCATCTCCTTTGCAATTCCGATCGACGAGGCGCAGAAGATCGCCAAGCTGCTGCGTACCCAGGGCAAGGTCGTGCGCGGCAAGATTGGCGTGCTCATCGGCGAGGTCACGCGCGAAGTCGCCGACGCCATCGGCTTGCCCAAGGCGGCGGGGGCATCGGTGTCCAGTGTCGAATCCGACGGTCCTGCCGACAAGGCCGGGATTCAGGCCGGGGACGTCATCGTCAAGTACGACGGCAAGAGCGTGGAGAGTTCCGCCGATCTTCGCCGGGTGGTTGCGGCAACCACGCCGGGAACCAAGGTCGCCATTTCGGTCTGGCGCAATGGCGCGGCGCACGACTTGCAGGTTACGGTGGGCGAAATGCCCCAGGAGAGCGCGCACGCCGGCGGACGCAATCCCGGATCCGGCAAGTCCCCGGACACCCACCCGGACAAGCTGGGTCTCGTGGTTTCCGATCTCGCCGCCGCCCAACTCAAGGACTTGCATCTGGAAGGGGCCGTACAGGTGGACAGCGCCGATGGCGCAGCCGGCTCGGCGGGCTTGCGCAGCGGCGACCTGATCCTCAGCTGCAATAATGTTCGCGTGAAAAATGCCAAGCAATTCAAGGAGTTGGTTGGAAAGCTGGACCTTTCCAAACCGGTTCCCCTGCTGGTGCGCCGGGGCGATCAATCGCAGTGGATCATCTTGCACGCGGGCGACAATTAGTCGGGAGCAGGGCGGCGGCGCGGTAGAATCGACGCTTGTTCCCGTGCGGGGAACCTGTGGGGGGTGAGGCGGAAGTCTCGCCCCCTTTGTGTTGCGCAATCTTTTCGTGCGCACAAGGAATGAACCGCGGAGCGGATCGGGCGAAACGCCCACCCCGGCACCGCTCCGCTTGCACAAAATGCTCCATATCCGCAATTTTTCGATCATTGCCCACATTGATCATGGCAAGTCCACGCTCGCCGATCGCCTGATCCAGCGCTGCGGGGGCCTCGCTGACCGGGAAATCCGCGAGCAGGTGCTCGACTCCATGGACCTGGAGCGCGAGCGCGGCATCACCATCAAGGCGCAGACCGCGTCGCTGAGCTACGTGGCGCGCGACGGGCAGCGCTATCACCTGAACCTCATTGACACGCCCGGCCACGTGGATTTTTCCTACGAGGTGAGCCGCTCCCTGTCGGCCTGCGAGGGCGCCTTGCTCGTGGTCGACGCCTCGCAAGGCGTGGAGGCGCAGACCGTGGCCAATTGCTACACGGCCATCGAACTGGGTGTGGAGGTGTTGCCGGTTCTTAACAAGATGGACCTGCCGCAGGCCAATCCCGAGCAGGCCCGCGTTGAAATCGAGGACGTGATCGGTATCGACGCCAGCGACGCCATATTGTGCAGTGCCAAGACGGGCATGGGCATCGATGACATCCTGGAGAGGATCGTCGCGCGCGTGCCACCGCCGCGGGGCGAGGAGCAGGCGCCGTTACAGGCACTGGTAATCGACTCGTGGTTCGACAACTACGTGGGCGTGGTGGTGCTGGTGCGCGTGGTCAACGGCGTGCTGCGTCCGCGCGACAAGCTTCTGCTGATGGCCACCGGCGCGGTGCACCTGTGCGAACAGGTCGGCGTGTTCACGCCCAAGTCGCAGATCCGCCAGCAGCTGGCCGCCGGCGAGGTCGGCTTTGTCATTGCGGGGATCAAGGAACTGCGGGACGCCCACGTGGGTGATACCGTGACCTCGCTGCCGCGCGCCGCGCAAGTGGCGCTGGCCGGCTTCAAGGAGGTCAAGCCGCAGGTATTCGCGGGCCTTTTTCCGGTCGAGGCCAACCAGTACGAGTCGCTGCGCGATGCACTGACCAAGTTGCAGCTCAACGATTCGGCGTTGCAGTTCGAGCCCGAGGTTTCCCAGGCGCTGGGGTTCGGGTTTCGCTGTGGCTTCCTGGGCTTGCTGCACATGGATATCGTGCAAGAGCGCCTGGAGCGCGAGTACGACATGGACCTCATCACCACCGCCCCTTCCGTGGTGTACGAGGTCCTGCTCCAGGACGGCACGGTGACGCTGGTGGAGAACCCGTCCAAGATGCCGGAGCCGGCCAGGATCGCCGAGATCCGCGAGCCGATCGTGAAGGTGACCATATTCGTGCCGCAGGAGTACGTGGGGTCGGTGATCACGCTGTGCATCGGCAAACGCGGCGTGCAGACCAACATGGCCTACCACGGGCGCCAGGTGCACCTGAGCTATGAGCTGCCCCTGGCCGAGATCGTCCTGGATTTTTTTGACCGCCTGAAGTCGGTGTCACGCGGCTACGCTTCGATGGACTATGAATTTCTGCAGTATCGCGCGGCCGATGTGGTCAAGGTCGATATCCTCATCAACAGCGAGCGCGTCGACGCGCTCTCGGTGATCGTGCACCGCGCCAATTCGGCCTACCGCGGCCGCGAACTGGCGTCCAAGATGCGCGAGCTCATTCCGCGCCAGATGTTCGATGTGGCGATCCAGGCGGCGATCGGCGCCAACATCATCGCCCGCGAGAACGTAAAGGCCCTGCGCAAGAACGTCCTGGCCAAGTGCTATGGCGGGGACATCACGCGCAAGAAAAAGCTTCTGGAAAAGCAAAAGGCCGGCAAAAAGCGCATGAAGCAGGTTGGCAGTGTGGAGATCCCGCAGGAGGCGTTCCTGGCCATCCTGCAGGTGGAGGACAAATGAACGCTTTGACCGCTGTCGTGCTCGGGGCGCTGGGCGCGTATGTGCTGGCGATGCTCGCCGGCCAGGTGCCGACCGATTTTGCCCTGTTCCTGTTTCTGTGCACGGTCGTAAGTGGCGCCTACGCGGCCGCCGACTATGCGATCTTCGCGCCGCGGCGCCGCGAAGCCGTGTTGCGCGAATTGCTCGATTTTGACCGGCGCAACCGCGCCGCGGCCGAGGCCGATCCGCCGGCCGTCGCCAAGGAGCGCCAGGCGCTGGAGGAGCGGCTCGCCGTGCGTCCCTGGTGGGTTGAGTACACGGCCGGATTTTTCCCCGTGATTGCCCTGGTCTTTCTACTGCGTTCCTTCCTGTACGAGCCATTTCGCATCCCATCGGGCTCGATGATCCCGACGCTGCAGATTGGTGATCTCATTTTGGTGAACAAGTTCGAATATGGCATTCGCCTGCCGGTGATCAACCGCACCATCCTCGAAACCGGACACCCCAAGCGCGGCGATGTGATGGTGTTTCGCTACCCTCACGATCCCAGCCAGGACTACATCAAGCGCGTCGTCGGGCTTCCCGGAGACCGTGTCGAATACCGAAATCATGTATTAAAAATCAATGGATTGGAAGTGGAAGAGAGCGCCCCGACGCATTACTACGACCCTGCCCGACTGCAAACCTACCGCCAGTTCACGGAAAAGCTCGGGACGGTGGAACACCGCGTAATCTTCCTGGACGGCGACGGGGTCCAGGCGCGTGCTGCAATGCAGCATACAAATCCCGGGGCTTGCGTCTACAGTGACGGGGGGGTCGCCTGCACGGTTCCGGAGGGCAGCTACTTTGTAATGGGTGACAATCGCGATAACAGCGAGGACAGCCGTTTCTGGGGCTTCGTGCCGGACCGCAATATCGTTGGGCACGCTTTTTTCATATGGATGAATTTTGGCAATGTCGGACGAATCGGCAGCTTCAAGTAGTGTTCGGCGGCGTGGCCGTGTGCCGCGCCCGCGCAGGCAACAGTGCGGCCTGAGCCTGGTCAGCCTCATCTTCGTGGGCTTGATCGTGGTGTTCCTGCTGGCGGTGGGGGCAAAGACCGTGCCGGCACTGGTCGAATATTTCGCCATCGAGCGGGCCGTGCAGCGCGTTGCCAGCGAAGGCCAGACCGTGCGCGACATCCGCAATGCCTTTGATCGCTACGCCTCCATCGATGACATCAAGTCGATCCATGGTTCGGATCTGGATATCACCAAGGATTCGGACCGGGTGATCGTGTCCTACTCCTATTCGTATTCGGTGCCCATATTGGACAACGTGCGCATCGTGATCGATTTCTCCGGCTCCAACCGAGACCGTCCCGGACGAGCCGCACAGCCGTGAGCCACGGGTTGCCGCGCGAGATCATGGACCTCTCCGCTTTGGAAGAACGCCTGCAGTACCGGTTTCAAAGCGCAGAACTGCTGCAGCAGGCCGTGACCCATCGTTCGCACGGCAGCGTGCACAACGAGCGCCTGGAATTCCTGGGTGACTCGGTGCTCAACTGCGTCGTGGCGCAGCTGCTCTATCTGAAGTACGCGCGGCTGGACGAGGGCGACCTTTCCCGCCTTCGCGCCAACCTGGTCAAGCAACAGTCGCTTTCCGAGATTGCCGAGCGCCTGGGATTGAGCGATTTTCTGCGCCTGGGCGAGGGCGAAATGAAGAGCGGCGGTTTTCGCCGCCCCTCCATTCTTGCCGACACCATGGAAGCGGTCTTCGGCGCGGTGTTCGTCGACGGCGGATTCGAAGGGGCGCGCGAAGTCATCGGACGCCTCTTCGAGCCCGTCCTCAAGGTGGTCGATCCCAAGACCCTGGGCAAGGACAGCAAGACGCTGCTGCAGGAATACCTGCAGGCCAAGCGCTTGCCATTACCGGTGTATACCGTCGTCGAGACGCGCGGCGCGGCCCACAATCAGGAATTCGAGGTCGAGTGTTCCATCCCCAAGCTCGAGGTCGGCGTGCGCGGCAGCGGGCGCAGCCGGCGCGGCGCCGAACAATCGGCGGCCAAGCTTGCGCTGGAGGCGGCCCAGGCGGCCGCACAGGCGGTGCGCCGCGCCAAGCGCAAGAGCACTCCGGCCCCGGCCGAGGCGCCCGCAGCAGCGGCTCCGCCCGTGCAAGGCGCCAAGGGCTCGGCCCCTGCCGAACCCCAGGCCGCGGCCGAGCCGGCGACGCCGGGCTGACATGGAGGACGCGCCGCCGGTGCTCCCGTTTCGCGCCGGGACGATCGCCATTGTCGGTCGCCCGAATGTGGGCAAGTCGACCTTGCTCAACGCGCTGGTCGGCGCGCACGTTTCCATCACGTCGCGCAAGCCCCAGACCACGCGCAACCGGGTGCTCGGCGTGGCCACGCGAGCCGATGCACAGTTCGTGTTCGTCGATACGCCCGGGCTGCAGCATCGCCACAAGAATCTTCTGACCCAGCGCATGAACGCCGGCGTGGGCGCGGCCATCCACGGCGTAGACGCCGTGGTGATGGTGGTCGATGCGCAAGGCTGGCGCGACGAGGACGATGCCGTCGTGCGTGTGCTGCCGCGCCCGCCGGGTGCTCATCCGGCCGCCGGCGCCGCAGACCACGCGCCGGGCAGCCGCGTGGTCCTGGCGCTGAGCAAGACCGACCTGCTGCGCGACAAATCGGCCTTGCTGCCGCTCATGGCCAGCGCCAGTGCGCGCTACCCATTTGCGGCCATCGTGCCGATCAGCGCCAGTCGCGGTTCGCAGCTCGATGACCTGCTGCGGGCGCTGCGCACGCTCCTGCCCGAGAGCATGGCGCTGTTTGACGCGGACGAGATCACCGATCGGAGCCTGCGGTTCCTGGCGGCGGAGTTGGTGCGCGAGCAGGCCTTTCGCCTGCTGGGCGAGGAGCTGCCCTATGGCTTGGCGGTGGCGATCGAGGGCTGGGAGGAATCGCCCGGGCGCGCAGTGGTCCAGGCCTTGATCCTGGTCGAGCGCGAGTCCCAACGCGGCATCGTCATCGGCGCGGGCGGGACCAAACTGCGCGCCATCGGCAGCAAGGCGCGCACGGCCATTGAGCGGCTCATCGGCAAGCCGGTATTCTTGCAATTGCACGTGCGCGTCGCCGCGGGCTGGAGTAACAGTGCGCGCGCGCTGGATCGCCTTGGGGTCGAGGCCCCGCGCCTGTGACGGCGCTTGGCGATATACCGCCCCTGGCGCCGGCGCCGCCGCGCCGGGCGCGTCGGGGCGCTTCGGACACGCGCGTCGATCACCAGCCGGCATTCGTGCTGCATTCCTATCCCTGGCGCGAAACCAGCCTGATCGTCGACGTGATGACGCGCGACCACGGGCGCATCGCGGTGGTGGCGCGCGGGGCCAAGCGGCCGACCTCGCAGTTTCGCGGACTGCTCGCGCCCTTTGCACCCATTGCGGTGTCCTGGAGTGGCCGCGCGGAAATCAAGTCCTTGATTCGCGCCGAGTGGGTCGGTGGCCTGGCGCCGCTGCGCGGCGACGAGTTGCTGAGCGCCTTTTATCTCAATGAATTGCTGGTGCGCCTGCTGGCGCGCGGCGATCCGCACGAGGAGCTGTTTTTTTCCTACGTGCAGACCTTGCGCGCCCTCTCGCTGGATGCGCGGCAGCGCGAGCAATCCTTGCGCGGCTTCGAGCTGGACCTGCTGCGGGAAATTGGCGTGGCGCCGTCCTTTGCCACGGCCGGCGACGGCTTGCCCATCAATGCCGGCGACTGGTACCGGGTCGATCCCGAGCACGGCGTGCGCCGCGTGGCCGATGCGGGCGAGCAGGGCGGGGAGTACTGTGTCCCGGGCCACACGATGCTGGCCCTGGCCCAGCGCGATCTGGCCGCTCTTGCCCAGGCCGGCGAAGCGCGCGCCTTGCTGCGCCAGCTCATCGGCTACCATCTGCGCGGACGGCCGCTCAACACCCAGCGCATCCTGGCCGACTTGCGCAAACTCTGATTCTTCGCAATGACTGCACTTAGCGTCAACTTGAATCGCGTCGCGTTGCTGCGCAACTCGCGCCCGCTCACCATCCCCAGCCTCACGCACGCGGCCCAGCTGGTCCTGGAGGCCGGGGCCGAGGGGATCACCTTGCACCCGCGCCCGGATGAGCGCCATGTGCGCCCGGCCGATGTCCAGGACATTGCCCGCGTGCTGCAGCGCTGGCCGGCGGTCGAGTACAACCTGGAGGGCAATCCGCTGCACCAGTTGATGCAACACGTGCGCGCGGTGCGCCCGCACCAGTGCACCTTCGTGCCCGACGCGCCGGATGCGGCCACGTCGGATCACGGCTGGGATCTCGCGCGCGATGGCGCCCGCCTGCAACCTTTGATCGAGCAGGCCCATGAATGTGGCGCGCGCGTGAGCCTGTTCGTCGATCCTGACCCCGCCGCCATGGAGCACGCGCGTGCCCTGGGCGCCGACCGGGTGGAGCTGTACACGGAACCCTATGCGCGCGCCCACGGCGGGCCCGGCCAGGCGGCCAGCCTCGAGCGCTACCGGCTCGCCGCCCAGGCCGCCTTGCGCGCCGGGCTGGAGGTCAATGCGGGTCATGACTTGAACCTGGACAACCTTGCCGACTTTCTGGCGGCCGTACCCGGCGTGCGAGAGGTTTCCATCGGCCATGCCTTGATTGCCGACGCCCTGGAGTTTGGACTGGGGCCGACCGTGCGCCGCTACCAGGCGCAGATCCGGCTGGCGTGCGGGCCACGCGGGTCGGCGCCGGCATGATCTTTGGGATCGGTACCGATGCCGTGGAGGTTGCGCGCATCGAGGCCGCGCTGCGCCGCCACGGTCCGCGATTCCTGGAGCGCATTCTCGGACCGCAGGAGCGTGCGGTGCATGCGGCCCGCGCCGCGCGTGCTCCGGCGCGTGGCTTGCTGTTCCTGGCAACGCGTTTTGCCGCCAAGGAGGCCATATCCAAGGCCCTGGGTCTGGGCATGCGCCAGCCCATGCACTGGCGCGCGGCCCAGATCGTCAACGCCCGCTCGGGTCGCCCCGAAGTCCTGGCCGATGCCGGCCTCGAGCAATTCCTGCGCGAGCGCGGTTTGCGGCTGCATGTGTCGGTGACGGACCTGGAACAGATCGCGCTGGCCTACGCGGTTGCCGAAACGGTCGACAGCGCGGGGGCGGGGTGATGACCCGCGGGCCGGTGGTGGTTGATATTGGCGGCACCGAGCTCGATGCGACGGATCGCCAACGCCTGCGCCACCCGCTGGTGGGGATGGTGATCCTCTTCACCCGCAATTTTTCCACGCCCGAGCAGCTCACCGCGCTTTGCGCCCAGATCCACGCCCTGCGCGACCCGCCCCTGCTGATCGCCGTCGACCACGAGGGTGGCCGCGTGCAGCGCTTTCGCCAGGGATTCACGCCCGTGCCGCCCATGGCGGCCCTGGGACGCATCTGGGAGCGCGATGTCCTGTCGGCCTGCCGCGCGGCACTTGCCGCCGGATTCGTGCTGGGCGCGGAGCTGCGCGCCTACGGCGTGGATCTGACCTTTGCGCCGGTGCTGGACCTGGACTGGGGACGCAGCGCGGTCATCGGCGATCGGGCGCTGCACGCCGATGAGCGCGTCGTGACCTTGCTGGGCAACCAGATCTGCTTTGGCCTTGCGCTGGCCGGCATGAGCAATTGCGGCAAGCATTTTCCGGGGCATGGCTGGGCCGCGGCCGATTCGCACGTCGATGTACCGGTCGATGAGCGACCCCTGGAGCAAGTCCTGCGCGCCGATGCGGCGCCCTACCGTTGGCTGGGCGCCGCGCTCGATGCGGTGATGCCCGCCCATGTCGTTTATCCGCAGGTGGACCCATTGCCCGCGGGATTTTCCTCGCGCTGGATCCAGGACATCCTGCGCCGGCGGCTGGGTTTTGCCGGCGTGGTATTTAGCGACGACCTGTGCATGAAGGGCGCACGGGTGGCCGGGAATGTGCCCCAGGCGGCGCAGGCGGCCCTGGCGGCCGGCTGTGACTTTGTGCTGGTCTGCAACCAAGCGCAGGAGGCCGACCGCGTCCTGCACGAGCTGCGCTGGAGCGCGAGCGCAAAATTCGTCGAGCGCCAGGCGCGCCTGGCGCCGCGCACCGGAGCGGTGCCGGCGCAGTCGCTGGTGCACACGGCTCGCTATCGCAAGGCGCTCGACGATCTGCAGGAGGCACTGGATCTTGAGGCGGGAACCGTCGTCACCCCAAGCGGCCACGCGGGCGTTTGACGCCAAGGCCGCGATTGCCGGCCTGCCTCACCTGCCCGGCGTGTATCGCATGCTCGATGCCGCGGGCGCGGTGCTCTACGTGGGCAAGGCCGTGGATCTGCGCAAGCGCGTCGCCTCGTATTTTGGCCGCGTGCAATCGCCGCGCATCGCCCTGATGGTGGCGCGCATCGCCGCGATCGAAACCACGGTGACGCATTCGGAAAGCGACGCGCTCCTGCTGGAGAACAACCTTATCAAGTCGCTGGCGCCGCGCTACAACATCTTGTTTCGCGACGACAAGTCCTACCCCTACCTCAAATTCAGTGCCCATGCATTTGCGCGCATGGCGTTTTACCGCGGGGCGACCGATCGGCGCGCGCGCTATTTTGGCCCCTTTCCGAGCTCCTGGGCGGTGCGCGATAGCATGCAGGTGCTGCAGAAGGTCTTTCGGTTGCGCACCTGCGAGGACAGCGTCTTTAGCCACCGCTCGCGCCCCTGCCTGTTGCACCAGATCCATCTGTGCAGCGCTCCGTGCGTCGGACTGATCGGCGCCGATGCCTACGCGCAGTCGGTCGATGCGGCCCTGCAGTTCCTGCGCGGCGGCGCGAGCGAGATCACGCGCCAGATCGAGCAGCGCATGCTGGCCGCAGCCGCCGCGCTGGATTTTGAGCAGGCGGCGCTGCTGCGTGATCAGCTCACTTCCCTCACCGGCATTTTGCACCGCCAGTCGGTGGAGACCGCCGGATCGGATGCCGACGCCGACATTGTCGCGGTGGTCGCCGAGCCGGGCCACGCCTGCGTCAACCTGGCCATGGTGCGCGGCGGCCGCCACCTGGGCGACAAGGCGTACTTTCCCGCCCGCACCACGCTGATCGGCGATGCGCCGCCCGACCCGGCGCAGATTGCCGGCGCATTTCTCTCCCAGCACTATTGCGAGCACGTCTGCCCGCCGCTGCTCATCCTCAACGTTGCGGTCGACCGCGAGGACCTGCGCGTGCTGCTGGCGCGCCAGGAGGGCAAGATCCGCGTGCTGGGCCCGACCGACAAGCGCCTCAAGGCGGCCGAGCGCCGCTGGCTGGAGATGGCGTTGGACAACGCCCGGCTGGCCTTGGCACGACACCGGACCGAGGAGGGCTCGCAGCAGCAGCGCACCCGCGCGCTGATCGATGCCCTGGGCCTGGACGTGGAAGATCCCGACGCCTTGCGCATCGAATGTTTTGACATCAGTCACACCGCTGGCGAGGCGACCCAAGCCTCCTGTGTCGTGTACGCCAATCACGATATGCGCAGCGCCGAATACCGGCGCTTCAACATCGAGGGCCTGGTCGGCGGCGATGACTACGGCGCGATGCGCCAGGTACTCAACCGGCGCTACGCGCCGGTTGCGCGCGGCGAGGCGCGAATGCCGGGACTGGTACTGATCGACGGGGGCGCGGGGCAGGTCGAGGTGGCGCGCCAGGTCTTTGTCGAACTCGGCCTGGACCCGGGCTTGATCGTTGGAGTTGCCAAGGGGGAGGCGCGCAAGGTCGGTCGCGAGGAACTCGTGTTTGCCGATGGCCGCGCGCCATTGCGCCTGGGTGCCGATTCCGTGGCGCTGCTGCTGATCGCGCGCATCCGGGACGAGGCGCACCGCTTTGCCATTACCGGAATGCGAGCGCGCCGGGCGCGCACGAGAAATGTGTCCCAGCTCGAGGACCTGGAGGCGGTTGGACCCAAGCGCCGGCAGCGCCTGCTCACGCGCTTTGGCGGCATGCGGGGCCTGCTGGGCGCCTCGATCGAGGACATTGCGCAGGTGGAGGGCATTTCGCGCCGCCTGGCCGAGCAGATCCACGGCCGCCTCCACGGAACCGCGTCCGCGGACGCGGCGGTGGCGCACAAAACCGAGGCCGGGCAATAGCTGCGGCCCCGATTGCATGAGCACCCCCGGTGAGCTTCGCCTGCAGGTTGACATGGACGCGCTAGCGTCCTTCGATGCCATCATCGACGTGCGCTCACCCGCCGAATTCGCCGTCGATCACATTCCGGGCGCGCTTAACTTTCCCGTGCTCGACGATGCCGAGCGTGCGCGCATCGGCACCTTGTATACCCAGGTATCGCCGTTTGCCGCGCGGCGCCTGGGTGCCGCCCTGGTGGCCCGCAACATTGCCGCGCATATCGAGAGGCACCTGCAGGAGCAGCCCAAAAGCTGGCGTCCGCTCATTTACTGCTGGCGTGGCGGCCAGCGCAGTGGCGCGATGACCACGGTTCTTGCCCAGATCGGGTGGCCGGCGCGTCAGCTCGACGGCGGGTATCGCAGCTATCGACGCCGTGTCATTGCCGATCTGGACGCGTTGCCAGCCCAACACGATTTTGTCGTCCTGCACGGTCCGACGGGTAGCGGCAAGACCGCGTTGCTCCAGGCGCTGAACGAGCTGGGCGGGCAGGTACTCGATCTGGAGGCGCTAGCACGCCACCGCGGTTCCGTACTGGGCGCAACGGGGGCGGGCGGCGCGTGCGACAACCAACCCGGGCAAAAGGCCTTCGAGACCGCAGTCTGGGATGCACTGCGGCGATTCGAGCGGCGCTCGCCGGTGTTTGTGGAGAGCGAGAGCCGACGGATCGGGCGCCTGAGCCTTCCCGGCGCGCTATTTGAGGCGCTCATTAGTGCCCGTTGCGTGCGCATCGTGGCCCCCATCGAGGCGCGCGTGACCCACCTTTTGGAGCGCTACGCAGACATTTACCAGGAACCCCAGGCCCTGCATGCGCGCCTGGATTTTTTCGCGCCCCTGCTGGGCCACAAGACGGTCGAACGCTGGCGCGGTTGGGTGGAGGAGGGTCGGTGGGGTGCGCTTGCGCGCGAAATGGTCACGAGCCACTATGATCCGGCCTATCATCGAGGCGGCAATTCCTTGTACCGGCGTGCGCACGCAGCCCAAGTGCTCGAGCTCGATTCCCTGGATCGGGATGCGATTATTCGGGCGGCACGCGAGATCTTGCAACCCTCCGGGAACCGCAATGCCCACTAGCATTTTCAATCTGCCGATGCTGCTCACCTGGGCGCGCATCGCCATGATTCCCTTTGTGGTTGGGGTGTTTTATTTTCCGGACGCGGTCCTTGAGCCGCACACCAAGAATTTCCTGGCCTGCGCAATATTTACCGTCGCCGCGGTTACCGACGCCTTCGATGGGTATTTCGCCCGCAAATACGCCATGACGAGCCGCCTGGGCGCATTTCTGGACCCGGTTGCCGACAAGCTCATGGTTTGTGCTGCGCTCATCGTTTTGCTCGAATTGCACCGCGTGGATGGCCTCGTGGCCCTGGTGATCATCGGCCGCGAGATCGCTGTTTCCGCTTTGCGCGAATGGATGGCGCAGATCGGCGCCTCGCACAATGTTGCGGTCAATTCGGTAGGAAAATTCAAGACGATATTCCAGATGGTGGCAATTCCCGTCCTGCTGTTCCATGACCCCCTGTTCGGCGTGCTTCCGGTACGGCCGCTGGGAATCGTCTTGATCTACCTGGCCGCCATCCTGACGATTTATTCGATGCTCTTGTACCTGCGCCTGTCCTGGCCACATCTGGCGCCAGACAGTCCTCCCCCGACGGGCGGTGGCAAGACCTAGCAATTTTGACAGCGCGCGGCGCGCCGCTATAATCGGCGGTTCCGCCGCGGGAATAGCTCAGTTGGTAGAGCGCAACCTTGCCAAGGTTGAGGTCGCGAGTTCGAGACTCGTTTCCCGCTCCAGAATTCCCCTCCAGAGGCCCGGTTCCGGGGCTCTATTGAGCGCGAGCGCCGCGCGTGCAGCGTGCACGCGCGTGGCGCGGAACGAAAACGCATGGCGGGGTGGCAGAGTGGTCATGCAGCGGACTGCAAATCCGCGTACGCCGGTTCGATTCCGACCCCCGCCTCCAGCTTAAATCGCAACCATTGCTCGTGTCGCTACCGCCAACGGCAGCGGCGTGCGGTGCGGTTCGTTACCGAGGACGAGCCCCGTTCCAGACGCCTTTGCTGGCGGAATAACTTCTCGGGCAACTCATGTCGCCCCACAATCGACCCGCGTACGCAGCAAAATCACGGCGGTGGAGCCAGGGGTTGCGCGCTAAGGTTGATGCTGATGCCCCTTTGCCGCAGCGAAGTGACCAGAAGCTGGGCATCGGCGTTGCCACCGTTCGCAAGCTTCTGAGTCTTGGCGGCAAGCGAATCGGCTGCGGCACGTAATTTTTGTGCTTGCTCAAGCGCGGGCGCCTGCGCGGCCTTTGCTTCCTGCATCGCGGCGCGCTCGGATGCCAGTTCGTAGGTATGAAAACCGATCGAGCCAAGCACCGCGAGAAAGAGGAGCAGCAATGGACCGAAGGAGGTCTCTTCCGCTGACTTGGCAGGACGCCCGGATGGCTCCTGCGCGCTCACGGCTTGGCCCCCTTTTTCGCCGTTGCCTCACCGGGCTGCACGGGCTTAGGGCTGATCGTGAATCCCTCCGTGGCCAGCATGGAGCGCAGGTCCTCGTCGTGGTTCTTGAGTGAGAGTTCGGCCAGCGCCTTGGCCATCTCCTGGTAGAGCTCCCGGATGCCAGCAGTTTGCTGCAAATACTGGTTGCGCGCACCCAGACTCTCTTGCAATTTGCGGTTGCCCTCGTATAAGAGCGCATTGGCGCTGACCGCCGCCAGCGCCAATGCCGCGAGGACGGTCAAGATCCACCACTGAATTTTTTTGAGCATGCGTTCCACTTACCAAAAGGTGGCGCCCGGCTTCCATCGTCAAGCAGGATTATGCAGTCAGACCAAGCGATACGTTGCGTCTGCGCACCCGACGCGCGATCGTTCCGGCTCCGGCGAGGCCCGCGAGCAGCAACAAGGTTTCCGATGGCTCGGGAACCGCGGCCGTAGGCGTAAAGGAGCCGCTCGTGCCCAGGTTCAAGCCCTGCAACGGGCCCGTTCCCACCTCATAGGCAAACGTGTCGCCCGGACCAAGCGCGCCCAGGCCGAAGGCCGACCCATCGCTCATCGCAAGAAAGCTACCGAGGGTAAGCGATCCACCGGGAAGCAGGGCGTTCGGGTTGGCACCGTTCAGGAAATCTAATGTGATCTTCGCGTTCGTGATCGAGATCGAATTGCCCGGATCAAAAAGCAACTGGCTCGCCACGGCCCCTGCGCCAATCACGTCAAAGACGATCGATCCTCCCGATTGCGCGAAGTTCCCTTGCACGTGCAGGTTGCCGCCAGTTGCCCCGCCGACCTGCAAGGTGCCTCCCACGACCGAGACGTTGCCGACCATCGTGCCCGCGCCGCCGAAGCTGCCCCCGTTGACGGTGATCGTCGCCGGATCAATTGTGCCACCGTTGAGCAGTGTCGACCCCGCCGTCTGGATGAACGCGCCGGGATTGAGCGTAGTGCCGGCGCCGATGGTGAGAGTTCCAACCACGCTCAGGCTGCCCGAATTGGTGAAGGTTCCCAGCGTGGTAAATGTATTGGCGAGAATGCTTGTAATTCCAAAGTTCGTCGTATTGCCCTGAATCGTCGCACTTCCGCCAAACTGGTTGTAATTCCCGCCGGCACCGACCGTCATGGAGCCTGCGGTCAACGATCCATTTCCGCTTAAGTTGTATTTGCCGCTGCTACCAGGGTTCTGCGCAATATTGAGGGCGCCCGCGATCGAATTCGTGCCGCCCGTTTGATTGACTGTACCGCTGCCAGAGAGCCCGATCGTTTCGTAATTTGCGGACACAAGGCCCGTCCCGCTCAGGCTGTAAGTTCCGGTCCCACCAGAATAGCCAAGAAACAGACCCTGGCCGATGGTGTTCGTTCCGCCGCTCTGATTGATAGCGCCGGTGCCGACAATCCCGACGTATTCGTTGGCGTTTACCGAAAGCACGCCGCCCGTACCCAGCAACAGGACACCGCTGCTGCCTGCGTTGTATCCAACGTTGAGGTTGATCAGCGAGACCGCACCGGTCCCTTGCGAAAAGCTTCCGGTCCCATAGTTTCCTATGGTTGCTGTCGCTGCGGCCAGTGCCTGACCATTACCCAGGGTGAAGCTGCCGCTGCTTCCGGCGGCGTTGCCGATATTGAAATTCGTGAGGGTGATGTTCGTGCCACCGACGTTTAATGCACCCCCATCGATGTTGAGCGTACCGCCCGAGAGTCCGCTAGTTCCCGTACCGGTAGTGATGTTTCCGGCCACGTTCAGCGAACCCCCGCTCAGGTTATACGTGCCGCTGGATCCGCCAACGGCTCCAAATTGCAGATCCCCGTTCACGGCATTGCTGCCGCCATTCTGATTAAATGTTCCCGTTCCGCTGTTGCCGATGATCTCGCTGGTAGCCGTGAGGATCTGCCCGCCGGCGAGTGCGAAGCTTCCGTTGCTGCCCGCCGCGTTGCCAACATTGAAGTTCGTGACCGCAATGTTGCCGCCTGTCACGCTCAGGGTGCCACCGTCCACATTCATCGTGCCCGATCCGCCGGCTCCCGTCGTGATGTTGCCGCCAACGGTGAGGGTCCCCGCAGAAAGGTTATAGGTACCCGCGCCACCGGCGGCTCCGAATTGCAGATCCCCATTAACGGCATTGCTGCCGCCATTCTGATTAAATGTTCCCGTTCCGCTGTTGCCGATGATCTCGCTGCCAGCCGTGAGCCCCTCGCTTCCTGTAAGCGTGAAACTGGCGTTGCTGCCGGCCGCATTGCCGATGACGAAGTTTGTCAATGTGTTGTTGCTGCCGAGCATCACCAGGGTACCGCCGTCCACATTCATCGTGCCCGACCCGCCGGCTCCCGTCGTGATGTTGCCGTCGATGGTGAGAATGCCGCCAGAGAGATTAAACGTTCCCGCGTCGCCGCTGCTGGTTGCAAACTGCAGATCTCCGCTGATTGTATGCGTTCCGCCCGTCTGATTAAACGTGCCGAGTGCCGTCTTGCCGATCGCCTCGGACGTGACGCTCAAATTGCCGAATGCGAGGGACCCGGAGCCCCCAAGCTCGATAACAAGCGTGCCAACGCTTGCGTTTCCACCGGTCTGTAAAAATGTCCCAGTCCCGAAGACCTGCAAATTCGCGGCATCGAGCGTTCCCGAGCCGGATACGGAAACTAAGCCACTGTCGAGAAAATTGCCGAACGAGGTGAATGTTCCGCCGGAAATAGTAAGTGAGCCCGCCCCGGACGCGCCAACCGGCCCCCCGATGCTTGTGTCGCCGGAAATCGTTGCCGAACTTCCAGTTTGCGTGAGCAAACCTCCAGCAGAAATTTGCAAGCTCCCCGCGGTGAGAGAATTGCTGGAAGGCGTCTGAAGCCCGGTGACGGTAGGGCCGTTCAGATTGATGAACCCCGCATTGGAGATCGCGTCTGCCGTGAGCGCGTTTCCCGCCCCGCCAATGGTGAGAATACCTCCGCTCGAATTGTTCAGACCACCATAGACCTGAACAACGTTTCCATAGCCGCTCACCTGAAAGATCCCGGCGTTTGACAGACCGCCAGACGCCACATAGAACGTCTCTCCCGTTCCGGTAATTGCGACGGTCGCAGGCGTTGTTCCGCCCTGATTGGAAAAGCCGGATGCCGCGTACAGGGTGTCTCCACTTCCCCCGAGCGTCACGATACCGCCGGTACTATTCGTAGCCGTGCCACTCGCGACGAAATACCCGTCCGTCCCGTTCACCAGGACCGTACCGCCATTCGTAAGCGAGCCACCGACACCAAAAAGCCCACCTTGGACCGTGATGGACCCCGTGGCCTCGTTGGAAAAACTGGCCCACGAAAATTCTTGCGAACCGACCATATTTCCAAGAGTGACCAGTCTTTGTGTTTCTGAATATGAGGAAATCGGCAAGAAATTGGCATTGAAATTATTACCGAAAAGTGAGCCTATCCCCAATTGCAGAATGCCCTGATTCAAAAAACTTCCCTTCGGAAAATAGGGAAGGGCGGCAAATTCCGTCCCAATGCCCTGTAAATCGATGATCCCTGTGCTTGTATTGGTGAAATTGACATTAGCGCCGAAAAGTTGTATTCCGTCACCAACTAAGAAAGGCGCAATCGGAACGCCAACGTATAGTGGATTCGGCTCGGTGTTGGCTTGGGCGACGATTTGTCCGCTATTCGTGGATGGAGTCGCGGCATAAATTACAATAGAACCACCGGGCGCCACACCCGACAAGTAATTCGCACCAGAAACGCCCGTATAAACTCCAGCCCCGAGAGTCAGTACGCCCCCGGTGTTATTGATTAGATTACCTGCGGTAGACAAAACCACGTCTTGACCAATGAATGCGGTACCGGAATTTGTTAGCGATGTCGAATTGCTGGTTCCAACATTGAGTTTCATATATGAATAGGTGCCCGCTGGCGGTGCTCCAAGTCCCAGCCAGAGACTAGCGTTTGCGTCATTTGTATAAGAGCCGCCGACCAGCGTTTGGGTGAATCCGGAAATTGCAGGGCTAAATGTAAACGTGCCGCCTGCCTTGTTTTCAAAATTCCCGGAGACACTGAACGCGGTGTTTGGTCCATTTACCAAGACGGTGCCGCTGTTGCTGACGTTTCCGGTGATCGTGATCGTGCTGCTGGTCGGTGAAGTAAGGTAGACCGCGCCGGAGTTGTTGAGCGTTCCGGAACCCAAATTGATGGAAGCAGTGCCTCCATTCAATGCGGAAACCATTCCGTAGTTGTTGAAAATACCCCCGCTCGGATTCATCGCCAGCGTCGTACCAGCGGCGTCCGCAAGAATGCTGCCGACGTTTTCGATTCCCACATTGCTGATCGTGCCCGCGCCCTGGATGGTGTGTCCGGCATTGTTGAGCAGGACTTCCTGTCCCGTCGCTCCGGTAATCTGGTTACTGCTTCCCGAGGCGCTGAGCGTGATACCTCCCGTCCCGTTGAAATCGAAGGTCACCGGCCCATTGACGCTTTGGAGGAGGAGCGTGCCACCGGCGCTGCCGTTTCCAATGACGATGCTTCCGTTGTTTTGGATTCCGACGAGCGCACCCGCGGTCGGGCTTGCCTGCAGGACGAGGGTGCCGACGTCGTTTACGTTGACGGTCCCGTTGTTTATGAAGTTGGGTGCGAGCGGGTTGTTCGCCTGCCAAAGCATCGTGGCGCCGGCGCTCACGTTCATTACGGAGCTGTTGATATCCGGAGCTGGCGGGTTGGCGCCGGTGGCGATCGTGAGCGTTCCAGTGTTGGCGGTCACCGTGCCGGAATTGTCGAAGACCAGGTTACTGATGGTTCCAGAACCCTGTATGGTGTGCCCGAAATCGTTGAGCAGGGTCTCTTGCCCGGTATAGCCGGTGATCTGGTCCTTGCCGCTTGTGGATAGGGTCAGGGTTCCGGTTCCGCCAAGATCGAAGGTCACGGGCGTGCCTGGACCCTGGATCAGCAGCGTTCCCCCGGAGCCGCCCTGTCCGACGTAGATATTGCCGTTGTTCTGGATCGCGACAATTGAACCGGCGTTCGGGCCCGTCTCCCAGAGCAACCTGCCGCCGTCGTTCACGGTGACCGCTCCATTGTTGATGAAAGCAGTTCCGGAAGGATTGTTCGCCTGCCAGGCCAGGGTCGCGCCGCTCGCCGCGATCATCGACCCTGTGTTGGTATCCGGGGGTCCGGTAATGGGGCTGGTTTCGATGGTCAGGACGCCCCCGATACCGCCAAAGTAGGGACCGCCGCTCGCGGTGATCTGGCCCCCATTTTGCAACGAGAGGTTGCCGATGTAGCCGTAGCCGGTGATTGTGTTGTCCTGGTTGGAGAGAATTTCCCAGCCGCTTGCACCGGCAATGGCCCCGTTCGTCAGGGTGATGCCCCCTGCACCGGAGAGCGTCGTGAGCGTGCCGGCACCCCCCGAATTGATGATCAGTGACCCACCCGTCAATCCTATCGTCCCGGAGTTGACGACTGTTCCGCCTCCGGCTCCCGCTTCCACGCTGAGCACGCCGGTGCCGGAGACGCTGACCGACCCCGAATTTAGGAGGTGGCCGTCGAAGGATGGTGCACCGATGTTGAGCGTGCTGGCGTCAACCGTGAGTTGCGCGCCGGATACATTGGTAAGCGTTCCATTTCCGCCGACGTTGACGGTCATGGCCGAATTCCCGAGCAACGAAAGGGTCCCGGAATTGGACAGGCTTCCCAACAGGTTTTGTGTCACCCCGGTCAGCTGCAGCGACGCCGCGGATCCGATGTTGTTAAGATTGTTGAGTGCACTCGTAATGCCGCCGTCGTGAGAGAACAAAGGGACGGAGCCGATACTGTCATGCGAAAGAGTCGTGCTGCCGCCGCTTCCCAATGAAATGCTGACATTGGCCAGGTTCAGGATGTCGCCGCCCACATAATCGAATTGACCGCCGTTGACGCTGTATCTGCCACCGTCGCCCAGAACGCCCGCTGCGCCAAGGTCAAGCCAGGATTTAGTGAGAAGCACCGCGCCCAGATCGATCGTGAGCAGTCCATAATTTTGGAAGGAAGGAACGCCCATTCGCGCGTTATTGGTGAGCGTAGTGCCTCCCAAGACACCATTTACGTACCCTCCCCCGGTGATCGCGGTGATGCTGGAATCCACGAAGGTGCCATTGTTCTGGAGTGCGGCTTGCGTTGGGTTGTACGTGGTAAACGTCTCGAGCAATCCATTGGCACCCGTTACGTCGATTGTTCCCCAGTTGACCAGCGTGTGACCAAGCGAGGGCGTGATCGCCATGCCGGATTGGCCGGTGACATAGAGGTTGCCGTTGTTTGTCAGCGCCACCCCGCTGATGCTTCCCGAGCCCTGAATCGTGTGCGACACATCGTTGATTAAACCCTCCGTCAGCGTTCCGCCCACGATGCTGTCATTGCCCCCGGCACTCATCGTCAACGTTCCGGTGCCCGTAAGATCGAAAGTTGCGGAATCGAAGAGCGTCAATTTTGCCCCCGTTCCTCCCTGACCCAAATTGATGGCACCGTTGTCCTGGACCACGACAGTTCCGGAAAAGGACGTCCATTGCATCGTGGCGCCGTCGGAGATATTGATCACGCCCAGGTTTTGCAGCACCACTCCAGTTCCCTGGTTCGTGAAGTTGAAGTTCACATGGGCGCCACCGGTGCCAGCGGCGATGATTCCGTTGGGCGACGAAATCCCGCATGCCGCGGTGCTACCGGGTGCAAATGTCAGGTTGCCTGCGTTGACGATAGGCGACCCATTCAGGGAATTGAAGGTGACCGAGGCAAGCACCCCGGTGAAACAGGAGGTCTGCGCCCACGCGACATCCACTAGGACGCCGAATACCAAAAAGGGCAGAATTATGTAATGCGCGGTTCGCCGATTGCAGGGGCTATTCACTTTTCCTTCTCCCTCAATCGTCGTCTGGTTTTGCGAGCGCGCTGTCGCCCGAAACCTTTCGCAGCGGGGATCAAGCACGGGAAAGGCCGCCGTCAACACCGCCGATCGTCGTGCTTTGTGTCCGCGCCATGAAGCAGCGCGCAAAGGAGAGAGAGACGATCCCGTGCACAACATGCGGCACGAACCCCTGGTTGTTCACAGCGACCACGCACCTATCCCAGTTTCCCGGGATTGCAAGGCAGTACGCCTGCAAAGCCCTGCCGCCAAAAAACTCCTGTGCCTTCCTGAGCTATCTTCCCGGATGTTTGCGGTGCTCCGCAAACCCTCTCGTCAAAACATTTTCGGCACAAAACGAATTTCACAAGTTTGCACCGTGCATCGCGGATTGGAGCATCTGTAATCCGGAGCGTGCCATTTTTGCGGTATTCCGGACCTAGAGTGCCCATGTTGATGTCCGTTTTTCCCAGCAAATTACGTCGCATCGAATGAAGCCGCGAATATTGTTGATTTTCCGCGCAAACGGGGCCAGCTTCGCGTCATACCGGCCTGCCTGCCGCTCCTTGAACCAGAGCATCACGTGGGATAACTGGCCGGTTTCGACAACTTGTGGATTTGTCATGATGCTTCTGCTACATGCGGCGAAGGGTTGCATGCCGGTCATTCGTGGTCAAGGCGTCTCGGATGGCAATCGGGCAAGGGACCGCGTCAAGGCGACCAACGCGTCGTCGCTTGCGATTGCATATATAACCGGGTATATTACCGGTTACACATCGGGAGACGACGATGAGCAATCCGGCACAGAAGCGAGCCCTGCAAAACTATCGCTCGCGTCTTCATGAGCGCGGCATCGCACGGTTCGAGGTGCTCGGACTCGGAACGGATCGCGAGTTGATCCGAGCCCTGGCCAGACGCCTGGCCGATGGCGGTCCGGAGGTCGAGAGTCTTCGGACAAGCGTGCGCCGGACGGTCGGGGGCAGGGAGCCTAGTAAGGGAGGAATACTCCAGGCGTTGCGGCGATCGCCTCTGGTCGGCGCCGATCTGGAATTCCAGCGTTCGCATGAGACCGGCCGCAAGGTGGGTCTGTGACCCGGTATTTGCTCGACACGAACATCATCAGCAATGTCACGAAGCCTTCTCCATCACGGCTTCTGCTGGAGTGGCTGGGCGAGCAGGCGGACGAAGACCTGTTCATCTCAGCACTTACGGTAGGGGAGATTCGGCGCGGAATCCTCGATAAATCCAGGGGCAAGAAGCGAGATCAACTGGAAGCGTGGTTCTCCGGTCCCGAGGGGCCGCAATCGCTGTTCGCGGGCCGCATTTTGCCGTTTGACGAAATGGCAGCGTTGGTTTGGGCGCGCCTTATGTCCAAGGGCCGTGCCGCCGGCAAGCCTCGGAGCGGGTTCGACATGATGGTTGCGTCCATCGCCGAGGCGCACGAATGTGTCGTGGTGACTGACAACGAGAGGGATTTTGCCGAAGTCGAAATCCTAAATCCGCTGCGAAGCGTGAAGTGAGTATGCCGACTGGGGGGCGGGCAAGGCCTTTCGAGTGCGCGGCATTTCATTACGCTGCGGCCTCTGGACGAGGGGTGGATTTGGCGTTTTCCGTTGCCTGGGCTCGCACACCGCTGAAAAAGGCTCGTGACCGGCCTGGAAACGGTTTGGCGTGATTGCCGCAATGTGGGATTTTGGCAACGTTGGGGTGGTAAATTCATGATTCGCCACCTCAATTTTGATCTAACACATTGATTTCAAAGCAAGTGGAATCGGACTGCAAATCCGTGTACGCCGGTTCGATTCCGACCCCCGCCTCCAATTTCCAATGGTTCGTTCCGAAACCGACAATTCAAGCAAGAGGAAGCGGACAGCCGGATCACGCCGCGGATTCGAGGGGAACCTCCCACCCGGGGAACACGAGGACCGCCGGGTGGCACTTCAATGCCCTCGCCAAAACCTTGGAACGCTCCACACCGAGATTCACTCGATCATTCTCAATCGCCGAGATTGTCGCCTGCGGGATCCCGGTCAGGCGCGATAGTTCGCTCTGGCTGAGTTCTTGGAGCACCCGCAGGATGCGAACGGACTCGCCGACCGAAACATCGACCCGCTTCTTTGCTGCGCGATAATTGCTCATGTTACGGCTTTCGGTAATCGTGCGGAGTTACGTGCACCACTTCCACCACGAAGACATCGGCCTCGACGCGATAGATTACGCGCCACTGGAGATTTAGTCGGCAGGAACGATGTCCCCGCCATTCCCCCGCCAATGCTTCATCGTGAAACCCCTTAATCGCCCGAAGCCCCGCCGGCCCAGTGAGGCGGACGATGTCCTTCCACTTCTCATAGCGCTTGAGGATTTCGATCAGTACTTTTCCAGATAATTGCCGCTCGACCCGTCGATGCTCCTCGATTTGCCACATACCATATTATGAATATACTATTTATGGTATGTCAACGCTATCGGTGGTAGTGCGCGTGCGCTCTCCCGGCATTGAAATCAACAAAGAGGAGATGACCGCTTCAGAGCGGTTTTCAGGGATCCAAAGGAGGTCGGCTTCTGGCCGTGACCGACGTCCGGCCAGGACCGCTCCCCCATGACGCCGACGGACGCTATTCGGCGCAATGCCGGTATGGGATACCAGCAGCGGTCGCTTTCAGGCGTCCAGCAGACCTGGCGCCCGCGTCCCGTAACCGCCCCCTGTTTTGGAAAAATCTACCCGAAGCGGTAGTCGGGCCACACGAATTGGCCGCCCCAATGCGGACATTAACGAAATGGCGTCACCCGTAACGCTTAAGCCATCCAGCAGACAAAAAATTGACGACTCGAACCCTCCGGACCTTACGCTGTGTGCAGATCCAGGCAGATTCGAGCAGCGGATTCGAACGCGCGTTTCCCTGGAGATGCGCCCTTGTCCGTGGGACTGCGGTACTGGGACTGAAACCGGACTGGCCGCCTTTACCTTGGCGAACTGCACCGCGACACATCAAACTATGCGCGGGTAGTCAGGCTCCGTTTCGGCGAGGTGATTTACCGCATTCGTAAAGGCGTTGATGTATGCGGTTGCCAGAATTTCGAGCAGCAGACCATTGTCGAGACCCGCATCGTACGCACGATGCAACTCCTCTTCTTCTATCTTGCCGTTCTTACTAATAGCCAGCAACGCGAATCGAAGCGCCGCTTGATACGTCCCATTTGCGGAATCGCCCCAGCGGGCCGCTTCGAGTTCTTGCCCGGAAATACCTTCGGCTTGGCCGAAGGCAGTGTGGGCGGCCAAACATGTCTCGCAATTATTGGCCTGGGCAACGGCAATCGCAATGCGCTCCCTCAGGTCCGCCGTCAATCGGCCGGACGAAAGCGCAGCATTGAAACTGAAGAACGCATTCACCGTTTCCGGCGAATTGGCCATGACACGAACCATATTGCTTACTCGCCCGCGGCGCTTGGCGAGACCATCCAAAAGTAATCGCGTTCTGCCGGACGTCGATTCCGGATCAACCAATGGCAAGCGTGACATGTACGTTCCTTAATTCGGCTCACGCTCCGCAAGCAAGGCAAAATCGGGATAATTCTTGCCGACTTTCACAATCGGGAATCGAATCAACCGACCGCCCAGCCGACAGCAAATTGGCCGCGCAATGTCGTCTCCTGGCCGGGACCGACGTCCAGCCAGGACCGTTCCCCCATGATGCCAACGGACGCCATTCGGCGCAATGCAGGCACGGGATACCGGCCGCGGTTGCTTTCAGGGGTCCAGCGGACCTGGCACGGCGGCACTGCAAGCCGACCCGAAATTGAAAATGCTACCCGAAGCGGTCCCCTTGCCAAATCGACTTTACGGCAATTGGTTCTTCCGTGACCGTGGAACGTGTATGGAAGCGCCGTACGTCCCCGGCCACATGCTAAAGGTCACCTTGCGCAATTGACGGCGAACCAACTGCGGCTTGCGGCGTTCCGGCGCTGCCCGCTCGATTGTCAATGGGCCAACGCCGATCGCAATCCCCCGTGCGTTGCATCGCCACGACAAGGTCAAGTCGTTATATTCCAATGTATATAATGCGGCCGATCAAATCTTCCATCGATTCCTTTCCACTCCGCTATAGATGTAAATCTTGCGCACCCCCCTACAACTTCTCGTGCTGCTGGCTCTTGGCGCGTCCGTCAGCGCGGTCCATGCTGACGAGTCAAACGTGGCGCTCTACGGCATCCTCGATAGCGCGATCGCGAACATCCAGCATGCCCTTGATTTCAGCGCGTCTCATCCAGTCGCAAACAATCCGAACGTGACCAAGGGCACGAACTCCGCAACCGGTGTCCTCAACGGAGGCATGTCCGCTACTCGGTGGGGCATGAAGGGTCAGGAAGACCTGGGCGGCGGGACCAATGCAGTTTTCCTTCTGGAACAGGGTTTCAACCTTGCCAGCGGTGCTGTCAGCAATGCGGCTTTAAGCTTGGCAAACAACAAGTCGACCGGCCCGGACATGTCGGCGGACAGCGCGGTATCAGGACAGCTTTTCAATCGCGGCGCGTATGTGGGGTTGGCGTCGGGCTCCCTGGGCACCCTCACCTTTGGTCGGCAGCAGAGCTTCTTCCTTGACAATATCGCGGTATTTGACCCAATGATGGGGTCACAGGCATTTTCACCAATCGGGTTCTCGGGCACGTACGGCGGCGGTGGCGCTACCGAAGATAGCCGGGTCGATAACAGCCTGAAATACAAGCTAGCCCTTGGTGACTTTGCCCTTGGTGCCCTATATAAATTTGGAGGTGTTGCGGGAAACGCAACTGCGCAGACTGGTGTTCAACTCAACGGCGTCTACAGCGCGGGGCCCCTTGCGGTTCAACTAGGGTATCAGGCGCTCAAGGATGCTTTTGCTTCGGCAAATGCGAGCGGTGCAGGCACGTTGGCGGCAACCGCGGAGGATACGAAGGCCTTCATGATTGCAGCCAAGTACACCTACGAGCAGCTGACCGTTCGCACGGGCTACGAGCGCGAGGATCTTAGCAATCCGTCCCATCCCGCCGCTGACCAGGGGGTGACGTACCTTTTTGGAATCCCTCTTAGCGCACCAGCGTCCGTTAATGCGTATCCGAATCAGGAAGTTTTCAATGTGTACTGGTTGGGCGGCGGATATGCGTTCACACCCGCGCTCAATTTGCTTATCGGTGGCTATCGCGTGACGCAAAACGACTATGACCCGGTAAATTGCGCAAACCGAACGCAGTCCGCACGTTGCAGTGGCACGTTGAATTACTACTCGCTGGTTGGCGACTTCGGGCTATCCAAGCGCACCGATTTTTACGCAGGTTTTATGGAATCGACTGTTTCCGGGGGGCCCGCCAGCAAAGTGGCAAACACGCCGCCACTCCCCTCCGAAACCAGCAACCGGATCATCGCCCTGGGAATGCGTCATCGATTTTAGGTTTAGCACAGCTTGCGGTTGGTAACGGCGGCTGCACGAATCCTGGGTGCTCGCCGGGTGGAATAGTTGTGCGCCCATTACTTCAATTGACGAACCGCCCGCTTAGCGGAAAATCGGGTCATTGCTTTTTGACCGATACCAATGTCATCCAAGAGAACTTCCCGAACGAGCGCGGAACGCGAGCCCCCAACGAAACCAAGGACCGGGGGTGCCAAGCCCGCCGCAAGGTTCCGGCTTCGCATTACGGCAGGAGACACTATCGCCATTGGACCGGGAAAGATCGCATTGCTAGAAGCCATTGCCAAGACGGGATCATTGAACGCCGCCGCAAAGAGCATCGGCATGTCCTATCGACGCGCGTGGTTGCTTCTGGACGAAATGAATACATCTCTTCGGCGACCAGCGGTTACGTCGACGACCGGCGGATCGCATGGCGGCGGCAGCGAACTGACCGATGTTGGATATGAACTTGTCGCAATCTACCGTCAAATCGAATCGACGGCCGAGCACGAATGCGCCGCAGATTTAAAAAAGCTGATGAGTCTGCTGGCGCGATAGCGCCAAATTCAAGCGCAAATGTCGCCTCCTGGCCGTGACCGACATCCTGCCAGGCCCGCTCCCACGTTATGCCAACGGACACTATCCGGCGCAGTGCCGCCATGGGATACCGGCAGCGGTCGCTTTCAGGGGTCCAGCGGACTCGGCGACCGCGTCCCGCAACCGTCCCTGTCGTAAAAATCGACCCGGAGCGATATTTGGCGTATTTGCGATTGCGCATCATTTGAGCGATCCGCCGCAATCAAATAGCGCGCCTCTTTGTAGAACCTTATTGATTTAGGTAAAACCGCCCCGATGTGACGGCTATACCAAATTGGCGGGACAAATCCATAATTGCTCAAGTTAAACGCGATCCATTTCTTTGCCATTAGCCCTACGCAATGCGCGAACTAAAAAAATCCTTATGGTTTCCGACATTCCTAGATACTGCGGCGTACGTGCGGTATCCGATGGCCGCGCTCATCTTTGTTACCGCGCTTACGCTGCGATTTAGCCTGATGCCGGTTGAGGCCGGCTACCCATACGTCACCTTCTATCCCGCAGTTGGAATTGCGTTCTATCTGTGCGGGCTTGGTCCAGGAGTCATGACAAGCATCGCCGGATTGATTGCCGCTTGGTACATCTTTTCACCACCGCACTGGTCGTTCCATATGGAGACCAACGGCAGCATCGCAGGGATGCTTTACTTGGTTTGCTGCACGCTATTAGGCCTGCTTTCAACTGGCTTTAATGATGCCGTTCGTGCGCTTCGAATTAGCGAGCAGCGATACCTCAGGTTTTTGGAGGATCAAGTCGAAATTATCTGTCGCGTCAAATTTGATGGCACGATCATTTATGCAAATGCTGCCTTTTGCAATTTCTTCGGGCTTTCCAAGACAAGCATCGTCGGTCGAGTGTGGAAACCATTAGCAAACAAAGACGACATTGATCGGGTGGACCAGCAACTGGCTCTTCTTTCCCCAAGCAATCCTGTCATCAAAATTGAAAATCGTGTTATGGCAGAGGGTGGCGAGGAACGTTGGGTCCAATTTCTGAACCGCGGTCTTTTTTCTGCTGATGGGACATTGCTCGAGATTCAATCAGTCGGGCGAGATGTCACGGAACGCAAGAATCTTGTTGACCAATTGGTAACCGCCAATCATGAAATTGAAGCGCTCTACAACGACGCTCCTTGCGGTTATCACTCGATCGATGCTTCGGGGCTGATCGTCAAGATTAACGATACCGAACTCAAATGGTTGGGTTGTCAGCGCGACGAGGTCGTGGGGCGACGCCACATCTCCGAATTCTTTAGCGCGGAGGGACGCGCGGCACACACCGAAAACATGCAGCGCTTCCTAAAGGAAGGCCACATTGAGGACATGGAGTACGAACTGATTGGGGCAAATGGCGTTCGTCGCCAAATCCTCGTCAGTGCGGAAGCGGTACGGGATTCATCGGGAGCGATATTGATGACTCACTCGGTTCTTTACGATATTTCTGACCGAGTGCAAGCGGAACACCAGGCCTTCGCTGCAAAGCTGCTCTCCGAGAGCGAGAATCGCCTCAAGGGATTCATTGACATGGTGCCCGCCAGTCTCGCAATGTTCGATACGCGCATGTGCTACATCGCAGCGAGCAAGGGGTGGTATCGCGATTTCGGAATAAAGAATCGCGATCTCATAGGACGCTCGCATTACGAAGTGTTCCCCGAAATCAGCGTCGAATGGAAGGACATTCATCGTCGCGTGCTCGCCGGCGAGACCGTTTCCGCGGCTGAAGATGCTTTTATTCGGGCTGACGGGTCTGTTCAATGGCTGAAGTGGGAAGTCACGCCATGGCGGAAAAACGACGGAACCATTGGCGGCATGATCATGGTTTCTGAGGACATCACACAGCGTAAACGCCAAAGCGAGGAAGTGTGGCAGCACGCGAATTTTGACCAACTAACACAATTGCCAAACCGTCGCCTCTTCCTTGACCGACTAGAGATGGACGTTAACCGCGCAGTCCGCACAAGTGCGGCTCTCGCAGTCGGATTCATCGACCTTGACCATTTCAAGGAAGCAAACGACAAATTTGGACATGCAAAGGGCGACCTATTGCTGGCCGAAGTGGCTCGACGTATTCAATCGAGTGTGCGTGAGTGCGACATGGTCGCGCGATATGCGGGCGACGAATTTACTGTCTTGTTTCATGATGCGGTGTACCCGAGCGGCGTCGAAGATATTGCACGGCGCGTTTGCGCTTTCTTAAGCTGCCCATTCGATCTGGGTGACGGGGACATGGTGCAAATATCGGCAAGTATCGGAATTGCGGCCTATCCCACCGACGCGACCGACGCCGCAGGTCTCATTCGGTGCGCTGACGCGGCGATGTATTCAGTTAAGAGCAGCGGACGTAACGGATTCGGCATTTTTCAGAAAGCACCAAAGGCGCAATCTGCTCATTCCTGAACTCGTAAGTGCTGAGCTTCATTGGCCGTTCGTGCCCGTGACCGACGTCCGGCCAGGACCGCTCCCCCATGATGCTAAGGGACCCTATCCGGCACAATGCCGGCATGGGACACCGGCGGCGGCCGTTTTCAGGGGTCCAGCGAACCTGGCGGAGCGGCCCTGTAAGCCGAACCGAAATTGAAAAATCGACCCGAAGGCGACTTGCGGGAAGGTTGGCTATGCGGCGGCGCAAACAAGCAGCGAAGCGCGATTTCGCACACGATTTTCTAAGGAAGAAAGGGGTCCGATACACGCACCCCGGTGGAATTGAAATTGGCAACGTTGCGCGTGACGACCGTGAGGTCATGAATCAATGCCGTCGCGGCGATTTGTTTGTCGAGTGGATTCTCGGGATGCGGAACACGTAGGCGTCCCCAAATCTGCGCGACTTCCTCGTCGAAGCTCAGAATCGCATCGCCGTATTCCTCGATAATTCGCAACAACCAGCGCTCCAATCGATTGGCCTGCTCCATGTCGCCACGGTGGCGAAGCTTTTCGACTCCTCGCCGCAGTTCCCCAATCGTGATAGCCGATATGTAAAGGGGCTCGTCATCGAGGCTTGCCTTGCGAAAAAACTCCCTG
>Ga0209698_10000133_pt1 | contig 74389 bp, 58 predicted proteins | sample LitLauG_LLR_2012_FD_187203 | JGI IMG/M metagenome (GOLD analysis project Ga0209698, IMG submission 187203) | Freshwater sediment microbial communities from Pennsylvania, USA - Little Laurel Run_MetaG_LLR_2012 (SPAdes) (version 2) | ecosystem: Environmental > Aquatic > Freshwater > Creek >... | reverse complement strand
GTCGCGGTGTCGCTTGACTGCGACAGGAGCGAATCGATCTCATCCAGCAATTCGCGGTCTGACCCACAGTTGCGGCTGAGAAACGCAGTTCGCTCTGCCACCGGCAGCCCGAGCGCTTCAGCGAACAGTTGGCGAAGTCTTTCCGAGCGCTCCGGCGTCATCGACGTCCTCACAATAAAACGAGCAATCGGCAGTTCATAGTGGCGGCAGACCAGCATACCACCGGCCGCGATACGGCAGCATTTGCGGGGTTTCCCGTACTTGATGGCTCCTCGTCCCCACCAATATATGCGGATTGTCCACCACAATGCGGCATTCGATTTGTTGAATTTCTTTCTAATGTAGCCGAAGCAAGTCGGCAGCTGAAATCCTCAAGACCGCAAGGACATTTTACTTACCGTACCGCAGTTATCGGGAGCTGCAACCCTTCCCAGAACTTGGGGTTAAAGACGTCCATCCCCCCCGGGAACTGAACGATTTCCAATCTAACCGGAGCGGGCTCGATGAGATCTTTACGCCCATCACCCACTTGTGAATACTTCCACTCCACCGTCTTGCCGAGGAGTGCGCGGGGCTCGGCGTCGCCCATGACTCGGAAAATCCCCCACAGCCCGCCGCGGTTGGCAAATGCGTAAGAGAATTTACCCCTGATTCGCGCTAGCGCTCCCTGGTTGACCGTGTTGGGGGGAGGCGGCCACGTGAAGTTCTTCTGAAGAGCCGATTCCCAGACATGCCGTGTGCCATCGATTTCGAGCTCAAATTTCGAGTCTCCGAAGGCGCTGTCCAGATTCGGCCGCAAAGTGTAGCTGAGCCGTGGCTGAGTGGCGCCTGCCGGAAAGAACGCATCTGTTATCGCTTGGGCATGGTTCAGAAAGCTCAGCATTTCTTGTGTGACTTGGGGTTTCTTCGTTGGATCCTTCAGCTTCCACTGAGAACCATCCTTAACAGCCAATTCACTTAGTGACTCATCGCAGAATCTCCAGATTGCGCCGTCCACGGGCGCAAACACACCAGCCAGTTCGTCGAGGTTCGCGTCTTCTGGGGACTTCGGCTGAAACGGATACTTGCGAAGCGTGTTTATGATTCTTTTGCGGAGCTCTCGGAAGGCGTTGTTCTTGTCGTTTGTCACCGAGGCAATGATGTATTCGGCGGTGTTGATAATGCGTAGAGCGACTTCGCCCTTGAACCCGAATCGGCCCAGTGGCTCGGTGCGATTCGGTCGTTCGTACTGATCCAATACCCTACTCTGCGCGTCCTTGATGACAACCCGGTCCGGGCCGATCTCGATTTGAAGGGCGTAGCTGTCACCCGACGCTGCGGCGGGTGGCACCTTCACTTTTGTCGCTTTGCGCTCGCTTATGCCACCCACCGTCGCTCGCCGCTCCAGGTTCCCGAAGTCGAACGAGTAGTCGATCCGGTTGCCCGGGTCCCTCTCATCGATCACCCAATCCACGTGCCGCGTTTTCTCGAATGCGCCCTTGGTGGTCTGCCGCCGGAATTCGATCAAATACACGCCCTGGTTGTTACTTAGCCAGCCCACGTCCAAGCCCTTATGGACCCACCAAGTGCCGTCTTGTGTCCAGGCGGCTGGATCCTGAGAATAATCCCTGGCCCCGGTCTGTTTTGGCGGCGCGGGCGACGCCTTCTTGGGTTCCTCGGCAGCCACCAATGACCACTCAACAATCAGCGGCTTGCCAGAATCCACGGTGACCGTTTCCCCACGCGGTTGGTGGCCGTTGGCGGTGGCTGTCACCACATAACGCCCCGGTCTTGCCGGCAGCGCTTTGCCATTCTCGGCTGGGTGCGTCTGTGCCTCATCCACTCGTTTGTATGTGACATTCGCGGTGCGCGGCAAAATCCGGAAATCGATGGTGCCGAATGGCGTCAGTTGCCCTTCCGCTCCGGAGATGCGCACCGTCTGTCCGACCGTGAACTCTTTCGAGAGTTGCTTGTCTTCAAAGTCTGCCTTCCGCAGTGTGATGTTATGCCCGCCCGGCGACACGTTATCCAGCCTGATGGAACCATCGCCGCCTACAACGCCCTGCGAGGTGCCATCGATCAACACCTCGGCGTCTCGGGTAGCGCCCTCGATCGCCAGGGTGGCGGTCCTTACCACCGGCTTGAGTTCAACATCCACCACTGGGAGGATTTCCCCCTTCTTCAAATCCACCTTTCGGTCTGCCGCCTCGTAACCTTCTTTCGAAAAACGGAGGATATGTGAACCCGGTTCCAAGCCCAAGTAGTTTCGTTCCGGCCGCAGGAGCCGTGGCTTGCGCCCATCGACCGACACCTCCGTGCCGGGCACCCGCGCCTCCACCGGGATCGTTCCTTGATTTGGATCGCTCACGAGCGAAATCGTGAGCATCGGCGCGTTACCCACTTCCAAGGGGAGCGGTCGCGGGGACTTGCCGTCATCGAGCCTGATCTCGGTGCTTGGCGTGATCTCGCCAAATTCCAGACCGTCGGCCGGAATTGGTTGCGGCGTCTGATCTTTGACCCCGGCTTTCAGCGAACCATCGCTGACGTACACGCGGGCGCGTGCGGCCAGATTTGAGATTACCGCGGCGTTGACGTCTTTGGCCTTGATGGGCCTGGTGATCGTAACCATTCCGCCCGGTTCCGCTCGAAACGAAAATACGAGGGACTCCTTCCCCTCCTGAATCAATGAAAAAGTGTGATCGGCGGACAAGGCCACGGCCTCATTCAGAAAGTTGCCTTCTTGAAGATCGACCGGAGGCTGGCCGTCCAGCGAGACCTTGCCGGATTTCAAATCGGATGCCAGCCGGAGCCGTACCAGTTCGGGCTCCAGTTGGAATGAAACGACCAAGGGCTTCGTCACGCCTGGTGACAGCGTAAATGATTGCGTGGCCGGTTTGTAGCCGGGCAAAAAGGCCTCCACGGTGTGCGCTCCCGGCGGCAGCCTCCAGGGTTCAGCCGGCCTGATCCCTGTGATGTCTGTCTTCGAAGGCGACCGTTCGACAGTGTACACGCCCGCCGGTATGCGGAATAGCAGCGAGGGGGGCAGATTGCCGTCGATCAGATATGTTGCGCCTGGAACGTTACTTTCGAAACTGACAGCATATTCGAAGACAGCGGGCGCAGGAAGACGCTCTTGTGTTCGCCTTCTGATTTGGATGAACCGCCAAGATGAGACTGCGCCAACTCCAATCACTACAACGGCAACTGTCATTGCAAGCCGGGCTACGGTCCGCAAGCCAAACACTGAGAGGCCGCGCTCGTAGAAGACGCGGCGAAGGTGCCCAGGCAAAAGAAAATCAAGAGCCGAAGTTTGAACCGACTCGAGCGATCGTACGACAACGTAGTCGCCCACTGAGTAATTGGTTGACAGGTGCCGGTGCAATTCGCGCATCGCCACTCGCTGCTTCTTCCACCTTTTGAGAAGGTCACGGTTCAGGGCAATCTGAAGCGATTGCGCTTCAGAGGCAAAAGTGTCCTCGTCGGCGGGATTCTGATCGAGAAGCTCGACAATGGCTTGACGCACCTCGCGCTCCTGTTCGGAGTTGAGCTGCTGAATCAGTCCATACCGTATTTCGTCCGGAATCACGCCAGTCCGAAACCAAGGTAGGGAGATGAGACGAAGAAGATTCGCCTCCGTGACTAAATCCTCCGGCATACTAGGAAGCGAAGCCAGGTAGAGAGTTAGATCCCAATGCAGCTCCGGGTAGATTGCGGAGGCGCAAAGCCACGAAAACAGATCCGGTCCGAGAGCGTTGCGCAGCCGCTCAATCGGTTCAAACGGTGGCGCATCCGAGTACCCGTCTCCAGCCACGTGAATGGTCTCATACCGAGTCTCGCCGGGGTCGGAGCCACCGAAAAAGCCAACTAATGCAACCAGCGCCTCGGTCGTTGCCGGAAGGATCATGAATTGTCCCGCAAGCGTCCGTTCCCGTGCTCCCCAGGATGAAACAGGCAGTGGAGTGAGGATCGCACGGTCGGCCCAGGCGGAGAAGGCGTGCGCCCAATCCTCCAGGCGACCTGTCACTGGATTGGTGAGCCGATCCGCATCGCCAATAAGAAGCACCCGGTGGCCGCCATACTTGCTTTGTAAGTCCGACAGCCGTATCGGGGTGTTGGCCTCCGGGCTCCTGCAGACTCGCGGATCCCCATCGAAAAAATACTGTTGAACGTAAAGGCCCTGGCCGTGTAACGCGTCGGCGAGCTGTTTAAACATTGCGGCCTGATGGTCATGGGGAGAGGTCCGGTCGATCAGGATTAGGTATTCCGAAAAACGGGTATCGGGCCGATACTGGGGGGAGGGATAGCCGAGCAAGCCCGAGGTCGCCTGTACGCTTCTTCTTAAGTCAAGGTGATACGACTCCCCAGCTTGACGCGAATGCAAGCGCCGTGCGGCCGCCGAGAACTCTGGTGAATCGTAAACCAAGCCGGCTCGGCCCTTCACCCGGATAGGCCAGGAATGCGGAGGCTTTCTGCCGGCTTGCTTGTGAAGAATCAGGCGCCGATGACCGACTCTATACCACTCATAGCCGAGGAAGAACAGAATCGGACCGAAAATAACTATGACTGTGGCAACATCAAACGGAAATCGAGCCACCAACGACTCCACCCATTCCAAAAGTTCCAAAACCAACAATTTCGCGGAGGGCCCTGCCCTGTCTTTTGGCTGGGTTTCAAATGACTTCCTGGGCTCAGGACGTGTGGCGGCAGTTTCGGGTGGTTCCTCCTGCCTAACGACCTTCCCATCTGCCACTTTCGGGGGTCGTAAACTCTTTGTTGGTGGCGCCGGGATATCGACTGCTGGAGCGGGGATACGGGCTTGCGCGCCTGGGCCGACGGGGTGAGATCCAATCTGGGACTTCCACTCAGCAATACCAATCAAGAGCGCAAGCATTGCCATGGCTGCAGTAAAGTAGGGCCACTTCGCTTGGGTCAACCGGTGTGGCCGTGCTTCTTCACGATTTCTCTGGCCAATTAGCGCTTCCGAAGCCGCGGGCACGTGAGTCTGGGAGTATAGCAACGGGAGGAAGCTATCGAACGCGCTATAAAACGCTTCCTGTTGCTTTTCGTTAACGGCGAAAAGAGGACATATCATCGACTTCAGGTCCTCGGGGGAGCATTGTCCATATATATGAGAAAGCAATAGCTGCAGACGTAAGTGATGGTCGACCCCGACGCTGAAGCCAAGCCGGCGCAAATGATTCGTTAGCCCCTCAAAAAGAAGCGGCGAAGAGAGAGGAGTTGGCTCCATAAAGGGACCTTCGGCGACTAGTAGTCAACCGCCTTTCCGCCTGCCGTTGCACGCTCTAGCAAAGCGACATCCTCTCTATTCTTGGCAAGGATGGCGTAGCTAAAGACCAGGGCTTCGGCTTGACCGGGTTTGAGGTTCACCACATCGATGTTCATCTTCTGGATGACCTGGAGCCAAGCAAGACACTCTGCCGTGGCTGGTTTCTTCTTCATCGGGAGTGTACGGATTTTCTCGAAGTGGCGGATCGCGTTTTCGAGCATTCCTGAACTGAACGTCAAGGTGGGCGCCAAGCGACGACTAACAATGAATCGGAGCCGCTCCGGAGTTGGAAACGGAATGTGGTAAAAGACGCACCTACGGAGAAATGCATCCGGGAGGTTCTTCTCCGAATTACTAGTCAGTACCAATATGGGACGGAATCGTTGATCTGCGGCGAACGTTTGTCCGCTCTCTTTCACCGCAAAAGACATGCTTTCGATCTCGTTCAGCAGGTCGTTGGGCAGGTCGCGCGGGGCCTTGTCCACCTCGTCAACGAGCACCACCGAACGAGTAGGCCCTTTCCCCTTCAGCCTGTTCGGTAAGAACGGGTCCGCTTCTTTGGGCTCCATCGACAACAGGATTGCCAGCCCCAATGCCTCGTATGTGATGTATGGGTCCACCGCAGACTCGCCTTTACGGAACTGAGCGTCGTGAAAGTGTCTCAGCGCGTCGTATCGATAGAACAAGTCTTGGGCCGTGGAGGTTGTTTTCGTGTTGAAAACCAACGGTTTAGGGAGATTCAACTCATATGCGACGCTGGAAGCTAGCTGAGTCTTCCCGGTGCCCGGTTCGCCGGTCAGGAGCAACGGTTGTCCCAACGCGAGCGCCACATTGACTGCATCCCGCAGAGGCTTGTCGGCGGCGTAAAGCCGGGCGTCATCAAACTGCTCGGTCTTCCTGAAATGCGGCAGGTCGAGATTTCTGCTCGACAGCGTTGTGCCGTCACCTGTGTACAGATCAAAGTGATTGTTCTCGCTCATATAAAGCCCCGTTCCAGAAGAAAAGCCCGTTGGACATTTTTCAGGTGGGTTTCGACCTCGGCCATGCTCTTGCGGGTAGGCATTGTGCGCGCACTGCCGAAGATTTTCCCGGCCGCATTGAGCCTCTGCTCCTCCGTCTCTAAGATGTTGTGAAGGCTGAACCATTCCAACACGTCATCCCGCGTAATCGGTTTCAACTCGTCCAGCAGCAAACAGAGACCTGTCTGGCTGCCTTGGGCATTCGTGTCCTTGCCGGCGATTCCGACAAGGGCTTTGCGGACGCGTTTCTTCATCAACTTTCGGACCAGTGCCTTGGGGTCGAAGCCCAGATGCCATTCGCCGTTGGGGTCACGAGGGTAGATTACGTTCAGGCAGACAATAATCTGAGGTCCGGCAGGAGCGCGGGGTATTTCTGCCAAATACGCCCGATAAGACTGAATCAAAGATTTCGTCAGGTTATCCCAACGGCGGGCTCGAATGTCATGTTGTAAGAAGACGAAACGAAAGTGCGAGGATGCGAGCAACCCGCCGAGAGCCGTGGGGGACGTGTCATCCAGGCGCACCCCATGCTCGGTGGCGAAGCACTCAAAAAGCCAAGCGACCAACCGCCCAAACCTTATCTCGAGAGATCCTTCATATTGCCAAGGTATCTTAAGGATCTTGACCGATGGTTTCTCCTCGCCCTCCCTCTTCCGAGCGAGAAGCTCTGCATCATAGGCGAACCGCTCGACTAGGCTTTCGTGGCACTCGCCTTCGTCGCCGTGGACGAGACAGAAGGCCACGAGGCCCGGATGCCGGATTGCGCTTCGCGCAAGGAAACCCCTGAATTCATCTTCCTGCGGTCGCCGATCACACATCTTTGATACCAGACGCCCCAAATGAGGGTCTCTCTCGCTCCTCGAAAATCCGCCATGCTCCTTCGCGGCTCGCAAACCACGAACCAGTTCCTGAACGAAGTCTTTGATCGCAGGGTGCCGGTTTCCTTCGGCAGGTTGTAGGGCCTTGAGGATCGATTGTTCGGCTTCTTCCGGAAGACTCGGTCGTAGGCTTTTTGGCCCAACTTTTACCTCTGACATCTTCAAGGCATATAGCTCCAGTGAGGTCTCCGCGTTGAACGGCGTCCTACCGGTCACCATTTCGTATGCAATAACCGCGAGGCCATAAATGTCGCTTGCAGCACTTGGCTTCCCTCTGAGTTGCTCTGGAGCCATGTAACGAAGCGTACCTGCGATACGCGTTGTCGAACCGACTATTGCTTCCGAGCCTTTCACCGTCGCGATCCCAAAGTCGATGAGTTTGATTCGTTGATCGCCGTCCTCCAGAGTCTGGATCATGACGTTTTCAGGCTTCAAATCGCGGTGCCAAATGCCGTTCCGGTGTGCAGCCTCGAGCGCCCCGCCGATCTGGCGTATAAGATCGGCGACCCTTTCAAGATCCATGCCTTCAGGCAGCATCAAGGCTCGAAGCGGGGTGCCCTTGACGTACTCCATTACCAGGAACGGACGACCATCCTTAGTTTCTCCCAAATCCAATACCGACACTACGCCAGGGTGGTTCAAGCGGGCTAATGCCTCGATCTCGTTGCGGAATTTTCTTCGTTCCCAAGGATCGGGCTTGGCAGTTAAGACTATTTTGATAACCACCGGCTTGGACAGAAGCTGCTCATCTGCAGCAAGATAAACGACGCCGAAGCCGCCCCTCCCGAGTTCACGCTGGAGCAGGTAGCGTTCCTTCAGAAGGGTACCTGCCATGCTTTGGTCCCTGGGTCCGGCGATGCCGGGGTCGAATGGGTTCGCCGGGTTTGCTTGCCGGCTTTGTCTAAGCCTCAGGCCAAAGATCGAGGTTTTGGTGCTGTTTGATGCGGACAGGAGCGATTCGACCTCTGCTAGCAGGTCTCGATCCGACCCACAGCTTCGGATCAGGAAGGCGCTTCGTTCGGAGGAAGGCAACTTCAACGCATCGGTAAACAGTTGGCGAATTCTATCCGTGTGCTCCGGCGTCATCGACCGCCTCAGACGTCCACCCCACAGCCTGGCCGTGTCGGCAATTCCCCGTTCCCGTTGTTGATGGCTGCGGGACCATATCATACCACTAGGAGAACCCGAGGGCGCCCCGGGGCGCACTGCGACGCCTTGCGCCACCGCAGCAGGTCTGTGAAAAACAGGCGGGAGCGCTAGGAACGGCACCGCCGGTCCCAGGCAAGTTATTGTTTCTGCCCTAGTTAGGCGCGAAAAAGCGGCAAATCCGAGAGCGGGGCAACCCTTTTCCAACAACCTAGGCGAACCCGCGATTCCCATTCCATTTCCCCCAACTGACGCCGAGGCCCCAATTTGGATAATGCCGCCAATTCCTGGCCCTCGGGAGCTTAGCCACGCTCACTCCTACATGCGAAATACGCGGCCCGAAGGGGTAATCCTCAAACACCGTGTTGGGGACTTGCCATCCACGGTGACTCGCTGGCAGCACCGCTCTTTCCAGTTCAGCCACGTGCTTGCCTTTCGCCGATCACACCAACACTTCAGCGTGACCGAGACCGGAACATCTCTAAGATCGTTACACACAAGCCCCCGTCGGCGTGATCCGCGCTGCCGGCTAGGTTTCGGTGGTGCAAGGCGGCGGACCTTCGTCACGGCGGACTGATTTCCGCGCTGGCCGTCAGCCGATGAGCGGGTTCTCCGGACACACGCGCGGCGGTCTACACTATTTGGTTTGGGAGCCTGAGGCTGTATGGCTCCCTCGCGGGCTGGAGGGTGCTGTAGGTAGAGTAGCCCGGTATCTTGAACCGTTTCGCACACAGGAGCCAACGATGGAAGAACCTGGCCTCCAGGGCGAGGTTAATCAACTGTTTTCCACATGGAGCGAGAGCCGAAAACAGTCGATACCTGAACTCTTTGATCTCATCTATAAGGAACTGCGTCAAATTGCACAGTCATATATGCGCAGGGAGCGTCCAAATCACACGCTTCAGACGACAGCATTAGTAAACGAGGCGTATCTGAGAATGTTCCAGGGCCAGCCGTTCCGTTGGGAAAACCGTAAACACGTCTTTTGCCTGATGGCGCAAACTATGCGTAGAGTCTTGGTCGACCATGCCAGAAGCCATTACGCTCACAAACGGGGAGGCGATCAGCAACGGCTCTCGTTGGACCAGGCCCTGCTGATTTCCGAGGAGAAGTCGCCCGAATTGTTTGCGCTCGATGAGGCACTGGAAAGGCTCCTAAAGCTCCACGCACGGCAAGGACATGTGGTCGAACTGCGATTCTTCGGAGGCCTTACTGTCGAAGAGGCTGCTGCTGTCCTGGGTGTCTCTCCTGAGACCGTGAAGTTGGACTGGCGATTTGCGAAAGCTTGGCTCCAGCGCGAACTTGGCCAGACCACATAGCTCGCCCGGAAGAGGAACACCATCCTATTGTTTTCAAGAGGGTCCCAGCAGGTCAGAGGATTTCTGCCTGAGCAGGCCGCCGAATCGCCGCAGCCGTAACTGATTTCTCTTACCCTGCCCGCTGCCGTTCCTCGCATGTACAGGTGAGGGCAGCAATGCAATACACCGAGAATTCAGAAATTGAAGAAGGTCACCGAGCTTGGTCGTACGGTATGGAAGCCTGGGATCGCTTCCTGGCGCTCCTCGATCCTGATCGCGACTTGGCCGCCGTCGAGTATGAAAAGGTCCGCCGAGCATTGTTGAGCTTTTTCCGCTCGCGGGGCTGTTCGGACCCCGAGCAGTGCGCCGATGAAACTATTGATCGCACTATAAGGCGGATCGGTGAGGTCCGGTGCTTAGTTCCGTTCATGCGCGGGGTTGCACGCCGTGTAGCATCGGAAGTCTTGAAGCGCCGTCAGGTTCAACTGGGGGCAACCGAGTTGAACCGCTTAGTAGCCACCGGCGTCTATTCAGCCGAAAAGGTCGCACGCGAGCGTTGCCTCGAGCGCCTTGACCGCTGCCTCCAACTTCTGGCACCTGCTGACCGCGAATTCATTTTGGCATATCACTGCCATGAAAAGGCGGAGAAGATAGAAAACAAAAAAGTTTGGGCGAAATCGTTTGGCATCAGCCGGGAGAGTCTCAGAGTTCGCGCCTTCCGCTTGAGGCGAGAACTTGCTGGGCAGTTCCGAGCAATGTGCCCTGTGGAGCATGTGGCTTCATGAGGACGTTCGGTTTTCGTCGGCGAGCTGCGGGGCGCTGTACTTGTTTGAGGGGGGCACGTTGCGGCGCGATTCTTGGTGCTGGCCGGAAGCGAAGCATAATGCCACGCGGCGCCCCTGCCCAAACCGAAAAGCCACTCACACCGACGAGGCGGCTGCATACCCGGTCAAAGCCCTCGCACCGGTCGGACACAAGCCGCCGTCAGGGCAATGCACTGCAAGACCGAGCCTCTTGGCCGGGAATGCGCCCCCCACAGCACCGCTACCTTCTCCCGGAGCGTCCTTTCTGCGCGGCAAGAGTCTCCACCTGCTTGCCGGTCTGCTCTTCGGCGGCATTGAGAATTAGCCGATATTCGCTCTTGTCGAGCTTCAGCGTCACATTGTTGGTTTTGTCGTTGGCATCCTTGTAATCGATGTACAGCCAATGATTCTTGGATTTGGTGAGCATAACGACTCCGCCCGCGCCGAACGACGCCAACATCACAATCGCCCCTTCTTTTACCCTGCGGCGCGACGCCTGTTCGTATGACAGCGTGCCGATGCTCGCATAGGGAACCTCCGCAATTGAAGCCGACAGACCCTTCACGGTCAGGATTTGTCTCTCCTTGTCGAATATGAGTTCCACCGGCAACTCCCTGCCTCTCCCGTCGACCATTCTGGTTTTCCGGAAACTCTGAGCCTGGCCGACTCCAATGGCCAGGACCAATACCGTCGCGACTACGAATGTTTGGTTCATTTCCTCTCCTCTCCTTGGTGGCGGCACAAACCGCCTTGTCAACTCTCACCAAGCGAGTGGATAGACACGCAAAACGTTACGGGCGGTTTGTTGCCACTAGCGAACCTGTAATGTAACGTTTTTCTGAACGCGCCACATAAGCAACGAATGCGATGCTCTAGCCGCATGCAGGGCGCCTTTTAATCGCGGGTCTCGCCGCTAGGGCCGGCCCCCTGGGTGCAGGCTCTGGCTTCGCGTAGGCATTCGGTCCGATTTCAGGAACAACCCGTGTGGAGGTCTGAACATGCGCAGCTTGTATTACATCGTCGCGGTGGGTGTCGTCATGCTACTAACGACACTCACCTGGTCACAGCAACCGGTACGAGGCTCTGGGGCGCTAGGCCCGGGGTCCCCTGGCCTTAAGATCGTCGTTCTCGAGGGCGAGGACGGCGTAAACATTATCAAGAAAAAGACCGCCGTCAAGTCGGTGGTGGAGGTTCGCGATAAGAATGATCTCCCGGTCGCAGGGGCGTTAGTTGTGTTCCTGCTGCCGCGTGGCGGACCCAGCGCGGCATTCGCCAATGGCAAGAAAGAACTGTCTCTGACGACCGGGCTTGACGGGCGAGTGCAAGCCGCCACGCTCAAACCTTCAGTCAAGGGTTCGTTCAGGATACAGGTCCGCGCAACATTCCAGGGCCAGACCGTAACGACAACTATCGCGCAGACCAACTTTCTGACTGCTGCGGCCGCGCAAGCCGCGGGCAAAGTTCCAGGCAGTTCGGCCAGCGCAGCGGCGTCTTCGGGCGCCGCGCCCTCTGGCGCTGCTGGCGCGGTGGGCTCCGCGGCTGTAAGTGGCGCTGCTTCCGGTGGTTTGTCCGGCTTAGCCGTTGCTGGTATCGCTGCCGGTGGGGCTGCTGCGATCGGGGGCGGGCTTGTGGCGTCAGGCGTGGTTGGCAAGAGCAGCCCGCCGGACTGCACCACTCTGGTGAACCAAACGGTCTCCGACCTCAACTCCGAGGTCAACGTTTGCTCCTCGCCGTCGTCGTCTTTCAACCAGTGTAAATCGGCTGCTCAAACAGTCCTCAATGACGCTGGCAAGGTCTGTTCTTGCGCGGGCACAAACTCCGTTCCGTCTAGCCTACAGTCCTTCGTTCAAGAACTTGAGCAAATGGCTCATCAAGCCGGTCTGACGTTACCCAGTTCCTGTGGCTTTTGAGCCTTTACGGTCTGGCGGTCAAGGAGGAACACCATGCGCGCTCGGTCCAAAATCGTTTTGATGGCTTTCTTTGTACCCTTCTGCGGCTTGGCAGGGGGCCTGACTGGAACGATTTTGGACCCCCAGCACCTTGCTGTACCGAACGCAACGATAACGCTGAACTGTAGCGGCAAAGCCAAGTTCGCTCGGAGTGACACACAGGGGCGGTTCGGCTTTTCAGATGCCGACTGGGCCGAGGATTGTTCGATATCCGTGACCTGTCCCGGTTTTGCACCCGTCTATGAGCGCCTCGTCGGGCGGGAGCCGAGAGATTTGTCAATTCGGCTCGCCCTCGCGCCCGTTAGAGAGAGTGTAACCGTGATGGCCCTACTGGAAGATCCCAGCGCCCTTCTTAGGACATCGCTGACCTCGGTATCTCTCTCCGACGACGAACTAAAGCGTATTTCGAACAACACGGCGGACCTGATCCGCTACGCAAAGGAGCGGGCTGGCGCGACAGTCGGCCAAACCGTGGTCTACGTAGACGGGCTACCTGGGGGCGAGTTGCCGCCCTCTGACAGGGTCGCGCGGATCACAGTCAATGCCAATCCCTTCTCCGCCGAATACGCCGACGGCGACATCACTGCCATCAACGTCACCACGAAAGGCCCCGGGCGGCAGGTGCGGTTGAGTTTTGGCGGCGCCTCGCTTGGAGTCGGGGGACGAGACACTCTAATTCCCAACCTTCAGTCCAAATCAAGAAATGAAGGCGGTGGGATGACTGGACCCATACCGTACCTTCCCTTCACGTTTTCCGCACATTTTAGTATCGGATCCAATCAGGCGGACGTGCCACTCCCTACGGTCATCCCGTCCACGGCACAGGCAAGCCGGCAAACAAACGCTCGGTTCGCTTCGGTCGAAAACCACTCCAAAGTTGGCTCCCTTGATCTCTACTACTCCGGCGGTGAGAGTCTTGGTGCACACTTGGCCTACTACGAATCGCGCAGCAACGGATCGAACCTGGGGGTTGGAGGGCTAACATTGCCTGAAGCCGGTTTTAGATCATCTTTGACTATTCGCGAAGCGCGTGCAACCACGAGCACACGCGGCGACCGATTCGAGTATCGTGGGGGTTTCGTGATGACACAGATGAGTTCGGATACCCATGCGAACAGCGAAGGGCCCGGGGTGTCAGTGCTCGGCGGTTTCGTAGCGGGGGGAGCCCCTTTCACTCGCGGAACGTCTGTTCGCTCAACATGGACGTTGAAGAATGTCGTCGAATCCACGCCTGGACCGCCGTCCTGGAGTGCTGGAATGACGGTGTCCAGATCCAGCGACTTCAAGCAAGACATCCCCAACCCAGCGGGCAGCTTCACTTTCGAAACCGATCAAGCCTACGCCGATGCCTTGGCTGGCGCACCAACCGGGACTTGGTTCGTCACGCGAGGAAACGGTACGCTTCATCATGCGACCCTGACTGCGGCACCGTTCGTTCACAAAGAAGTAGTCCGGTTGCCGCATTTGCTCGTCACCGGTGGCTTGCGGGCGGATTACCAGGCCGGACTCGGAACGCTGTTGTCGCCCCGACTTGCAGGGGCGGCGCAGTGGTGGAGTTTCGTGTTCCGTGCCAGCGCCGGTCTGTTTGCTCGTGACATAGGCAACAACGTGTTGGTTCGAGTTCTGGAGACGGATGGGTCCCGCCTACAGGAATTCATGGCTAGTGGCGTTCCTATTTTTGGTACTTTCACCACGCCTGTTGAAAACCAAAGCTCAATACGTACGCGATTCGCCCCCGATTTGACTCGTCCACGCCAACTCATGGAGAAGGCCTCCGTGGAGCGGAGGTTGGGGCAATTCACCTTGAATATCGAATACACCTCAACGCGCGACCGACATCTCCTGGGCTCCAGGCGCCTCGCTGACGGTAGCGGATGGCTGGACCTGCTGGAGTCTAACCGTTCCGCCGAAAGGCACCGCTTGCATCCCCAAGTCCGTTACAAATGGGGCAGGCACTCGGCCGCGATCCACTATGAGTGGGTTCACTCACACGATGACACGGATGGCCCCTTTTCATTTCCGGCCCGGCAGGAGAATATTCGCGCAGATTGGGCACGGAGCGCGGGGATTCCTGCCCACAGCATCACGCTCACCGATAGTTTTCAGTTGCCAGGAGCGGTTTCCGTTACTTTGACGGACAGTCTGCGGGGTTCGGCTCCATTCAATATCACCACGGGGCTCGATTCAGCCAATGACGGTCTGTACACTGATCGCGGCGGCCTAGCCCGGAACAGCGGAAATGGCCCCGGCTACAATTCACTGGAACTTTACGCGTCCAAACGCATTGCATTGCCTAATCCTTCTCCCAAGACACACAAGAAGATCTACGTGAACTTGGGCGCCCAAGGGGACAACCTCTTGGGAAACAGAAACTTCACCGGTTTCGGATCGGTTGTCGGATCGCCGACATTCGGCCGACCGCTGGGAACTCTGCCCGGCAGGTCGCTCCGGTTTTGGCTCAATCTTGATTGACCAGCATCGTACGTCTTGCCACGAAGAATCGTGCATACGAGAAGTCATTGCATAGGAGATATGAGATATGCGCATCATCGTCGGTACGTGGGTTGTGACAGTCCTCACGGTTGCAGTTTGGCCGCAGTCACCACAGGATCTCTCGCCACGGGAATTGTTCTATGAGGCAGTCCTCACACAACATAGCCCGTCTTCAACCCCGACGGACAAATCTGCCACCCGAACGAAAAGGGTTCCCGTCCGTTCAGCGGCTTCGCAGGTAGGAGATTCCTCCCCAGGTAGGGGACCGTTGGTTCAAGCAAGGTACCCGGTAGCTAACCTCGGCATTCGTTATAGCGTTATGCTGCAGAATCCGGTATCCCTGCAATTCGAGCCTGTCGATGTGGATCGCGAATATCAAACTGGAGATTGCTTCGTCTTGGATGTCGAACCAAACTACTCTGGCTACCTGTACATCTTTGCACGGGGATCGAGTAGCGCATGGCAGCCCCTCTTCCCGTTCTTGACGCCTGGCGAAAGCAATCAAGTGGATGCCCACAGGCGGGTTCGAATCCCCTCGGAGCAGTGCTTGGAATTGAAGCCGCCCTCTGGCGTAGAACATGTCTTTGTGGTGTTTGGACTTGATCGCCAGGATTTCGTTGAACTGAATGCGGCCATCGAGCAGAACGCGCCGCCCGAAGTCCCGGCGACTGCGCCGCGTCCGCGGCCGGAACCGCCCGCGGTGAGTCTCGACCAAACAGTGGACCTTCTGTACGCGGGACTGCGGGACCGCGATATCGGGGTGAAAAAGATTGAGAAAGCTGTTCTTCCAGAAGAATCTCCGCATTCTGTTTACGCTGTGAACATGTCGGCTCAGCCGAGGTCCCGGATAGTCGCAGAGTTGTGTCTAAGGCATTAGGCCGTCGGGGACTCATCGAACAACGTGAGGGCATCAGATATGGCACGCCTGATTTGTATTCTGCTGGTGGCAGTTGCGTTAGGAGCGCGGTCCGCTTCTCAGGCAATAAAGCAGGGTTCGGTCCCTGGCCGAGACGTGGAGGTTAAGGCCCTCGAGGATAGCAGTAAGTCCAGGCCGTTCGACATTCCACGCGGATACGCTCTCGTCATCGGAATCTCCAAATACCAGAAACTGGATGCTTCAGAGAATCTGCAGTTTCCGGAAAGCGACGCAGACGCCCTGTACCGGATTTTAATCAGCCAAGAAGGGGGGGCGTTTCCCGCTGAGAATGTGCGCTTGCTCAAAGGCAACGAGGCAACCCTCTCACGCGTGCAACGCGAGATGGAGGATTGGCTGCCCTCAGTCGCCCGACCATCCGACCGCGTAGTCGTCTACTTTGCTGGGCACGGATTTGTGAAAAATGGGCGCGGGTATCTGGCCGTTTGGGATTTCGATCCGGCCAGCCCGGAGCAGACGGCTTATCCGATGGACGTTTTAGGGCGTGTCCTGTCAGAGCGCGTCAAAGCTCATTGGAAGGTACTGTTGACAGATGCCTGCCATTCCGGCAAGATCGTGGCCGACAGCAGGGATGAGGGCGTTGATCAGCAATTTCAAAATCTGCCGAAATCGTTTCTGACCCTGACGGCCACGAGCGCACGGGAGAAGAGCTACGAGGGCCCTGGGTTATCCACTGGCTTCGGTCTCTTCACGTACTTTGTTGTGCAGGGACTGAAAGGCAACGCGGACAATGATCCATGTGATGGCATCATCACTGCTCATGAACTCGTGGAGTATGTGCGCTCGAATGTGCAACGATATGCGAGGGAGCGCCAGGTCTTCCAAACGCCAAGCGATCGCGGCGATTACGCACCGGAGATGGTCCTTGGCGTTAGCCGCGGATGCCTGGGGGGAGGAGCGTCACCCTCCTTGGTGGGAACCGCAATCGTTGAAGTCAATATGGACGATGTTCAGGTTTACCTGGACGGCGACCTTGTTGGCAAGGTATCTAAAGCCTTGCCGCTCTCCATTGGCGGTTTGTCGAGCGGCCTGCACTCTGTCCTTGGCGTGAAGGATGGCTATGAGCCTGACACCAAGGAAGTGATGGTTGTCCCGGCCGAAGAGGTGACCGTGACATTGCGCATTCGATACGTGCGTCAGCCCAAGCAGGCTGCCCTGGGTTTCACCGCCGAGGGTGAAAAACTCTTGTTCACACATCGCTCGACCCTCAACCCTGTAAATGTTGCCCCCATCCAACGCACCCAGAGCATATCCGACCTGAAGAAGGCACGGGATCTGTTCACCCGTGCCCTGAGCGAGGATCCCACATTTAGTAGGGCAGCCTTCCATTTGGGCCAGGTGAACCAGTTGTTGTCAGACGAACGAGCGAGCATGGAGGCCTTCAAGCGTGCCATTGACCTCGATCACGGGTACGTTGACGCCCGAATTCAATATGCCGCGGTGCTGGTAGAGAATGGCGATACAGATGAGGCGGTCCGCCAATTGACAGAAGCAATCCGGCTCGTACCCACCAGCGACGAGGCATATTCTCTGATGGCGCGAGCATTTTGGGACAAGGGTGCTTGGAGCCGTTGCATCGAGGCGGCTGACAGAGCATTGGGGATCCGGACATCGAACGACCAGGCTCATCTCTGGAAAGCGGATGCGCTCCGTCAGATCGCTGCACCCATACCGGTCAAAGAGCGCGAACGGTGGTGGCCGCTTTACGAGGAGGCCAGAGAAAATTATCGATCTTTTTTGCGCCTTACCAACTTTGCGACACCGGTGTACCAGTGGTTCGCATTTCATTTCATTGGATGTCATGTCGGCAGGCGCTCTCACGCGGATCGAAAGCTCGCTTACGATAGCGAACGAAGTGCCGGCTTTTTGGGTGTTTGTTTGTGTGAACAGCGGCTCGGAAACCCACTCCGGGCAAGAGAATCTTGCGATCGCGCGCTCAAGTACGCGCCGGAGGATCCCATTGCCCACTTCGTGGTCGCCAATGTCTACCGCGACCTCTTCAACATGAATTCTGATCGCTGCGACTACTTGGTAGCGGCGAGGATGCACTATGATCGGGTGATCAGACTGAATCCAGATATCGACGAAGCGTATCGCGCTAGGAATTACCTCGAAAAGATTGACACGGTATTTCATGAAATCGGGCGGAAGGGCTGCTCGTAAGCGGGCGCCTTGGTCCGCGGCAACTGACAACGACGGGAAAGCCCCGACTGCTTGCCATTATCGTGGCGATGCCCGGTGGTATGATCGTCGGTCGCCACAGACAGACTCGGGCCAGTTGCTCGTTATATCGTGAGGACCCAGAGTAACATGACACCGGAGCGTTCGGAAAGAATTCGTCAACAATTCGCTGAAGCGCTGGAGCTTCCGGCGGCAGAGCGAAGTGCGTTCCTAAGCCGCAGTTGTGGTTCAGACCGCGAATTGCGGGAAGAGGTCGAATCGCTCCTGGCAACGTCGGACAGCACCACGACGACGATCCACGGGCTGCGGCTCAGAGAAGGTCCTGAAGCTGGCGCGACCACCGAACTCGAATCGCCCACCGAGCCCACGGCCACGCCAATCGAGGACGACCAGTTCGGGCCGTACACCATTGTGAAGTTGATCGGCGAAGGCGGCATGGGCACGGTCTACCTTGTCGAGCAGACTCATCCTATCCGCCGCCAGGTGGCGCTGAAGGTGGTCAAGCTGGGGATGGATACTCGCCAGGTGATCGCGCGCTTCGAAAGCGAGCGCCAGGCGCTGGCACTGATGGAGCATCCCCACATCGCCCAGATTCACGATGCCGGCACGAGCGCCAAGGGCCGCCCGTACTTCGTCATGGAGTACGTGCCGGGAGTGGCCATTACCCAGTACTGCGATGAGCACCTTCTGGATACGCGCGAGCGCTTGAAGATGTTCGTGACGGTCTGCGAGGCGCTCCAGCACGCGCACCAGAAAGGCGTGATCCACCGCGACATCAAGCCCTCCAATATTCTGGTCTTCGACCAGGATGGCAAAGTGTTTCCCAAGGTAATCGATTTCGGCATCGCCAAAGCCACGGACCAGCGGGCGGCCGAACAGAGCGCCTTTACCCAGTTGGGCAGCCTGGTGGGAACGCCGGAGTACATGAGCCCCGAGCAAGCGAATCTTACCAATCCGAACGTCGACACCGCCACGGATGTGTATTCACTCGGGGTGCTCCTCTACGAACTGCTGGCCGGAGCGCTTCCTTTCGATGGCACGTCTTTGCGCCAGGCGGGCCTGGCCGAACTGCTGCGCATCATCCGCGAGGAGATGCCGCCAACACCCTCTGACAGAATTACCCAACTTGGGCAGACGGCGGCCGAGGTTGCGCGCTGCCGCCGGACGAATCCTCCCAGGTTGCGCCGTGAGCTAGCGGGGGATCTCAACTGGATCGTGATGAAGGCGCTGGAGAAGGACCGAACCCGGCGGTATGCCTCGATGTCGGAATTCGCGGCCGACATCGGACGCCACCTGGGCAACCAGCCCGTCGTCGCCGGGCCGCCCGGTGCGCTGTACCGCGCTCGGAAATTCGCCCGGCGCCACCGGATCAGCGTGGCCGCCGGCCTGCTGGTTGCCGCTTCGCTGGTGGCTGGCATGATATCCACCGGGTGGGAGGCGCGCGTTGCCGAAGGGCAGCGCAGCCACGCCGAAGCGGAAGCGGATGCGGCTCGCGAGGCGCGTGCCGCGGCGGATCGGTCTGCTCGAGAAGCCAGGCAGAATGAGGCAATGGCACGGGATGCGGAGCGGCAGACGCGGGACTCGCTGACGGTGCAGGAGAGGCTCACGCGGGAAGCACGGGCGAGGGAGCTGACGGCAGGAGCAGCTTTGGCTCGAACCACGGATCCGGCGCTGGCGCTGTATCTGGGGTGGCGGGCGGCACAGTTTGGCCGTCCCCTGCCAATTGGGTTGGAAGAGGTACTGGCGGGGTCGCAACGTGACGGCGCAAGTTACGCCGTTTTGCGCTTCCAGACCGCAGAACCGACGAGGAAGAGGTTTACGAACATCCTGTCGTACATCGAAGCCGTTGTAGCGGACGTCGTCTGGAGCCCGGATGGAAAGAGCCTCAGGTCCGCAAGCGCCGACGGAACGATCTGTCTTTGGGATGTGGCCAGCGGTCAACCCGTGCGCACACTGCAAGCATTTCTACCCAGGGGGATACTACCCGGGGGAGAGATGGTCGTTGCCTGGAGCCCCGATCAGAGGATGCTGGTGTCGGGCGGCATTTCTGACCTTCAGCTCTGGGAAACAGCGACTGGCCGACTGCTTGGAACCCTTGAAATCTTTCCTTTTCAACTTGAGAAGAGCCTTGCTTGGAGCCCCGACGCAAGGACGCTGGCTGCCGGTTCCCCAGGTGAGAAGGACGGGACGATCCGGATTTTCGACGTGGCGAGCTTCGAGTTGGTCCGCACCCTCCGCGGCCATGAGGGTGCCGTGAACAGCGTGGCATGGAGTCCGGATGGGAAGGTGCTGGCGTCCGCTGGAGATGATCGCACAATTCGGCTGTGGGATCCGGCGTCCGGTCGGGTACTCCAGATCTTGGAGGGTCACATGGACCGCGTGAACCGCGTGGCATGGCGCCCTGACGGGAGGATACTGGCATCCGTCAGCCACGACGGCACGCTTCGGTTTTGGGACGCGACTGACGCCCAGTCCCTCCGTACGATACCGACACGCGCTGTCGACAAGATAGCTTGGAGCAGCGATGGAAGAACCCTCGTCTCTACGGATGACGGCGGAACGATTCAGGTCTGGGAAGCAGCCACCGGTCAAACTGTTCGCACTCTGGCGGGCCATCGAGATGCTGTGAGCAGCGTCGCCTGGAGCCCGGATGGGACCACGCTGGCGTCGGCAAGTCTTGACGGAACAATCCGGCTGTGGTTGCCATCCAGCGGGCAACCGCTTCGCACTCTCCGCGGCCATCAAGACGATGCCTACAGTGTATCCTGGAGCCCGGATGGCAAGACTGTGGCGTCCGCGAGTGCCGACGGGACAATCCGGCTTTGGGAGGGGACCAAGGGTCAACTGCTGCGCATTCTGCCCGACCACAAGACTCACGTATACACGGTCACTTGGAGCCCCGATGGCAGGACTCTTGCATCCGGCAGTTTCGACGATACGATTCGGCTCTGGGATGTGGCTACCGGTCAGGCCCTGCGCATTCTCGCGGGCCACGAAGGTGCTGTGAACAGCGTTGCGTGGAGCCCTAACGGGAGGATGCTGGCGTCCGGAAGCAATGACCATACGATACGACTCTGGGAACCAGCCACCGGCCGGTTACTCCGCATACTGAGAAGCCGCGAAGGCGTTGTGGAGAACGTCGCCTGGAGCCCGGACGGGCAGATCCTGGCATCAGTGAGCGAAACGGGACCGGTGCGGCTTTGGGAAGCCGTCACTGGTCAGCTGCTTCGCAGCCTTGTTGGTGGTAATGTTGCCATCGTGGCTTGGCGTCCGGATGGTAAGGTGGTCGCATCGCCGGACTTGGACGGGATCCGGATGTGGGATGTAACCACTGGACAAGAACTCCGCGTGCTGCAGACCGGTGCGGTTCGGCTGTTTGCCTGGAGCCCGGACGGACGAACCATCGTGTCCGTGGGTCGTGGTGTTGATGAAGGGATGAGGTTGTGGGAGGTGAGCAGTGGTCAACCGCTTCGAACTCTATCAGGCCATCCAGGCGATATCCACAGCTTGGCCTGGAGTCCAGACGGAAAGATTTTCGCATCCGCGGGCTCTGACCGGACCGTTCGATTTTGGCCAGGCAGCGTGGACGCCCTGCTTGAGCAAGTTCGGCATGACATCCGCCTGTTCAGGCCATCCAGGGCGGATTGCCAGCGCTATTTCGGGTCCGATAGTTGCCCCTTTCTCAAGTGAGAACCGCTTGTGGGCGCAGAGGGAGCATCGCTTAGACGACCCGGGCCGACCCTCCACCGCCCTGCCAGGCACAATCGGGCAAGTTGCTGGTGACTGGTCGATGGGCACCAACGCCCGGAGCGTCGATCCGAAGGCCAGCAAGGTGATCTGGTCCCGCGACCTGCATGAGGCACGGAAAGCTGCTGGTATCGTGAGGTTTCGGCAAGGCTGCGTACCGGTGTGGGGGCACCCTATTTCTCCCGGAAATAGGTCAGCCCAGAATACGGCGAACCGAGGTGCGGCCGATCCGCAACCGGCGAGCGATCTCGGCCTTGCTGACGCCGGCACGGTACAGCTTCCGTACGCGGTCGGCGTGAAGCGCCGCGGTCTGCGGTCGACCCAGGTGCTGGCCGTTCTGGCGGGCATGTGCCAAACCGGCGCGCACCCGTTCTCGCAGAATCTCTCGTTCGAACTCGGCGAAGACCGCCAGGAGGTGCGGCCATGGCCCGGCCCGCCGGCGTCGTCAGGTCGAGGGCTTCAGTCAGGGAAACGAAACCGACCCCGAGGTATTCCAGTTCCTGCAGTGTCGCGAGCAGGTCTGCCACTGACCGCCCCCACCGATCCAGGCGCCATACCAGCACCACGTCGATTTCGCGGCGGCGCGCCGCCTCCAGCAGCTTCTCGCGCTGTTGCCGTTCCGATGCACCGCTACCGACCTCCTTCATCTGCAAGGCAATCGTCCAGCCGCGCCGCCCGGCGTATTCGCGCAGGGCGCGGAGCTGCAACGGGATGGTTTTCTGGTCGTCGGTGGACACACGGGCATAGATGCCAGCGCGAAACATTTTCGCCGGTTTCTGTGCATGGCCAAAAACCCTTGGCGATTTGGTCTTCTCAGATGCCCGTTTGGCAGCCACTTCGCTGCGTCCTTCCTGCATGGCCGAAGACTATCCTTTTCGACCATGCAGAATTCAGCATACCCTATGCCGCGTCTAACAGGGCGCCAGTCCGTGCCAGCGTTTCGCGGTAGTTCCAGGGCATCCACTCCAATGGCGCTTGCTTCAACTCTTCGACGTGCCGCTGCAACTGGTTTAGATAGTCGAAGGGGTCGGCACCGTTCAGCTCGCAGGTGTGAATCAAGCTCATGAACAGATCGCCCATCTGAGCCCCATTCCGATTCTTGTAAAACAGAGAGTTCTTGCGATGTAAGATGGACTTCTTCAATGCCCGCTCACAAATGTTATGCCGCCTCCCGGATTATGCCGTGTGCTCCCACTTCTGACGCAGCCCGCATGGTTTTTGACTGTTCCTGACGCGGCATAATCGTATCGCCTCTCCCGGACTGGCAGCGATGCCAGCACAAGGAGATGCTTTATGTCCACAACCGGTTCCGGCAGGGTTCAGCGCCTGCTGGATGATCATATCGAACCCTTCCTTCAACACCTTCGCGACGCTGGTTACGCAGAGCGGACCCTTCGCAAGAGGCGGACCATTGCTAGAGCTTTTGCCCAATGGGCGAAACGGAAAGGAATCGCAACCGTGGACCTCAACGACGGTCACGGAGACGCGTTCGTACGGCGGTTGCCTCGACGAGGGAAGGCCCGTTTGAAGTTCGAACTTGGCGGCGTGCGACTGTTCCTGGGCTATTTACGCGCGACTGCCGCTCTACAGTGCCCAGCCCCGCAAGCACCCGTCTCATCCACGGCCAGCCTTCTTCAACAGTACGAAAATCACCTGCGCAAGGATCGCGGGCTCGCGGAGAATTCGCTCCGCGTCTATTTGCCTCTGATCCGGACCTTCCTCGCGTCCAAATTCGCAAGCAGTGGTCTCTCGCAATCGCTGAAGGCGCTCACGATTCGGGACTTCGTCATCGCGCAGACGCGCAATCGGTCTGCGGAGTATATCCGCCTTCTAGCCACGGCGCTGCGCTCGTTTTGCCGCTTCCTCTTTCTTTCCGGCCATATGCCAGTTGACCTCTCTCCTTCCGTGCCCAGAGTCTGCAAATACCGCCAATCTACTCCGCCCGCCTTTCTCGCGCCGGAAGAAGTAGCGCGTGCTCTGGAGGCAACCGACCGATCGACGCCCCGGGGACGTCGGGACTATGCGATCCTGCTTCTCCTCGCAAGCTTGGTCTGCGCGCGGGCGAGATCGCTTCGTTGGAACTGGACGATATCTGCTGGCGGACCGCCGAGATCGTTGTCCATGGGAAGGGCCGCACGGTAGAGCGCTTACCCCTGCTGCGGGAGATCGGCGAAGCCTTGGCCGGCTACCTCCGCAAGGATCGTGGCGACAGTCAATCACGACGAATCTTCTTGCGAATGTGGGCGCCGCGTATCGGTCTGACGGGGCCGGCGGCGGTGGGGCACATTGTCCGCTTGGCGCTCGCGCGAGCGGGGATTCGCCGCTCCGGGCGCGGCGCCGCCCACCTGTTCCGCCATGGCTTAGCAACGCGGATGATTCGCCATGGAGCCTCTCTACCGGAGATTGCGGAAGTACTTCGTCATCGCTCTCAAATGACCACATCCGCCTATTCCCAAGTGGCCTTCGAGGCATTGCGCGAGGTTGCTCAACCGTGGCCGTCCCGGGGAGGTGCGCGATGACAGCCTTGCGCAGGGAACTCAGGCAGTACATAGCGCTTCGACGCGCCCTTGGGACAAGACTACAGGAACCAGCCGCGACCCTCGAACGGTTCCTCGATTTCCTGGAACGCGAGAAGGCTCAGTTCATCACCTCTGAACTCGCGCTCCGCTGGGCGATGCAACCGCAAGGTGTACAACAGGCCACATGGGCCCGCCGGTTGGGCATGGTAAGAGGATTTGCTTCGTGGCTCAGCACGATCGACTCGCGCACTCAGGTTCCACCACATCGGCTCCTGCCGTCGCGCCGACACCGCAATAAGCCGCACATCTTCTGCCCGCAGGAGATTAGCCGATTGATGAAAGAGGCCAGTCGACTCGCTTCGTCAACGGGACTGCGGGCGTTGACCTACACAACTCTCATCGGGCTCCTCACGGCTACAGGCCTCCGCCCAGGAGAGGCTCTGGCCTTGAACAATTCCGATGTTGATCTCAACAACGGGATCTTGTCCATTCGAGAGAGCAAATTCGGAAAATCCCGTTTCGTCCCGCTGGCGGACTCAGCGCGCGCGGCTCTGGTGAAGTATGCCAAGCAGCGGGACAAACTCTGTTTGCATCCGAGGAGTGAAGCGTTTCTGATTTCCGAGCGCGGCCAACGCTTACAGGGTTCCGCCGCACGCCGCACATTCGCCAGGATCTCCTGCGCAGTTGGAGTGCGACCGGCAACTGGAACCCGGCGCATCGGCCGGGGGCCCAGGCTTCAGGATTTTCGTCACTGTTTCGCCACGCGGAAGCTCATCGAGTGGTATCGCGCCGGCCTTGATGTTGGGCGTGAACTGCCGAAGCTCGCCACTTACCTGGGGCATGTGGATGTCGCGCACACCTACTGGTATCTCGAAGCTGTTCCGGAGTTACTTCAACTGGCCACGGATCGCCTGGGAGCGCACCGGCTCGGAGATGAAGAATTAGCGCCTCCAGCTTTCAGTCTCTGGTTCAGCTTTTCTTCACCGATCGTTTGCGGACACAGCTGGGGGTGAGCCCGCACACTATAGCGGCATACCGGGACACCTTTCGTCTGTTGCTCCAGTTCGCCTCAAAACATCTTCGACGTGCGCCATCGCAACTACGGACTGAAGATATCGATGCGCCCTTCGTGGGGAAGTTCCTGGAACACCTTGAGCTCACGCGCGGCAACGGTGCCAGAACTCGCAACAATCGATTGGCGGCCTTACACGCCTTCTTCCGATACGTAGCGGTCAGCGAGCCCGGATTGGCGCTGCACTGCCAGCGCGTTCTGGCCATACCTTCGAAGCGTTATGATCGCGGCCCGGTGGCGTTCCTGGCGGAGGAGGAAGCCGCGGCACTCGTGGCAGCGCCCGATCCGAAAACCTGGATCGGCCAACGGGACCGGGCTCTGCTGCTGGTCGCCGTTCAGACGGGGCTGCGCAATAGTGAGATCACATCTCTTCGTTGCCAAGACGTGGAACTTGGGGCAGGAGCTCATGTGCGCTGTCTCGGGAAGGGCCGCAAGATGCGTTGTACGCCCCTCCGGCCGGATGTCGTCAAGGTTCTGAGGGAATGGATGTCACAACAAGGCGGAAAGCCGGAAGATCCTGTCTTCCCGAGTTCCAACGGCGGCCGCCTCAGCGCCGATGGCTTACAGCAACTTGTGGCCCGGCACATTGCCACGGCATGTCGGTGGCGGTTGAAAAGGGTACCAAAATGGCGGCGAAGTGGCCCCCTGCCGGGGGAGCCGTTCGGAGTGAGCCTTTCCCTCTTATCAGGAGGCGTTGTTTAGAACGGCCCGGAGCGGTCAAGGGCGCGCCGTTGTTGGGCGCGGCGAAGCGAACCCTTGACGGCGAGGACCGTTCTGAGATGATCGCTGAAGAGGGAAAGGCGGGGCGAAAGCCTAGCGAAAGGTGGTCCGCCATTTTGGTACCCTCGCCCGCCGCCTCTAACAACGGCACGCCAGCGCTGTCGTTCCCTTGCGTCCAAGAGAGTGACACCACATACTCTGCGGCACGGCGCAGCTATGGCGATGCTCCGCCGCGGCGTGGATCTGAGTGTGATCGCTCTCTGGCTCGGCCATGAATCGACCGAAACTACTCAGATTTACCTGCACGCAGACATGCAGCTCAAAGAACGAGCCTTGGCCCACGCCAGCCCCAGCGGTCTCAAGCCTACCCGATTCCGGCCGAAGGACGCCCTGCTGGCCTTTCTGGAGAGTCTGTGATTATGCCGACAGCCGCGCTCCCTAAAACGAGAGATTCCCCAGCAAAAGGCGGCATGACGGGGAGAGCACACGGCATAATCCGGGAGGCGGCATAACATTTGCACTGCCGTTAGCGGCAGTGCAAAGGTTGTTATCCAACGGCGCTCCCGGTTGCCGCAGAAATAGAGTCAGTTTGTCCCAGTACTTGAGCAGGTAAGATATCGCCGTGCCCAGGCCCGAGTTCGGCTCTACTTTCCTCTCGTCGAACTGAGCATTAAGCCAGATATGCAGCGTTTTCATTACTGGCTCGCTGTGTTCCTGGTGGAAGCGGAGGCGCTGTTCGGGAGACATGCACTGCACCCGCGCCGCTTCGTCGTACCCGTAGACTTCGCCCAGACTTTCCAGTACAAACCGGCACTCCTGCGGGAAGTTAAGCGTCACCTCTACAAAGTGGCGGCGAGCATGTGCCTTATCCGGAGCACCAGATAAGGCACATGCCCGGCGGAAGTTTGTGGATGCGGTGAAAGTGAATCCACAGGATGCGGCTGCGGTGTCGATGGTAATGCGGATGGACGCGCTGTTTCTGGTGGACCGGGATGCGCGGCAGAAGGAGATGAGTGCGGCCGGGCGGCTGGCGCATCGGCGCGAGTTGGCGCAGGAGTGGATCATCGAGATCCGGCAGCAGTGCGAGACGCTGAAGCGGGCGGCATTGCCGCAGAGCGCGCTGGGCAAGGCGGTGACGTATGCGCTGAACCAGTGGCCGAAGCTGGTGCGGTGTCTGGAGTACGAGGAAGTGGAGTTATCCAACAACCTGGCGGAGAACTCGATGCGGGGTGTGGCGCTCGGCCGGAAGAATTGGCTGCACGTGGGCAGCGTGAAGGCGGGGCCGAAGGTGGCGGCGATCCTATCGGTGATAGAGTCTTGCCGGCGGATCGGAGCGCCCGTGAAGGAATATCTCGGTGCTGTGCTGCCGGGGTTGGATCGTCGTACGCTGAGTCAGGTCGCCGGCATGACGCCCGCACGCTGGATGGCGGCTCGCGGCTGATGTCAACAGGGGTTGGCTAAACGCTTACATTTGAAACGAGGAAGTCTTCCAGGTATTTTTCCAAGGGAAACACGAAGGAATCACCAACAGATGTGGTGATCGAAGCCGGTCCCGATTCCGTGATCCCGCCGCCTTCATAATCGCTATTGAACGTGGACGGCGACATGAGCGGGGAATCTGAACCGTGGACCATAAGCGAGAACATCGAATCGACAAGCGAAAGAGGTTGTTTGATCTCATCGGCGATTTGGCGGCACGCTTCGTTGATCGCCACGTACCGTTTTCCGAAGCTGTCCGTGGGCTTTGCCTTACTCCGACCGAGCCGGGTCAAGCCCTCTTCGCTGATCCTGTTGTAGACGGCGTACTTGTCGGGGTACACGCACATGAGGATCGGGGTCAAAACCGCTCTGCCGAGACCCTTGATGTAAAGACCTCGATTCTTGTCCATGATCTTGTCTAAGCGGTCTTGAATCGGTGTTGTCTCATCCAGCAGCACGGCAAGCGCCTTACGAAGTCGGTCCATGTCGGCGTAGATGTTCGGCTGTCGCTGAATGTTTGCCCAGTGTTTGTTGTTCTTGAAGACGAGGAAGGCCCTAAAGGTTTCCTGCGTGACGTTTCCGAGGTTATCGGGATGGAAGAACTTGCCGTAATGTTCAAGAGCGGCTTTCTGAGCGGCGACTTCGACCGGCTTCTGCGTGAGCCAGTTGGAAAGGAGTTGGGATGCCTCTTCGAGTGTCATCGTGGATTGTTACGGCTCCGATTGTTAGTTTACTCCCTGGCGCTGGCCGGTTCGACCCGACGCCGCAGCCGAATAAAATGATCGTGGCAATCGAGTATGCCTACGCTGAGATTGCCAAAGAGGGCGAACATCGGCGGGTTCTTGCCGAAAGCCTGCTGGATTGCATGTCCAACCGAAAAACGCCCGGTGATGGTGGAAGCGATGCGGACGCTCCAGAGGGCGAAGAAGGGCCGATGGAGGCGCTTTGGCGAGTTTCCAAGGAAGCTGTTTCGGTCTCTTGTCAACGGTGAATGGAACGGGCTAGAATCGTGTGGTATCGAATTGGAGGAAAGTCTGAAATTGTCTGTCGTATCGGAAGCGATGAATCGCTCATCTGTGCAAGCGGCTATAGATGAGTTCGACCGTGTAGGCCGAGATCACTTTCTCGCCACTTACGGGTTCGGCAGAGCAAGGCGGTACTTCGTTAAGGTCGGATCGAGCCTTTACGACTCAAAAGCCCTATTCGGTGCCGCTTATGGCTACGAACACCCCCGAGTCGGTCCACTGGGGCCAGCCGACTTCAGCGGCGGCGAAAAGACTGTCGCTCGACGTTTTCGGGACTTGGGGTTAGAGATGTTGGTCGAGGCCGAGTCGCCGAACTCCAGGAACCGCTGACCAACCTCACTGAAGCTGACGGCCTTCTGCGCTTGCCGGTGGGCATCTTGGTAGCGTTCTCGTCGCCGTCCAAAATCGGCTATCGTAGAAACCGTGGCCCATCTTTCAATCGAGTTGATCGAACGCTACGCCTTGCGAGAGCTTGCCGAGATTGAAATTCGCCGAGTCGAAAAGCACGTCGCCTGTTGCCCTGCCTGTGAGGACCGGCTGCAAGAGGAAGTCGATTCGTGGGCGGCGATGCGGTCTTCGACGGTAGCGTGGATCAGGAGAACTGTAAAGGAGGAAAGACGGAAGAAGAGGGCGGCGGCGAAACGTTGAAGGGTGGCTCTGTGTGCGCCGCCGTATCCAGGCCATGCCGCAATCCCGGGACCGGCGTTGTCAAGTTCTGGGCTTCGCTCCTGGCTATAAAACGGCTATAAAACTAGACGAGCAAATCCTACTTGAATGGCCTGTAGGGTTTCACTTAACTCTTTTATTTTCAATTTGGTGCGGATGAGAGGACTTGAACCTCCACTCCCTTGCGAGAACTAGAACCTGAATCTAGCCAAAGGCCCACCGTCACCTCCCCCGAATGACCCTTTTCACGCACTTACAAGGAACGAATTCCCCCAAATACCGCTGATAGACCCTCAATTCCGTTGCTCAGCGCTACCATTTCCGCTACCCTCAGAGGGTTCAATGAGCGGCTTCCGAAAGGATCTCTCTTCACAACGGTTAATGCAAGAAACACCAAGCTAATTGAGAGCTTCCATGGGAGGCCGCCACCAGATGAATCGCGGAATGGAACACCCGGCAGGATCCGAATCGGACCTTCGGACTGCGGCCGTGGAGACTGTCGAAAAACTCGGTCCATTCGTTAAGAGAATATGGGAAGTTCACTTCATTCTCCACCCACCCTGCACGTTCGCACTCTGGCGAAACGCTACAACCCCAACCGGTCCCGACGTCTGCGTAAGCCACCGGCGATCAGGACGCTCGTGGCCTTTGGGTCTATCTTCCTGGTCTTCCTGATGCTGGCCGGGTTGCGTTGGTGGCCTGACCGCGTCATAGGTGCCGACCTGCTTCGAGCGCTCGTGGTGCGCACCTTGGTTTTCGGTGTGGCTGGCGCGCTGGCCTGTACCTTGGTAGTTGCGATTCTGAACTGGCGCCATATCGCAATTAACAATAGAGTCTTAACGATCACACTAGCATTCTTGCTGAGCGGCACCATCCAAATTGCCCTTACTCTGTGGCTTGCGCACCGTTATGACAAGCGTCTTATGGCAGCCGCTGACCGGGTTACTAGCGGGAGCGGCCTTGTGGAATTCAGCTTTGCCGGCGGCGCGCCACGCACAATCCTTCCCGCTCCCAATGGCGACTACCACATCGCCGAACCTCTTTCCGCGCCAACAGATCTTGAAATCAAGATCGCCTGCGCCGCGGAAGACGAACGGTGTGCGGACCGGTTGGTCAATATCGATCTACGCTCCTACGCGCGTGCGATCTGGGCCATGATGCCGATGCCGTGGCGGCACGAGAGTTCTGAGCGTCAGGGCGCCAGCAACATCGGCGACCAGGTCGGTGCCAAGCTCCTACACATCAAACCGGAAGGAAGAGGTTGGCCCGCGTACAGCGCGAAACTGGAGAAAGTCCTGGCAGGATTCCGTGTGGACGACATCTTCGACACCAGACGTCGCCTGTCGCTATACCTATCGACCGCCCCTTTCGGAACGCTGCACGGACATGAAGTGATCGGCATCGTCAGCGCGGCCCGTGTCTTCTACGGGCGGGAACACAGCGATTTAACCCTGACACAACTGACTGAGTTGATGGCAAGGCTCAAGAACCCGGCCGTCTACTTCCCCTATGGGAGCAACTCCGCCGGCGAGACGCGCGTCGGCAAGCTCCGCGCGCGTGCTATGGCCATCTTGGCTGCCGCGGTGCGGCATGGCTGGGTCAACCCCGGCCAGAGAGATGCGGCCTTGGCTGCTTTTCCCGAGAATCTAGCCTCTCCTTCGGAGGCCTTGGCTCGCGTCGAACTTCCCCGCGCCCGTGCGCTGATTGCTGAACTTTACCACCGGGTACCGGACGTCGGTGATCGCCACCTCGATGTCGAAGTGGCCGTGGACCCCCACGCCCAGCAGATCCTCGATCGCAGCACGCAGGCGGCCCTCGCCTCCTTCAGTGGTAGGCTCCCGTGGAAAAACCACGCCGGCGATCCGGTAATGATCGACGCAGTGGTAGTTGACCCGAACTCCGGCGCTGTGCTGGCCGACCGCGGATTGGCCACCATACCCGGCGGCCAAGCCAGCCAGATCAAACCGGAACACTACGGCTTGGCGCTCGAAACCGGAGTGCTACCATCTCTCCAGACGGCCTTCAAGGGTTGCCGCCGACCCGCAGAAGCCGCCTTGTTCCATAGTGACAACGCGTGCGCTATCGCTCTGGCCCACCTCATCGGTCTGGGCCGCGTGGTCGGCCACTTGCGGTCCCAAGGATACAGCGTCTTAGGTGCCTACGATTCGGTAGTCATCGGTGCAGGGGTCGCAGGCTCCGTCTGGCTGGTGGCTGGCAACGCCGTAAAGTACTCCTATCCGAGGCCGGGTTGGCGGGTCGAGCCCTCCTGGCTCGCCCGTGTTACCGACGCCGCGTCTGGCCAAGTGCTCTTCGAGCCGCTACGGCAACGCGTTTTCTCCACTGCAAACGCAGTTCAGCTCCGCTGTGCTCTGGAAAAGGTCTCCACCCAGGGCACTGCGGCTAGGGCCCTGAGGTCATTGGCTAACCGGGGTCCGATTGCCACCAAAACCGGTACTGCCGGTTTCTTCCGCCGGGGTCGATGGCAGGGCGAAGGCGGCTCCTGGACTGTCGCCGCCGACAGAGCCAGCGGCCAGGTTCTCGCCGTTCGTGTCCGATGGTCTAGCGGACGGCCGTTTGAATTGGAAGGCGGGCAAAGCGCCGCCCACGTTGTAGCTGCATATTTTCGAGAACTGCGCGTTTCCCACACAGGAGATCAGAAATGAAAAGAATCGCTCTCTTCACGCTCTTGACGGTCGTCGTCTTACCCGGCCAGCCCAGAGCTCTCATTCTTGCCGATATCTCGCGTAGCGAATCCGCCCGCGCAAAGGACAGCCGCGCAGAACAGCAGCGGGTGCTCGCCGCCCTACCGGACGCGACCTGGTGTGAACTCTACACAGTGGGCGGCCAGGTGAAGCTGCAGTTTCAGGGTGTCCTCGACCCCGCCCGCCGCGCCGAGGTGCGCCGCCAGATACAGGCCGAGCAGTTTTCACAGCCGAATACGGCCCTCGGGGAGGCCATTCAGGAAGCCCTCGCGGCTGTCGCCGGTTCCACTGGACCGAGCCGCATCGTGCTTTTTACGGATGGCCAAGCGCGCAGCATTCCCAGCAGTCCATACCGGCGACGCAGTTTCGAGTCGATCCTGAGCGGGGTCGGTATCCCGCAAGGCACTGAACTCTTCGTCAGCCTTACGGCCGGTCCGCCGCCGCGCGTGAACACTCCCGGCGTGCATTTGCTCACCACTCCACCGGCAGATTGGGCCGCAACCCTGTCTATACCCAAGCCCCCCACTCCCGCGCCGCCCAATCTGCCCCCGGCACACTCCACTCGCTGGATCGTCGCGGCGGCGCTGGTGGCCGGATTGTCGGCCGCGTGCGGCATCCTGGCATGGCGACATCTGCGTTCCGGCGGCAAACTCCAGGAACTCACGGCGAGCACCTTGGAGGACGAACCTGCACTGGACACGCCCGAGCTTCCGCAGCTTAAACCTTCCTACACCGTCACACTCGGGGATAGGATAGCGTCCATTGCCGCCGGTGAAATGGTCGTAGTGGGCGACTCTCCACTGGCCGATTGGTATCTCGCCAGTACAAACGCCGTGGTTCAATTCCAACAGCAGCGCGACGCTGCCTGGTTGGAAAACATTGGCCCGTCCACGGTACGAGTTGGCCGCGTTCCGGTGCCTCCCCACCGCCGCCTCAAACTCCCGCACCAACCCGTCGAGATCGCCATCGGTCCCTGCACTGCCCTCTGCTTCCCGGAACTCTGCACTGACGGCGAGGTGCTCAAATGAAACAGCACGTTCTCTACCCTCCGCTGGCGCTCGCAGGACTTGGCGGGGTCGTGGACATCGTCTTCCTGGTGCGCGCCCGACTGTTCGGCATGCTCGGTTACCTGCCGGAGTGCCAGCAGACGCTTTGCATCGATTTCGCGACCGACCCACCACGCCCACCGGCGGATCTTTTCCCCGAGATCTCCGATGCTCACTGGCAGGCTGTCGCCCTCGCTGCCTCCGAACAGGCGCTGATCGGGCTAGGTCCCGACATCCCGCAACTGGTGGACCGTATCCTCTCCGGTGATGACGAAGTCGCCTGGATCGCCGGCATCGTTCCGGTCCAGCTTCTGGAACGCTATAGCGGCGGCGAGGCATCGCAGATCCCCGCCCTCACCCGCGCTGCCCTCGCATTCTGCGCCGAGGACCCCACCCGCGGCGACCCGAACCAGGCCGATTCCTGGTACGAATTGCTGTACGCGAAACTACAAGCCATCTCCCCGGGCGGGGCCGCCTTGCACAACCTCGCCCTAAGGCACGGAGTCGTCTCGGACACCGCGGGTCCTCCTGCGACGCTGGCACTGGTAGCCGGCTGCGGCGGTGGCACCGGCAATGGCAGCTTGTTGATGGTGGCCGCCTGTGCCCGCGCTATCGCCGCGGAAATTGGCCTGCGCCTGCGCATCCACGCCTTTCTGTTGAGCGGGATCTACCGCCCAACCGACGGCATGGAACCGCGAAAACTTGCCCTGGAATACACACTGGACGAAGACCTCGAATACGCGATGGACCCCGCGCGGCCACCGCTCAAGGTGGTGTTGGGCCGCGACCGTCAGATCACCGCCAGCGGTCCGCTCTTCGACGATATCACCCGCTTCGACGCAGGCGCCCGCCTCGAACACGACTACGCTTCGATGGCCAATCTGGCCGCCGAGACCATTCTCTTCCGCTACTTTTCCGCCGCCGGCCAGGCCCTGCTCCGCTCCGGAGCCAACGCCCCCATGATTCCGGCCCTGCGCCGTTTGCGCAAGGAACGGTCGTGGCTGGACTGTAAAGCTCAAGAGGAGGAAGTTGCATGAACCAGCACATCGTGAACACACAAGTGGTCGTCCGCATCCGCAAGGATCCGCACTTGGAAGAACACACCGCACTACTCGCTGTCGAGGCGGCCCTTCACCACAGCCGCGCGGCTGCGCCCGTGGCCCCCCTCCCCGTGCCTGCGTGGTTGGACGCCTCGTCTCCATCCGCTCCCCTAGCTGCCCCGGTGATCGAAGCGGCCCTTGCCAGCGATGAGCGCTTCGACTTGGCGCGATTGCGCCGCCTGCTTGACCTGCGCCTGGAAGAACACCTCCACCAGCCGGTGGCAGGCCCGCCAGAGGTAGACCGTGCCGCGGCGGAACTTCGCGCGTCCATCGCTATGCACTCGGACCCTCGCAATCCATACATCGAAGCGCAAGCCTGGCGCCAATTATCCGGCCTGTTGCAGCGCGTCGAGCACGGCCCAGCCCAAGCTGCGGATCTGGCCGAACTCCTCGCCGCTGCGGAAGATTCGATCCGCGCCGCGGAGAGTCGTTCAGCGTCGTGGGATCCGCCGCCGAGAAGTTCCCAGGGTCTCATCCCCCCTTGGTTCGCGGCCGGAGCCGCCTTGGTCCTGCTCTTTGGATGCGTCTTCGCCCTGGGACTCTCCCTCCTCGCCGCCGGGCTCGTCTCTGCCATAGTCGGAGCCGCCGCCTGGTTCTGGTCCCGGCGCACCGCCGATGCGGTTGAAGGGCCGGACCCGCTGAATCGCATGCGCAAGAGGCTGCTCGCCGAACCGGCGCGCCTTCTGGCTCTCTACTACGACGCCCGCGCCCAGGTCATGTCCGCCACACAGAGGGCGCAGTTTGCAGCCGAACTGCGCCGGCGCCTGACCGATCCTGGCCTCGATGAACGCCTGGCCGCCCTGGAAGATGAAGTGCACCGCAGAGTCCAGGCCATCCCGGACCCGCCGTTCCGCGAAATCCGTTTTGGTTGCTCATGGCTAGGGGGTCGTGAGGTTGCCGCAGCTATCCTGCGCCGCCGTACCATCAACGCCACCTCACAGGGACCAGTGGACATCTCAAACGCTGCAACTGCTTGCGACCAACTGGTCGCCGCCGCTGAGGCTGAAATTGGGCCGCTATCCCTGTTGGATGCGGCGGGAGACCGGCCCGACGTGCTTCTACGGCCACGGCTACAGGCATTGCAGGTCGATGCCAGAATGCCCCTGGCGCTCCGGCCAGGCGTTCTTCTGGACCGGCGCATGAGTCCCGAATCCTGGTCCATTGGCGTACCCGGCGGCTGTCCGCCCCTCGCAACGCTTGTGCGCGGCACCTTTCCGCGAGCGGCCGTGCACGACGCGTTTGTACCCGATTCGATCGAGGTGGTATACGTCATAAGGAACCTGTCCCACGCCCACCTGCAATCCCATGTCCGGGCGGCAACCCCCTATCGCGCCAGTTCGGCAATGGAGCACCAGGTTTCACACTATCCCCGACGCCTGTGCGCGCTCCACGAGCGCACCTCCATCCAATCCTGACTAAGATGGTCGGCCCACCCGTCGGCCCTCACCGGCCGCAGCGGCAGGCCTGGCGCCCACAACGAACTGCCATCAGATCGGTACCCGATTCGAGTGAAATCGTTCGCTGGGGCAACCCGCCTCGCGTGCCCGCAAGTTGGGTGAACTCGCCCAAGTGCCTCTCACCGACCTTGTTTTCGTTGCGCTGACCCGCTCTCGCCTACCCGCAACAGGTACTTGCCCCCAATATATAGCCGCAATCCGATAGTCCGAGGATTATACCAGTTTCCATGCGGTGACCCGCCTTACTTGCCCCCAATGATTAAAAATGAACCAGACCGATAACCAAAGTCGGTGCGCCGGATGGCCATTTCTGCCCTGCATCCATAACAGCAAGCCTAGCAAAACCAAGCCCTTCCGTCGATTCCCGTAACCCACCGGCCTTTTCCGCGATTCGGACCATTCGTGCCAAATGATTGCAGCCAATGGGGTTCACCTGTTTCCCAATAATCCTGGGCCAACACCGAGCAGGCCTTCGGCTTCGAACCGGAACCGCCCGTTCTCGTCCTGCAGGCGGCGTGTCTCAAAGCAGTACAACTCGGGCAGCGTGAGCGAACGCTTTTGAACCGCCATGATGGCCGCCACCCACAATCCTGTGTGGCCTCCAATCAATGCCGCGGCCCCCGCCGCCTCGCACGCACATAGGGTTGCGACGAGTCGCTCTACAGCGCTTTCCAGGCCACCCTGTCCTCGTGGAACTTCCACTCCGCGCATCGCCGGCCCCAGGGCAAAACCGAAGCTGGCCGCCAACATGATCTCCCGCGGCCCATGCTCGTGGAGAGTGAGGTTCCATAAGGGCTTCATTCAGCCCTCCCGGCGCGCTTGGCTGGTGTGTCCGCCAGTCCAGGGGACGATTCAATCCACACCAGCGCGCACGCCGCCCGAATCCGATCCGCCGAAAGCGCCACACCGCCGTCGAGCAGATTGACGTCCTGTCGAAGGTATTCGAGATGCCGGTCCGCGCTCAGAGTTGCTAATATGACGCCGCCACTCATCGCCGCGGTTGCGCCCGTAAAATCCGCAATCACCTCCTTTGGCTCGATGTTATGCCGGTGAGCCGCGTCGTCGTAAATACGGTGCACGGCAGCCACAACCAGGCCCAGGTCGTAGGGGTTCGGCACGGTTTCGAGGTGGAAGCGGGTCTTCGGAGAGATCTCGGCTAGCAAGGTCTTGGCCTTCTCGAATTGAGCCGCGGACCCGGAATCGCCTTGGGTCGCGATCACCCAGCACTCGGCAGGCAGGTGGTGCTCCAGAGCAATCAAGAGTGGCGCCCAGTTGGATCGCAAGACCTGGCCCCGGAACTCACTCGGAGCTTGGGCACAGGTAGCTTCCAACACCGCGAGATTCGGGCAGGTGGATTCACGGCGCGGGGTGTACGGCGACAACAAGAGGATCAACCCACGGTGGCGTGGCGGGGGTAAGAGCGACCGTACCGGCGGCGGAGACTCGTTGTCCAGGTAATTCCGCCACATCACCGCAAAAACTACTACGGCGACCGCTAGCGGCACCGCTAGCTGCGCCAGCGCTTCATAGAGGGCGCCGCGCGGATCCGGGGCGCGGGTCAGGCGCCACGGATACATCAGGCACTGACTTAAGGCTGCGCAGACCGTCGCCAACCCGTTAACCAGCACGCCAAAAGAGATGGCGCCGCCAAGGAAGAGCAGTGTGGCTTTCCAGGTCCGGTTGCTCTGCACGTCAAAGGCTTGGCGCAGGATATCGGCGATGCGTTTGCGGCCCATGGTGCCTCGTCAGCGGCGGCGCGGATCGGGTGGTTCGAAGGGTGGCAGCGGATCGTCGGGCACGGCGGGTTTGCCGGAAAGCACCTGGGATGCGGGCGGCAGCGGACGGCGTTTCTGGTTCTCGGGCCGGTTGGGATAGCCGATTTGCAGGTACTCGTTATAGCTGTGGCCATCCACGCGCCCGAACTGGAGAGAGCGCGTACGATTGAGCCAGTTGGCCGGCAGTCCGTCGAACTGCAGCAGGGCGAGCAGTTCCTGCATCCGCGGGGTAGCCCAGAAGGCATCAAGGGGGCCGCAGTACCGCTCGCGGAGGGCGGTCGCCGCGGCGGCCGGGTCGGCGGCATTCTTCTCGCCGGTCACCAGGGAGCCGGCGTTCAGAAACCCGGCGTAGCGTTCAGCGCGGGAAATCTGCCGCAAGGCTTTCACCTCGACGCGGAAACTCCCCAGCCCGAGCGCCTTCCCCATCCCGAACTTGTGAGCGCAGCCCGGCGGCAGTTGGACAGCCGAGAGCAGCAGGCCCAGTTCCTCCGGGTGCAGGTTCTCATAGCGCACCGTCGCCGAAAAGCGCGCGCCGGGGCGGGCGGGTTGCCAGAAGGTGGCGACGTTTTCCTGCTGTTTGTCCGCCACGGGTGGAATCACGGCCCCCTTGCGGTGCCAGTAGCGTTTGTGACCGCGCACCACGGGCCCCAGCGTGGTGGAGCCGCGCCGGTCGCCATCCCAGTGAATTGCGTCCGCCACGTTCTGCGAGGGTTGTACCAGGTAGTGCTGATAGGTGGTGGGCTTTGGATTTCCCAGCACGACGGGTTTGGGGCGCGACTGGTAGGGCTCGGCGGGAGCCTCAATCAGGATGCCGTCTTCGAAATTCACCCGGCTCCGGCGGCCGTCGGGCGTCTTCTTCTCGCCGTACTCGCCCTCGGGAAGCCGGCCAAACAGGGCCTGGGCACTGTCCCAGGGTTTGCGGTCGCGGCGCGACCAGGCGGGCGGCACGGCCCCGGCGCTGGTGGTGAGATAGGGCAGGCGGAAGAAGGGCGTATGGCCGAAGGAAACGTGAGGACGGCCCTCGCGGTCGTGCCACTCCACATAGAAACAGGCCACCCCGTTGGATTCGTCTTTGTATTCGAACGATCCATCGGGACGGCCGTTGCCTTTGCGGATCGCCTGGCTTACACCGCCGTCGCGGTAAGCCGCAACGTCATCGTCCGGAATCGGCACGGCATCGGCTTTGGGGTCTTCGGCATGGATTACCCATTGGGCACGGTCGGGCCGGGGAGGTTGACCGTCCCGACGCCGAGCCGGCGGGATCTTGCCGGAACAGATCAACGTGCCCGGCTTGGCATCCCCGTCCGGAGTCTGCACCACATCGGCCCATACTTCGCCGGGGTGAAAATACACGGGGCGGCGGACCCACAACTCCGCGGTGCGGTGGCGGAATCGCTGAGTGCCGTAAACCGGGTCGACGAGAGCGGGCTTGATGAACCATTTCAACTCGTCGGAATACTTCGAACCATAGAGGTATCCCGCCTTGACTTTAGACGCGGCTGCTCCCAGTTGCTGGCGATACGCCACCGCCTGAGGCTCGAACGAATTGCCATCTTCCGGCTTGTCCGTGGAGCCCACGGCGCGGAAGAAGTGCTGCTGGTCGTTCACCGGGTCGAGCGGACAGTCGCCCAGGATTTCCACCAGATTGCGCACCATGCCGCGCAGGCTGGAGCCGGGCAGTCGCAGTTTGCCGCCCACCAGAAAAGGGGCTGGTTGATGGTCCCGTTTGCCCTTTTTGACGAATTCCGGCAGACTCCACATGCCCCGGGTATAAAAATCGGTGAGCGCGGTTAACTCCAGTTCGATGGCGCCCGAGAGCAACTCCTTGTCCCCATCCAGGTACGAATGGGCTTCCGGCGGACGGGCAACCTCTTGCCACTTGTCAGGCCCCAGCGGCACGAAATTGTAGGGCGCGCGTCCTGCGCGGCGAATTGAACTCACCGGAGGGCTGATGCGCGGGCGCTTGTCGGAGCCGGGCTCGGCCACCGGACTGGCTTTCGGCTTTCCTACAGGGGGCGAACCCGCCGGCAGGTTGGTCTTGATCTGACCCAGAGTGTTCTTCCAATCATTCGGCATGGCGGCAGGCTCCTGTCTCCATCAACGGCGCGGCTGGTTCAATTTCGGCAATCATCGCGTCCACGATTCCGGCTATGCCGGTCCCACGTTCCGGCTCCACGCGTTCGATAATGCGCAGGGCGATTTCCGGTCCGGCGAGTTTCACGTGCGGCGGCAGCCACACCTTCGTGCCGCGGGTTTCCGTGAGCAATTGCCAATCGCCGGCCGGCGCCATCGAAGTGCCCCACAGGATTTGGTGGCGGACGATCGCGTGCCGCCATTCTCCGGCCACGGCAAGGCGCCATGCCCATTCGACCGGACCGACGCGCCATGCGTGGATCTCCCGATTGTCGCGGAAGAGGCGCAGATCCCAGGAGTGCTCGAAATCCGGTGGTCCAAACTCGGCAGGGATGGCCAGTTCCCCGTCCGCGCGGAGGACGCCGAAACCGCTGTAAGGGAACCCTTGTAGCAATGCGGTGGCTTCTTCGCCGCCCAGCGCGGTGACCGCTGCTTGCAGCCAGTCTTTACCCATCACGAACGTTTCACTCATGAACCGCCTCCTCAGGTAAGGCCTCAGGCAAGGGATGGCGCTCTCCCCACCCGCCAGCTGCCGCGGGCAGACCACGCACCGCCGATTCCAGCCACTCCGCGTCGCCCTCAAGCGTCAGACCGCCGGCTTGAGCCTTCATGGTGAATCGCCGGCCATCGGAGGCTTCGAACGTCGCCTGCGCACCCGCAAAAACACCGCGGCCCACCGCCACCTCCCCTCCCAGGGGAAGGTCTCCCAACCACAGATCTTTGATCGCCAGGGCGAGTAGACCGACGTCACAAGGGTCCGGCTGATCGACGGCGACCCGCAGTTCCACCTGCTGATCGTTGGCCGACGGGAAAAACGGCGCCTCGTCGAAAAGCAGCGCTTCCTTGGCGCCTCCGGTGAAGCGATCAATCGAGACGCGGCCCTGGACGTAACGCTCCCCGTGTTCCACCACGCTCTCCCCGAACCAAATACGCCCGGCCCGCGGGTCGAGCTTCGCCTTAGCGTTGTCGGAGATCTGCGGGCCGAACAGGTCATCTAGGAGCGCCCCCGGGTTCTCGAGTTTTAGCGTCTTGGCGATGCGCAGACAGCGATGGCGCACCGCACCGGCGAGGCTGGTGCCTGTGAGCAACGCCTTGCCGTTTTCGGTGAGATGGACTTGATCCGGCTCCTGGGGCCCGCTCGGCGCGCTGCGGATGAGAAGCGACGTCAGCAGACGGAAGGAGGCTTGAATCCGGAAGCGCGCCAGCGCCGGGCCGGCCTGGGCGGGTGCCGGCAAATCGGTCAGAGCGATCCTCTCACCGCCTCGCGGATTGCGCCCCAGCCAGGCCAGGACATGGTCCTTCTTGCTCATATCCAGCCGGTATATTTCCCAGGAGCCGACTTTGCCGCAGCCATACCCGCGGCGCGTACGCGCCCCCAGGCGGATGCCATCCTCCGCACTCAGTTCCTCCAGCGCCGCGCGGAAGCACTGGAGCAGATCCTCTTCCTCCACGCCCTCGGGATTCTGCTGGTAGAGTTGCAGTTCCAGACACAAGGGAAAAGAGGTGCCGGCCGGCAAGACCTGCAGATTGAAAACCGCTCCTTTGCCGGAGGCTTGCCAGGGCAAGCCGTTCACCGGGTCGATGCGAACCCCGTCGCGAATCGCGGGCACCGGCTGGCCCTCGGCGAGCGAGTCATCGATCACCAGCAGGCTGGCGTAGCCGGACTTGGCGTCGCGTCCGCCGAACATGACCTCGAGCTCGGGCGGCTCCCCACTGTTCTGGAAGTCTACCACGCTGGCCGCGAAACGCCGTGCCAAGCGGCTCCGGATCGCGCCCGCCAGGCTCGCTGCGGGAAGCAGGTAACGCCCGTCGGAATCGCGTACCAGGGCGGCATCCACGCTGGTGTCGAGCGCACCCCGGCCGCACCCGGAGTGGAGCGCCGTCGTCGAGACCCAGACTCCCGATGCGTAATAACGGCAGACCACCCGATCAAAACCATCGGCTCTCATCGGATTTCCCTCCTCTCCATCGCCATCGCGGCGAGGCAACTGCGGAGCAGGCTGCACACCACACTCCGGGCGAACGCCGCGTCTGCGGGTTCCACCACCTTGCTATCCGCCGGCGGTGGCAATCGCAGCGGATTCCCGCCAAGGGAAACGCCCCAGGCGGTGTGGCCTAGGTAGGTTGCATTTGCCAGATCGTTGTAGACGGAACGCCATCCGGCGCCCATGCTCTCCAACCAGTCGCCGAACTTCTGCAGTTTCCCGCCGCGAGGTTGGATGCGCGCACGATTCAACTGGGCGGAAGCCGTCTCTCGCAAGGAGCCCACCTGCTCCGCGAAGAACGTCGGATCGCCGCCATCCAGCCAGGCCAGCAGCCGGTGCAACAGACTGGATTTGATGGGTGCGGCCTCCGGATGTTGCATCTTGACCTGCCCCTTCAGCCCGGAACCGCGGGTAATGGCCAGCTCTCGTACGCGCTGCCGGAGCATCTTCAGAGCCAACGCTCTGGCCGGAGAGTCCACTGCGAGGGGCTCCAGCGTCGATGGCAGCGCCTCGGCGAATATTTCGCCGCGGTCGATCCGGCGGCTGTTTTCGTGGGTCCACCACTCCAGCGAGATCCTTCCGAAACCCTGCTCGGTGCGCAGACCATAACTGCGGGCCGCGGCGGCTCGGCGAGCTTCTTCCACCGGCGAGCACCCTTTAGGCAACTTAAAGACAAAGACGCTGCCCGCTTCCAGAACGGGAACCTGCTGTCGCGGTAGCCCCTGGTGCGCCAGGTACCCGGCAACCCAATCCTGACGGGTCGAGGCCCGATCCGGATCGCTTATCGATCCCTTCGGCCACCCCATGCTGGCGGCCAGTTCGTCGGCTGGGAACGCGGTCTCCGGGTGGCCATTCTCATTCGTCGAGAGCATCGGCGAGAGCAAGGTCACCACCAGCCGGTTGCCGTCGCCGCAGCCGGCGGGCGTGCCCGCCCAATTGGAAGCCTCCTCGCCGCATTGGTCCAGCGGCTGCGGCGCGTCGTCCACCCAGCGCCATTCGGCCGCGCCGCCATACTGCGCAGCGCGCGAGCGGCCCACGTTCACCTCATCGTTGTCCGCGATCAGCGCCCGTAGTTGCCGTAGGTCCCGCTCGGCCCCGATCAGAGCGCCGGCGAAATACTGGTCTGGCGCGATGCTTTCGTAGGAGAAGAAAGCGCCCCGCTCGGACTTCTCCAGTTCCTGGTAGGCGGCAGCCTCCTCAGGCTTCACGGCGCGCTGAATCCGGCGGTCGCGGGCGCGCGCCTGGTGATAATCGAAGCGCGTTTCCGTTTCGATCTTGCGCGACTCCCGGCTCCACAGCAGCGGCGCTTCGCACCAGGCACCCTTGACCCGCTTGAACGGCTCGTCCGTGTTGGGCGTCTCCACAGCCAGATCGACATAGCCGTCGCCGTTCTTATACTTGCGCAGGGAGTGCGGCACCGGCACGCAGCGGCCCTCCGCTCCAGCCGCCGGATAGGCCGACAGGAACTTCACCGGCCCGCAAAACAGCTCATAAAAACGCGCGTCCGGCTGGCGCCATACAAGATACCGCCTGGCCAGCGCGCCCAGCACGGCCGTGCCCGGCAGGTGCCGTTCGGTGGCCACCAGGTTGGGATCGCCGCTCATCCGGGGGACCAGCGCGGGCTGCCGCAGATGCAAACGGTAGCGCAGTACGCAGGGCGTGTCGCTGGTATCCGTGCGCTCCGGGAATGTCGTGGCAACTGCCGCCGGGGCATCCTTCCACTCGGAATCTGCCAGCGCGAGCGCGGTGAGGTCCACACCCTTCGGATCGCTCGGAGCCTCACCTTCCAACAACGCGCACGCCACCTTGCCCAGCCCGCGCGACCGCGAAGTGCCCATCCGCTGAATCGCCGCCGCCGACAGCGCCAGCGCCCGCAGCGCCCCCGCCGGAGCCCCTTCCCGCAATTGCACCGGCGCGAAAAAGCACAGCCCGGAGCGCAGAACCCGCGAGGTCCGCAGGGTCTCCTCTTTGGCCGCTCCCGTCTTCGGGTCGATAGCCGTCTGGTGCCGCAACTCCGTGTACAGAGCCGTTACTTCCTCGGGCTGCAGATTCTCTTCATGTCGGTCCTTCTGCGACCGGAGCACCGCCGAAAGCCAGCCATCAAGCTGTGCGGCCCCGGCCAGTTGTGCGGTCCGCACATACAGAGGTCCGGACTGCTCGGCGCCGCCCTTCGGGAACATCTTTACAAACGCAGGCAGGCCCAACTCTTCCGCCCCTTTCAGGCCGTGGAGCAGTTCGTATGCGTCGGACCACAGCCCCTTGAGCCGCTTCCCGGGAATGTAGGGCAACCCCGTTGGGCCGGTAACCACATCGCGGTCCGCCACCCCGGGCGCCGCCACCCCGCTGCCCACCAGGACGCCGCTGAGCAAGTCTACTTTCAACCAAAGCACGGCTATTCCCCTCCTTTGGGCCATGGAGTATAGAAATCCACCATGTCGAGCACGTCGTAACAATCCGCCAGTTCGGACGGCAGTGGATAGCCACGCGACTTGAGCGCGTCGTGCCGCTCTTTGGTCGCATTCTCGCCGGCCACAATCGCCGTCTGGAGCCCTTTCGCCTGCGAGCGCGGGAAAGCCGGTCCGAAGTCCTGCCACAGCTTTTTGAACTGGTTCCAGCCTTGCATGTCGCCGGCGCCTAGCCGGTAAGGTCGGCGGTACGCTTCGCCGTGCGGCGGTTGCCGCATCTGATTCAAATCGGGCGGGCAGCCTTCTTTCACAATTTCAAAATCCAGCCAGCAGCCTTCGCCGCGCTTCCGCCTGTAGCGTTTTGCGCTGTCGCATAGTGCATGGGCCAGTTGACTGCCGCGGCTCAACGGGAACTTCTGCGGCTGGATCAGGACTCCCGCGCAGGCCGTCAATTGTAGATGCGGCAACTGCTTGCCTGCTACACTCTCGTATTTCTCCAGATAGCGTGCTACGATAGCCAGCCCCAGTCTGCCATGGCACACGAACGTCAGATCGTCGCCACCCATCAATACCGGCACCACCGGCATCTGCGTCCCCTGGCTCAGCACGCCAGCCTCGCACCAATCGTCGAGGCTCCCTTCCACATCGCGCAACGTGGCTTCGAATGCCTCGGCCCCAATCGCGTCTACTTGACCGGAAAGCCACACCAACTTCTCCAGAAACGTCCGTCCGTTGAGTTCCTTCAAGACTGGGGAACGGGGTGAAAACAGCTTGCCGATGCCATTGCCATCGGCGTGGCACACCGCGATCTGGCTGGCGCCCTCCGTGGTTCGCAGGTCGTCGACTTTTTCGGGAAACTCAAAGTCCCTCGCCTGGCGCCTTGCCCGGTTGCGGCTATCCCGCTTGACCGCGGTCGCGGCGTTCACCCACGCGTCCTCATTGGAGTCCCAGCAGTTCGCCGCGAGACCGTTGGATGGACAGTCCCGCGTTACCGGCAGGGCACCCAAAGGCGCGCCGAACGGCGGACGATCTTCATTCTGCTGCAATAACTTCTGTGCCTTCTCGAGCGTCTGAGGCAAGTCCGCCCCGCATTCGAAGTGCGCCGCCACCAACCGGACTCCCGGAGCCTTCCATAGCCTCTCTTCGCTCCATGCAAAGACCGCCGCTTCGGCATCCTGCCTCGAAGGGAACATTAGCAGCGCATTGCCGCCCCCGATATAGACGGTCTCCGGCCTCCCCTTCCACCGCTCCATGGTCTGCTTGACCACCACGGACCCGCCCACGGCATCGCGCAGACGGTTGCCGGAAAACACGTAGGATTGCACCGACGCCGTGCCCAACAGCGTCATGCACCAGCCGTTATAGGACTCCTCATCTTGCCAACGTTGTGTCACCTTAGCGCTCCTTGCTTGAACGGCACCTTGGATTTCATCAAGAAAATTCGGAAAAGCTGCCGCATGCGCTGGTCGAGGGCGCTCTGGACCTTCAGCGGCACCGAGATCACGCCGATATCATCATGCAGCGAGTCTTCGATTTCACATGCATCTTGCGCCGACACTGGGCACAACACCATCGCGAGGGCGTGATCTCCACCTATCTGGCGCGCCCGGTGAAGCACCTCAAACCCAGCCTGTCGGATATTGTTCGGCGATGCGGTGCAAGAGACGGCGAACAGCTGATAGCCGATCACGGCAACCACATCCAGGCTGAACAGGTCGCAGTTCTCGCCAGTCCGCGAAAGATGCACGTTGTGATAAACACGGGCACCCCGTTCGTATCGTACTTCTTCCAGTGCGGCCTGTAATTCCGCGTAAGCCTTTAGCTCCAGAAACTGGTGTTTGACGAATTGGCAGAGCCCGGTCAAAGGCGCATCCGGGAACTTCGCGATGTTCAGAGTGTAAGACTGGCCACGCTCCTCCCATCCGGCAGGTGCTTTGAAGTGATCTTTGATCTTGTCTGTCAACTCCGACCACGATTCTCCGATATTGGCTTTGTCCGGATTGAACCACTTCAGGGTTGGCGGTCTTTTCAATTTCGTCGAGATCTGCGGGTAAACACGATATTCTCTCGAACCCTTCGCTCCCCAGGCATGCTTCCAGCCGGCGAACCAACGGTTGTAGTCGTCGTCAGTGTCTTCGTTATACCTGCCCTTCTCCGTCGCGGCCTGCACTTGCCGCCGCCCTCCCGCGTACCACTGATACTGCCGATACCACTCGTACATGTCCCGTCCCAGCTTTAATAGCTCCGGAGAGGGCTCAGTGGGTCTGACTTCTGCTCCCCCCATGTCCTTTCCGGCCTTGAACTCAGTCGTGAAGCCGTGCAGTTGAGCGAGTTGCTCAATGCCCCAAGCGTACTCATTCCTCTCATCCGTGACCGCAACCTTGGGCAAGAGCCGGTGCTGCCGCGGATCGAGGTAATAGGCCTCCGAAGCCCAACGCTCCGCCTTCACTGCTTCGTAGGCGTGTACCGCCATCGCTTTGGTGCCTCCGGTGTACGCCAGGCACACTTTCGTCAGGGCCGGGTTCTTTCTCCTCAGGTCCGCCAGTTTCTCATTCACTTTGGACAGAATCTTGTCGGGCGAATATGGGTCTTCGAGCGGCACCCGGTCGTCCGCGAAGGTGAACCCGAGTTCCTTTTCCATTCTTTCCTTGATCCGCTCGCACTCCCTTTCGGGTTCGATGTCCGTGCTGGCCCCGGTCTGCTTCGAGTGGATGAACGTAAAGCCGGGCCACGCACCGTCCTCTTCGTGGTACTTCTTCGCCAACCGGCACGCGGCGACCACAACCGGCAGTTCGTTAGTTCCGACGGTCAGCAGAACTTGAGTCTTTGGAGTTTCCGTTTGAGGTTCCATTTCAATCGAAGCCATTCTCCCACCTTGATAACGACGAGTCATCCGAAATCCACAATTCCGCAGACACCCACGCCGGACTCATGTAATGAAAACAGAGGATGTTACGCAGTGAAAAAGTTTTTTCTTAGCCTGTCGTTTTCCCACTCCCGCCGCGTTCTCCTGATAACGCTCCTTCCTGGAGCCTGTGATACCGTGAGGATCGAGAGAGTGAAACTTAAAGCACATCGCGCTCGGCAATCCCACCCCACCCCCACCCAATGGCGCACTTTCCTGGAAAACCGCGTCGAAACCTCAGAACGCGATCGTCTCCGCCTCCATCTGGAGACTTGCGATTCCTGCCTCGCCCTCGTCGCCAGTCTTCCGCCGCCACCCTACCGCTGTCTCGGACGCCCCCTCGACGCTTCCCTCTGCCAGTTCCCCACCGAGGCCGCCCGGACCGAGGCGGCCGTGCATTCCTTTTGCGCTGAAAACGCTCCACACGGGCCCGTCTGGCTCACCGCCCCAGCCGAAGGCGAAGCCGCCCTCACCGTCCTCGTGGCGCTTCTCGGATCCCAGTGGCGCGCTGACGGAGTCTCCGTCGAGGTTGCCGGCCTCTGCCACAACGGCGTGCTCCCCAGTCGGCCTGCAGCTCGCATCGCCGTCTGGCTCGACGCGCCCGCCCGCCTACCCGCCACGTGGCTTACGCCTTACCCGCCACAGTGGACCATCTTCGCCGGACGCCATGCACCCCCGAGTCACGCCGCGGTCTTTGCGCTGCCATCCAAGACCAGCGTCAGCCTACAACGCCAGAACCTACGCGCCTCGCTCGCCGACCCCGGCGCACCCGCGCATCCCATCCTCCTGCTGAACGCTCTCGGCCTCGACGCCCCCGCCGATTTGCTCCCCGATCCCGCTCCTCCCGAAGTCGCCGAAGTCGAAACCCCGTTCGGCGATCCGCTCGGCTTGTGGTGTTCTACCGAAGGCCAGTGGCTCGCCCGCGACGAACTGTGCGCCCTGTGGCTCGTGGCCCCTGCCGCCGTCTCTGCTTCCCTTGACCGTGTGTTGACCCGGCTCCGGGACGCCGAAGTCTCCCCGATCTTCCTGGACGCCTTCCACCAGCGCCGCAACGAGCTTATCCCTAGACCTTCCAGCCCGATCGACCAAGAAGGCTCTTGACAATCGAGGGAGAGATGTGAAACGTTAGAAGTACGGGCAGATGTTAGTCCCGGTGGGCTGTGGGGTTCAAACCCTGCTCGCCCCGCTCTCCATCAAGACCGTGTAGGAGGGGCCAATGTTGCCCTCTTCCGGTTCTCCCAACCAGAACGAACAGTTTATTACTGCCCTTGTGGAGGCTCGCAGGCTCATAGTCAGCATCCTGATCCGCCTCGGCGCAGGGCAAGACGCAGAGGACATCTACCAGCAGGTGTTCGAAACCATTCAGTCCAACCCAGCCAGATACCAACGTAACCGCCACACCAGCGAATGGACCGGCTACTTCGTCAACGCCGCGCGGAACCGTTTTCGCGACCACATCCGGAACAACCGCCGCCTAATTAGCGGAGACTCCGGACCCGGCCAATCCATATTCGACACCCTGCCCGCGCGCGAGTCAAGGCCGTCATACACCAACGCAGCCGACCTCAACACTGAAGCGCTCCGCTGCTACGCGGAGCTCTGCGCCGGCCCTGGCGGCCGCCTCGCCGAATTCGTATGGGAGGAACTCGCGCCCCGCTACGATTGCACCACCGCCTTCGAACGCCTCGATTTCCTGACCGCGTTCGTCGAGCTCAAAATGAAACGGCGCTTCCCCGCCCAGCGCAAGCAGATCGCCCTCGAGGTCCCCTACCACCTCCTGCGCCAAAACGGCTCGCTCAAAAGACACCTGCGCGAAGACCTGCGCCCCCGCTGGATCGCCCGGCACAGACAAGGAGGCAATCCCAACAAAGACTGAACGGGAGTATCACTCCCGCTCCCTCGGTAGGCTTGCATTCATCTGCTGGGGGAGCCTAACCTACGACATGTTCGTAAGTGCGGTCGCCCTGGTTCGATTCTCTAAGAAAGCGACTTTTCCGGCCAGCCATGGACACGCCATGCAGGCCGAGTTTCTTCGCCGCCTCCACTTACTGGATCCGAACGCGTCCGCGTGGCTTCATGGTGGCGAGGACGGCCGCGTCCGCCCGTACACCATCTCGACACTCCGGCTCGGCGACGGTCCGCCGGACGGTCCGGCGACGGTCGAGGCTGGCGATGTTGGCTGGTTTCGCATCACCGCTTATCAAGAGGCGGCCGCGCAGCTCGTCCTGGAGCTTACCGAGCATTGCCGTGACTGGGTGATCTACGGCCGCGGCTACCATCTCGAGATGCGGGTGGAGCGGTGGGCACTCTCTCCCGGCGCGCACCCATGGGCCGGCACCGCGACGCTCGACGACCTGACGATGGCGGCTGGCGCTTCGGCCCTGGCCCCACCCATCCAACTTGAATTTGCCGGACCGACTCTGTTTCAAGTGGACGAAGGCGTCCCGGGCGCGTGGAACGGCTTTCTGCCTGTCCCTCTGCCGCACCTGGTTTTTGGCAGTTTGCGAGACCGGTTGGCGGCGTGGCGCCCCGACCTCGGGCCCGTTCCCGGTCGTGCTGTACTGGAGACACTCCTCCGGCTGGGCCGTTATCGCCTCGCCACCCAAATCGTGCAACTCCCTAGCGGGCCTTCGGTTGCGTTCGACGGCGTTTGCGAGTATCACGTCGTCCCTGGAACCGGCGCGGAACTCAATCTGTGGCTGCACATGTTCTCCGTCTGCGCTCTGTACACCGGGGTGGGAAGCCGGACTGCCGCCGGCCTCGGCATGGTTCGCCGCGTTGCCGTCGAACTTTTTTCTTGACTCTCTTTGCCGGTTGGCTGTACCCTCTTCTTGACCCTAGTCCTTGGGTCGCGGCTGTACCAACTTTCGCAAAAGAGATGCAAGTGAGGTCAAAATTGAGTAACTTACCCTTCCAGTCTGCTTTCACCCTTCCCCTTGGAGATCGCGCGTACTTAGAGCTGCTGATCGTAAGCCTAAGAAGACAAACCCAGAAAACCATCCCGCCCGAACTGTGCGAAGACGTGCTTTCTATCCTCTACATCAAGATCTTGAAGTCGCCAAAACGATGGCTCACGCTGCCTCCCGCCGAAGTTGCCTTCTACGCGATCCGCGCGGCCGACAACATTGTGCGGGACATCCACCGCGCTCGACGGCGCGAAGCCGGGATATTGCAGGAATACCGATACTGCCTACACCTGGCCAATCCGCCCGCCCGCCGCGGTGCCATCCCCATCACGGAATCCGACGTCTCCCGCTTCACGGCCGGCGCCGCGGCCATCCTATTCGCGGGTCCGGGCCGGCGCCTCGGCGCCGTCCTGGTTCGTGCCGCCCGCGCCTTCGGCTTCCACACCAGGCTGGACCAGCTTGATTTCTCCATCGCCTACCTCAACGGCCCCATGCCCACCCGCTTCGGAATCTCGCGTCCTAAGATTACCCGCTGGATCACCGCCCACTCCGAGCTCCCCAAACCCAAGGTCTACTACGAAGCCCGACGTCTATCCGAGAGGCTGAAACCCGTCCGCGACTCCTGGAGGGCTCGACTACGTCGCACCCGCTGACCCATGGTTGTGGGGACGGGGTAACTCCCGAGCGGCGCGAAAATTGCCCGCGCCGCTCAGGCCGCCTGTGGGCTATACTTGTAATGCCCCGAGTCGAAGGGGATTGAAACACAAACATGCTGCTCTTGTGCTTAAGTTGGTATGATTTTTTTTGGCGTAAGCCATTGCTGTTCAAATAGTTGGCACGAACTGTCAGGAACGCCGAAGAACCGTGGAGGTTACGGGAGCACCCGTAATCGAATGAGCCACTGGGAGTTACACGTTTCGGACGAGCCCGAAACTGGCCTCGCGCCGATTCAAAATAGGCTCCACAGATGAGGTTACGGAAAACCGCCAGGCAACTCCTTCAAATCGCCGGAGTTGCGCGGGCCGCTATTGAAGTCGGGTAAGGCGGGTCACCGCATGGAAACACCCCCGTCAGGGTGTCAAGACTCGTTCCTATATTGAAGTCGGGTAAGGCGGGTCACCGCATGGAAACGGTAATCAGAAATACAATCGGCAACTTATAGAGCATTGAAGTCGGGTAAGGCGGGTCACCGCATGGAAACTATTAGTCCTATAGAGACAGATCGTTCTGATTTCAATTGAAGTCGGGTAAGGCGGGTCACCGCATGGAAACTTGCGTGTTGATTTGAGTTGGGGGCGCAGCAAACATCAATTGAAGTCGGGTAAGGCGGGTCACCGCATGGAAACTTTTGGGTGATTTTGCTTGCCAGAGCAATAATCCATTGAAGTCGGTAAGGCGGGTCACCGCATGGAAACTTTTCATTTTAGTCCTCCTATTGTTTGTGTATTTTTATTGATTGAAGTCGGGTAAGGCGGGTCACCGCATGGAAACACTGAAGGGGGCCCCTAGGGAGAAGTCCGAGCGGTGAATTGAAGTCGGGTAAGGCGGGTCACCGCATGGAAACAACGTCCAGGCAGTGCCATCAACAGTTCCGGCTGTGTACATTGAAGTCGGGTAAGGCGGGTCACCGCATGGAAACTTTTGCTCCGCTTTTAAGCCGAGCTGAATACTGCTTTATTGAAGTCGGGTAAGGCGGGTCACCGCATGGAAACTTACGCGAAAAATCACCTTGGCAAAATGGCGCCGTATTGAAGTCGGGTAAGGCGGGTCACCGCATGGAAACCCCAGAAAATCATAGGCAGCGGTCAAGTAATCCAAAGATTGAAGTCGGGTAAGGCGGGTCACCGCATGGAAACAGTGAATCCTTGGTTTCGGGTTTCTTCGCTTTTGTCCGATTGAAGTCGGGTAAGGCGGGTCACCGCATGGAAACCAAACGATTGCCGACCCAGCGGTAAAACTGGGTGTAGATTGAAGTCGGGTAAGGCGGGTCACCGCATGGAAACGCTTGTCATGAAGATGATTGCCTGGGAGAAGTCCAATTGAAGTCGGGTAAGGCGGGGCACCGCATGGAAACGAAAATAGCTGTAAACCAGACCTGGCCTTCCCTGCGCAATTGAAGTCGGGTAAGGCGGGTCACCGCATGGAAACTGAAATTTGCCCGTCAGTAGAACCTTGTGCTACACCGATTGAAGTCGGGTAAGGCGGGTCACCGCATGGAAACAGTCCGAATCAGGTTCTCGGACGGTCCTCTCTTTTCTATTGAAGTCGGGTAAGGCGGGTCACCGCATGGAAACGCCGGGCACGACGGACTCGCATAGGCACTTTCGTTAATTGAAGTCGGGTAAGGCGGGTCACCGCATGGAAACTTACGGTTTGTTGTTTCCCAGCTGAGCTGGAGAATAAAATTGAAGTCGGGTAAGGCGGGTCACCGCATGGAAACGTCGAGGTCGGCAAGGTTCAAGGTTTTCGCCATTGAAGTCGGGTAAGGCGGGTCACCCGCATGGAAACTGTGAGTTTTTTCTTTCCGCCGAGGGCTCGCAGCATTGAAGTCGGGTAAGGCGGGTCACCGCATGGAAACGTCAGATTGCGCTTGCGCCGTTCCTCTTCGACTTTATTGAAGTCGGGTAAGGCGGGTCACCGCATGGAAACTAAGTCTGATTCATCGGAAAAATTGCCGGCTGAGTCATTGAAGTCGGGTAAGGCGGGTCACCGCATGGAAACGGGAAGTTTTGACTCATCTGGGTCCGGAAATAAGTCATTGAAGTCGGGTAAGGCGGGTCACCGCATGGAAACTGCACCGTCAGTACCAGGTAGATCACGGCCATTAATTGAAGTCGGGTAAGGCGGGTCACCGCATGGAAACTATGTCAGTGGCGCCGCTATTTCCATTGACCAGCAATTGAAGTCGGGTAAGGCGGGTCACCGCATGGAAACTAGCAACACCTCCCCGTACCGATCTTCGCGTCGGGCTTTTATTGAAGTCGGGTAAGGCGGGTCACCGCATGGAAACAAGTCTTCAGGGAGCGGTTGTGCGAAAGGATGAAATTGAAGTTGGGTAAGGCGGGTCACCGCATGGAAACCTGTTTTCCGTCTATTGATGATACATATTCCCTACATTGAAGTCGGGTAAGGCGGGTCACCGCATGGAAACGCCGCTTTTTACTACGGTTGTGAGTGTGTCGCGGCCATTGAAGTCGGGTAAGGCGGGTCACCGCATGGAAACTTTTGCTATGCCGAGCAGACCAATCTACTTGGCAGGTTGATTGAAGTCGAGTAAGGCGGGCCACCGCATCGAAACCACTAGACTTCCCGTCGGCTGGACGAACGCCCCAGCCGATTGAGGTCGAGTAAGGTGGGTCACCGCATGGTCAGGTTGCAGTTCCGTTCGAATCGAATGAACACCGCAGCTGGGCAACGCGGGTCACGGAAAGTAAACATCCGCTTAGCGAGGAGCTTGGTCTGGGTTCCCTCTGTCATTAGCCAGTAAGGCCTACCTGCGTACGAAACTGGCGCCGCTGCCCGCTGTGCACCCGACGCCAAGGGCCAAGGCAGCCCGAGGCCCAAAGCCGCCTTCAACGGGTGCCTTTCCCGACGTCAACATTCGCTCCCCCAATCCACGCTGCATATTTTGTGGAGCCACTTCGTTTCAAGGAAGGAGGCCATCGATGAAGTATTTGTCCGTTCCGATCTTCCTCTTCGGAGTAGCCGGCGTTGCGGTTTCCGCGCGCGGCCTCTCCAGCGACTGGGGCACCACCACCGGATACCGGATTCCCTTTTGGGCTGCGGCCCTGCTTGGTGCGGCCGTCCACTACTCCTGGATGGTTTGCACTGCCAACGGGCGGCTGTCTGCGGCGCCCATCTGGCTGTTTTCCCTGCTCTTGACCCGCGCGGGACTGCGTGATTTCGGGTTCGCTACACCCCTCGCCGGCGGCTTGGCGATCGAAGGTATTCCACTGGCGTCGTGCTTGACGCTCGCCGGCCCGTGGGAGACACACCTGGAACACTGGCGCTTAGCCCGCTCGTCCATCTCCGCACAGGTCTCGCTCGGTCCGGGAATCCTGCCGTGGGCGGGGGAAATGGTGCGCCGCAGCCTCCTCCACCGCACCCCAGGCGGCGTCCACGACGAACTTCACCGCCTCCTTAGTGAAATCGAGAAACTGGACCGCTCTGTTCAACCGAACTACGCTCAGCCGAACCATGCGGGCGCCGGCACAAATCGGAAAGGGCGTCCGTGATGTTCGATCTGATCCAACGCAGCCGCGAAGTTGTTGCGAACGTAGGCCGTCGGGACGTCAACGCCCGGGGCTCGAAACAGATTGACCGCCGGCGGGTGGCGCTTGTCAGAAGTGCTCCAGCCGTTGAGGTCATTCCCGCCGGACGCGTAGGCGGCCTGGATCGCCAATCGCGGCTTCAATGCGACGAAGCTGAACTGCGGGCCACCGCTGGAATTCGTGCGAGCCTGCGCGAGGTGGCGCTCTTCCGCGCCGCCGACGCCGTACGTAGTTCCCGGCTCGAACTTGCCTGTAGGAGCGAAGCGGTTCGTCTAATGACAATTCAGAAGACCGTGGCGAGCCTGGCGGAGAGTTTCGCTGATCGGATCGACGACCTGGAGCGCCGGCTGCGAGACCGGCTCCCTCCGGAGATCCTGGAGGCACTCAAGCAGCGCATCTTCGAAGAGATGACCGCCTCCGTGAATCGGATTTCGCGTTACGGCGAACGAGCCGGAAAGGAGCCGCAGTGAGATTGCCTGGCGTGCTCGATGGGCGGGACATGGGACTGGCGCCGGCCCCAGTTCTGGCTGGCCAGTTGAATCTGCCGGTAGCCTGGGAGCAGGTTGCGAAGAAGTCAGGGATGGCGGGTGTAGATGGAGTTGTCCCACGCCGTTTTGCAGGCGAGGCGGCAATGTACCTGCGCGAGTTGGAATCCATGCTGGCACGCGGGAGCTACAAACCGTTACCGTTGCGACTCATGGAAATATCCAAAAGGGCAGGAGCGCGGCGGCGCCTCATGGTTCCTTGCGTAGCCGACCGTGTGGTGCAGACCGGCGCCGCTGGATGGCTCGGGCTCAAGTGGAACAGCGCATTTGATGGATCGAGCTTCGCGTATCGTCCTGGTCTGGGTGTGGCTGATGCCCTGCGGGCACTGCGGGCACAGCGCGAGAAGGGGCTTCGGTGGGTTCTCCGGGCCGACATCGCCTCGTTCTTCGATTCCATTGATCACGGACGGTTGTCTCCCGAAGGGCTACGGACGTATCTGCGTGCTTATGAGGAAGCCATGCTCGGCCGCACAGGGGAACAGTTCGAAGCAGCCACAGAGGGCGGGATGCGCGCCATTCTCCTGGGGCAACTGGTAGGACTCGTGGACACCGTGCGCAGCGGTGGAACCTACAAAACCCACCTGGAGGAGGCGCCGTGCTTTTCCTGATCTGTTACGACATCGCCGATGATCGCGCTCGCAACCGTATGGCGGACCACCTCCTCGATTTCGGATCCAGGGTGCAGGAGAGTGTTTTTGAGGCGCTCCTGAACGAAGCGCTCTACAACAGGATGTTGCATGGGATTGAGCGCATGGCATTCTCGCCTCCAGACAGAGTCCGCGTGTACCGGGTATGTGCCGCCTGCGCGAGATCCGTGCTGATCATGGGGCCAGCCGCGGAGCGGCCAGCCCCGGAGTTCTACCTGGTTTGACGGGAGGTCGATTCACGCGGCCGCCTGCCGTTCCCTGGCGTGAACCAGGTCCAGCCCCACTAGGACATTGCTCCAGATCAGTCCCGGCGCGTTACGTTCCAGAATCGTGTGGCTGGTCGCACCCTCTATGGAGAGGGTTACAACCTTGCAGGGCGGGTGCAGACGGCGAACGGCGCGCGCCACAGCGCGAACCAGTTCACCGTCCCCGCTGCCAACCAGGAAGACGTCGAACTCACCGAAGCAGGCGCGTTCCGTACAAAGCGCGACCAGGTCGAAGTCAGCGTTACGCAGAACGGGCCGGCCGGGCCGGTCTGAAGGTTCGTTTAGCATTAGCCGGGTCTGCCATCCGCGCTTACGAAAATACTCCAGGCGCGAGTTGTCGGGGCTCGCTGCGGACAGGACCGCCCACGCCTCCAACTGAGCGGCACTCCGCGCCAGGTACTCCCGCAGCCCGCGGTACGAAAAGCGGCCCCCGGCGGTCTTCGCGCTCAATCGGATGTTGGCGTCGTCCATCACGCAAACCACCCTTTGCCCCAAGAAGTTTGGCCACTCCGTTTGTTCGACAAATCGCGGTCCGCGGCAAGGCATGGGAATCGGCCGGCCAGGCTTGGGCGCCTCTCCGGTCGCTGGGGAAGTCAGGCTCGGCAATTGAATCACCTCTACCACATCAACGAATCTTCGGCCGAAATATGCATCGACGCCGGCCAGCCAAAGTCACATCGACCTCAGGCACATCCAGCCATCCTCAGTTTCCGGCTGTCCCCCTGCAACTGCGCCGCGTAACTCCCAGTACACCCAATAACTGAACTGTTACACTTACAACCGGCCGCACATACGCGGTGTCTGAGTGTCTCGCCTTGCAGAAAAATCCCCTCTTTGGAGTTATCCAGGTGCCGCCGGTTCGGACGGCGACGAAAGGGGGCCCATGGACATTATGGACATCATCGAGATCCTGCTTGAGATCGTCCAGCAGGAAACCGGCACCGGCCGCTAAGGCCGATTACGCCGCCGGGAGAGCCGCCCGCTCTCCCGGCGGTTGCTATGCTAAGATCAGCTTCTAACCAAAGGACTGGCGTGCAACTATGCGGCGGTTGCCTTGGATCACGGTCGTCTTGCTTCTCTCGTCTCCTCCAACCCTAATGGGCCGGTGCATCGAACTTCCTACCGGCCAAACCCTTCGTTGCAACCTCTCCTCCGCGCGTCCCGGGTGTTTCCTCGTTAAGATTGAAAAAGGAGATGCCGCGCGGCTATTGGTTGAGCAACCAGTCGATCTGGCTATCTCCGTGACGGGTCCTCGCCAGTTCGTGGCTGATAGTTTCGAATTCGGCTTCGAAACCGCAACTTTGGCCGAACCCGGCAACTACACGATCACACTGAAACCGGTGGAACCCACCACCAAGCTCCTGCATTTGGTCATGTCTGCTTCGGCGCTCCCGTTACAGCAGGCCCTCGAGTGGAGCGCCGCTGAGGAAATGGCGACGCGCGGTAAGCGAAATGCAGATGCGAAGCAACTTTTGTCCGCACTCTCTCTTTGGAACAGGCTCTCGGACGGTTCGGCTGCCGCCCGGACGCACCTCCTTTTAGGGGACATTTCCTTCAACCGCGACCGGGAGGCGGCACTCGGACACTACGAGGAAGGCCGCCGGTTATGCCTGGAGGCACGCGATACGAGGTGCGCCGCCGAGGCGGAGAACAACGGCGGCTTGGTTTCCCAGCGTCTTGGCGATTTCGATACCGCGGATCGGCGGCTGAAAGAAGCGCTTGACGGTTGGCGGTCGATTTCCGACCCTCTCTCGCAGGGACGAACTCTCTCCAATCTTGGCTGGCTGTATTGGCAATCCGGCGACATGCAGAGCGCGATCGCTTTTTTTGCCCGGGCGCGGCCCCTGCTTCAGGACCGTGACCCGGTAGGTTACGCCAAAGTGCTGAACAACCTGGGGCTCTGTTACCAATCGGCTGCAGAATTTTCCACCGCCCGCAACTACTTTGCCCAGGCCAATGCCGCGTTCCTGCGGCACGCCAGCCACCGCGATGCGATCCGCTCCCGCCTCAACCTTGGGCGCAATGAACTCCTCGTGCGGGCCGCTTCCGCCATCGCGACCCTCACCGCAGCGGAAAGTGACGCCGAGCGCAGCGGCGATAGTGCAGTTGTCGCGGACGCCCGCAACAACCTTGGTCAAGCACTGATAGATAGAGGGCAGCCGCAACAGGCACAACTCAAGCTTGAGCAGGCTCTCGAAATCGACACCCGCTTGGGAGACCGCCGTGCCATGGCTTCCGACCTTCACTACCTGGGAGTGACCGCTGCCGCCTTGCACGACACCGTGTCCGCCGGTGACTTTCTGCAACGCGCGTTGGAAATGCGCACGGACTGCCGGTTGCGAGACGACGCGGCTGATTCGCTCTATGAACTGGCACGTCTGGAGCGGGATGGGCACCACACCGAAGCTGCCCGCAATTTCGCCGCTCAATCCTTGTCGTTATTGGAATCGGTGCGCCGACAGGTGCCCAGCGCGGCACTGCGCGCCACGTTCTATGCCCGCCGCCACCGTCTCATCGATTTACAAGTGGGACTAGCGCTTTCCGAAGCGACCCCGGAAGCGGCAGAAAAAGCACTGCTGGCTTCCGAACAGGGCCGCGGAAGGGCATTGCTCGACATTCTGGCCGCCCGAGGGTATGAGGGCAAGGGGCCGGACGATCTCAGCACACGCCGTGAACGAATTGAGCGCCGCATTGACCTTCTTTCCGGCCGCCTATCCACTGCTCAGCCAGAGGAGATGTCTGCGCTCCGCCGGGAGGTAGAACGTCTGGTGGCGGCGGGAAACGAAATCGAAGCCTTGATGCACAGCCGCGAGGCGCCAAGCGGCTTCGGCAAACCCCTTGAATCCGTAGGAGAACTGCGGCGGGCCGGACTCCCTTCTGATTCCGCGCTTCTCGAGTTTCACTTGGGTGAACTCGAGAGCTATTTGTGGTGGGTGGATGCCGAACATGTTCAGGTTTACCGGCTGCCGAGGAAAGCGGTGATCGATACACAAGCCGGGCGCATCGTCCGCGAGTTTGGCGACATATTGCCCAGGCGGCGCGATCCGTCCAAGCGCCGGGCCTTCGATCGGGCCTTGACGCGTTTGTCGACCACCGTGCTGGGCCCGCTGAAAGGCACACGCCTGCCTGCCCGCCTGATCGTGGTACCCGATGGATCGCTGCACGGGGTCCCTTTCGCCGCCCTCAGCATGCCATCCACAGGGGCTAAACTAGGTTTGACTTCGGACCTCCTCCAGGTCCCTGCCGCCTCATATCTGACCATTGGCCGGATACCTCGGCCCTTCACAGATTTCCCCGCAACTGCGTTGGTGGTAGCAGACCCCGTTCTCTCGCCAAGTGACCCGCGGGTAACCCGCATCGCTGCCCGCGTGTCCGCGGAGACTGATTCCTCCTTTGCCCGTCTCGCATTCGGCGCAGAAATCACGCTACTCAACAACTTACTCCCGTCCGCGAAAAGGATGGTTTTGCGCTCGTTCAGTGCCAGCCGTGAGACCCTTCATTCTCTGCCCGTTCAGAGCTTCGCCATGGTGCTGTTCTCCACGCACGCCGTAATTGACGACCAGATTCCCGAACTCTCGCGAGTCCTACTCTCATCCGTAGACAGGGCGGGACGACCTATCGACGGAGTACTCCGCCCGTATCAATTCGGCGAACTCCGCCTGGAAGGATCTATCGTTGTCCTGTCCGCTTGCGAAACCGCCCTTGGGAAGGAAGTTCTAGGAGAAGGGCTGGCCGGGTTCTCCAGCGCCCTTTTTCAGGCGGGCGCCGCACAAGCCGTGCTGACCTTGACCAGGGTGGACGCCGAAGCGTCGTCGGAGTTTCTCCGCCGCACCTTTCGGCAGTTCCTACGGAGCCGGGGAGCGGGGATTGAACACGCAATCACCGTGGCGCGTCGTTCCATGGCGTTCGATGCTCGATGGTCGGACCCCTACTATTGGGCTTCCTTTGTTGTCGCCGGACGGCTTGGCAAGACCCTGAATCCCCGCGGTGGATCTGAGGGCGGCTTCTGATGCTCAATTGTCGCTTGATTCCTGATGACAAGTGGGAACAGGCCCGCGCTGCCCTCAAATTCTACTTTTCGCAGCGGGCCTTTGTGGACGACGTGGAGGACCTGGTCCAGGAAACCCTCAAGGTCCTGTGGGCCCGAGAGGACTTCGAATTTGATCGCGAAGAAGATTTTCCGCTGGTGTGCTTTGGCTTTGCGAGGCTGGTGCTGATGAACGGCTGGCGCCAAAGGAGAAAGCACGACGCCGAGGAACTGAATGTCTCGATGGCGTCGCCTTCGACGGGTACGCACGGCTGGCAGGCAATCGAATCAGCGGTATATCTGGCAGAGGTGGAGAGGATCGGAGCGGCAGCTTTGAGCCACCAGGAGTGGGAGATCATTCGAGCAGCGGCATCCATGGATTACGGGGAGTTTGGAGCCCAATTCTCGCCAGAGGAACGCGGGAAATTCCGGGTTTACCTTCACCGCGCCCGCCGCAGACTCGCAATCCTGGCGGGGTGGAGGGACGATGAGGTGTAACAAACCATGAATCCCGCACATTTGTCTATTGTGAAGGCCTATCTGCTGGGTACTCTGCCGGAACCGGACGCCACCGCTTTCGAGGCGCGTTACTTCGCCGATCCAGCCTTCCTCGATCATGTTCGGCGCACGGAGGAAGGCCTCATTCGCGCTTACATCGGTGGTCGTCTGGACCCGGCCGAACGGCAGTTGTTCGAAGGTCGGTACCTGCGCGAGCCCGCGCTGATGCGGAGACTAGAGGAAGTACGAAACAACCAGGCAGCCGGACGACGACCACGCCTGAGGCTCATCGTAGCCGCATCTCTCATAGGTTCAGCATTCATTGGCGTTTGGTCTCTCACGCATCGCATACCGGCGCCAGTCGCGTCCTACCGTCAGCCCGGTCCGCAGTCGGCACTGCCTATTCTGCAATTAAGCCCAGGTATGCTGAAGGGCGCCGCTCAAGCCAGAGTATTGCCGGAGGTAGCGCCTGGCAGGCTGGTAGAGTTCCAATTAGAACTGCCCGGGCGGACTAACGCTGGTGGATGTACTGTCATTCTTGACCGCGTCGAGCCGGATGGGGAGCGGAGCCGCGTCTGGAGCGGGACCTCTAGCGACGCCGCTCCCGCCGGGTACACAGCCGTGGCGGTTGATGGCCGTTTCCTTCCTCCGGGCGACTATGTGCTGGAAGTGGCCGACACAGTCCGTCAAATACATGAGACCTACTCCCTCCGGATCGCATCGGTGCCACACCCGTAGCTCGGCCATAGCTCGGCCATTGTTGCTGCCCGGTACTATTGTTTTCCGCAGATCGCTCGGCACCACCACGCGCATCGATCAGGTAATAGTCGGCGATTAGTTCCGTGACCGCTTAAGACCGTTGCGCTACGTTGCCTGGGAGCCGGCGACGCGCGGACCAAAGACGGGCGCGGAGGATCTGCAAATCCGTTGGACCATCCAGACAGGCCGAGTATTCGGGCCTACGCACATCTATTTAGGCGCCGCGTGTAACAAGCTAATGCATAACTACATAGTAGTCGAGAGCCGAGATTGGCCTCAAAGAGGAGGATATCTATATGGCTGCAACACAACCTATCTCGTCGGCCGCTCTGGCCGAGGTTCCCGGGTATGCCAAGGTCACCGGTATCGCTGGTCTGATCCTGGCAGTTGTGAGCGTGATCATTCATGTAGCAGGCGTTCTGTTCCTGACACCGCTGGCCGTGATCATGGGCTCGGTCGCACTATACGGGCACTACAAGGGCATCGGAATCGCGATACTGATCATAAGCGTTGTCAACCTCCTGATCAGCCCGACTTTCTGGCTCAACACCGGCGCTAGTTCAACCATTTCGGGCGTCAGCGGAAACCGATTTCTCACGTATCTTGACTTGATTGGCGTGATCGTGATGTTCACGCTTGTGGTCCGCAGGCGCAAGTAAGCGCGCGGGCAAGATTCAAAACGATTTGCAGCATCTAACAAACACCGAGGTTTAGCAAATGATGAAACGTGCTCTTTACTTGATCAGCATTCTATGCGCCTCTCTGGTGTGGAGCCAGGAACCTCTGACCAACGAGTCCGTGGTCAAGATGGTCAAAGCGGGGCTGGCCGAGAGCGTAATCCTCAGCATGGTTACTTCACAGCCCGCCAGGTACGCCTTCGCGGCCGATGACCTCATCGCACTGAAGACCGCTGGGGTCCCGGACAAGATTGTGGCGGCCATGGTCGGCAGGAACGCCGGCGGGGGCCTGGGGTCATCCGGCGCCAACGCAAGCGGCGCCACGCCGGCGGCGGGTAACGTTGCGACAGGCAATCCCAACGATCCCCTGGCGCCTCATGACTCGGGGATTTATCTGTATTCGAAAGATCGGAACGGTGAATACAAATTGACTGTGCTGGAGCAGGCCGCCTACCAGGGGTCGAAGACGGGTGGCGTATTTACGTCGGCGCTGACCTATGGGCTTAAGAAGGCCAAGATGAAGGCGATCATCCCAGGCCAGCACGCAAGCATCCGCACGCCCGATACGCAGCCTGCTTTTTATTTCTATTTCGAAGATAAGGCAGCCGGGCTGGGCAAGGGCGGTTTCGGCGCCGGAGCGCTGTCGAATCCGAATCAGTTCGCGCTTGTGAAGCTTGATGTGACCAAGTCCAGCCGGGAGACGATCATTGGAGAATTCGGGGCCTTGGGAGCGTCCACCGGGACGCACGAGAAATCGATGATCACGTTCAAGTCCGAGAGGCTGCGCTCAGGCATGTATAAGGTCGTTCCCAACGGACCGATGGAATCCGGAGAATACTGCTTCCTGGTTTCCCAGGCGAACCTGGGAGCCTTCGGTGCGGGCGCGTCAGGCGCGGCCCAGATTTTCGATTTCGCGGTCACGCCTAACCAGTAACTGGGGCGGATCTCAATAGGGCAACCATGTCTTGCGTGTCTCTACAATTCGCGGGTCGCATTTCAGGCCGCCCTTGGGCCCATACTATAGCAGTCCTCAGGAGCGAGCGAGCCGCACCTGGGCGCTCAGAGACTCCGTTCGGGCTGCTCAGGCTTGGGGTAGTTCTTTGTTGTTTTTTGTCACTCCTTGCCGGATCTCTTAGAGCCCAAGCAAACCGCATTGCCGATCGCATCGACGACATGCGGGAGGTTGTGCTCAAAGGGAGCACCCACCGCAAGGCGCGGCCACAGGCCGATCAAGGCCCAGTCGACCCGTCCTTCCGAATGAACCATGTGTCACTCCTGCTCAAGCCGTCCACTGATCAGGAGGCGCAGTTGAGCCGGCTGCTGACCGAGCAGCAGGACCCGTCATCGCCAAACTACCATCGCTGGATCTCACCAGAGCAGTACGCGGATCGCTTCGGCCTGAGCCAAGGCGATCTTCGCAAAGTCACCGGCTGGCTACAATCGCGGGGGCTGTCGATAGACTACATCTCCCGAACCCGAACGTTCGTTGCTTTCAGTGGCCGGGTCGAGCAAATCCAGGCTACCTTTCAGACAGAGATTCGCCGCTACCTGGCGGATGGTGAAACTCATTTTGCCAACTCTCGGGAGGTTTCCATTCCGATGGCTCTCGAGGACGCGGTGGCGGGAGTGTGGGGCTTGAACGATTTTCATCCGAAGCCCCCCGGGCAGGGGGTGCGGCCGCTCCGGGCCGGCGGCAACATTCCGCTACCTTTGCTCAGAGACTTCGGAGCAGGTCGAAACATGCTCGCTCCCAGTGATGTGGTTACCATCTACGGCATCCAAGGCTTGTACGACGCCGGATTTGACGGCGGAGGCCAGACGCTTGTGATCGTTGGGCAAGCCAAACTCACCGATTTGTCGGATACCGAGGCATTTCGAAGAGTGTTCGGGCTCACTGCAAAGGACCCGAAGATTGTGTACGTTCCCAATAGCGTGCCACAGGAATGCGCCCCGACAGACAACGAGTGTCCTGGAAACCTGGTGGAGGCGAATCTCGACCTGCAATGGGCGGGCGCCGTCGCAAAGAATGCGCAACTGATTTACGTCGGCGCTGAGGACGCCAATGTAGCCGCCCAATATGCGATCGATCAGAATCTGGCCCCGGTTGTCAGCGAGAGTTTCGGCTCCTGTGAGTACGACGCCATGGGCACTGATTACGGAACAACACTCCAATCCATTGCCCGCCTGGCCAATATAATGGGGATCACCTGGATCGTTTCCACGGGCGACAATGGCGCCGTTTGCAGGGCAAATTCGGCACCGCCCGGCACGACTTACGTGCCCGGCGTGCAGCTCCCAGCCAGTGTCCCGGAGGTAACGGGCGTGGGCGGAACTGAATTCGACGATGCGTCAGGAGGCTACTGGTCCATCAGCGGAGAAGCGTCATCGTACATACCGGAAAAGGCCTGGAGCGGCAGCGGCGGCGGCACCAGTGTGCTATTTCACTCCCGGCCTTCCTGGCAAAGCGGCTCGGGTGTCCCGGACAATTTCGGCCGCAACGTGCCGGATGTCGCGCTTTCCGCGTCGGGTAGCCAGGATCCTTACTTCATCTGTTACTACGGGCGATGCGCCAGCGGCAATCTGCCGAGCGATCCCAATCACAGCGGTGTTGGTGGAACCTCCGCCTCGGCGCCCGTGTTCGCAGCGATTGTGACGCTGGTCGATCAATATCTCGTCGGAAAAGGGATCTACCCGCAAACCGGCCTGGGAAACATCAATCCTGTTCTTTATCAGCTCGCGGCAGGGGGCAGCTGTGCCGCTGCCGGTACGCAGAACGCAAATTGCACTTTCCACGATATCCAGGCTGGCGGCAACGAGGCAACCTGCGACCCCAGCTTAGCTGGCTGCAGTACTGGCCGGTTTGGTTACACGGCCCACGCCGGATACGATCAGGTCACCGGCCTCGGTTCGGTGGACGCCTTCCACTTGGCCCAGTTGTGGAGTTCTAGCGCGCCCCTCCCCCCCAGCGTAACCGCCAAGATGGTAACGAAGTCTTTGGACCCGAGTAGTTGCTCGGTCCCATCGCCGGCCACCACGTTTCTGACTACCGATCCATCCGTTTTTTTGTGGTTCAGTGTCGCGGGTGCGCGAGCCGGAGACATTGCGTCGGCAGCCTGGTTCGCTCCCAATGGGACTCTCTATGGCTCCACGTCTTGGAACGCACTGACGTCGGGAGGCAGTTGGTGCTTCCCGGGAAGTGTTGATCTGGCTGGACATCAAGCTGCGTCCATGCCTGGGAATTGGATGATTCGCGTTACATGGAACGGCGCAGCGGCATTCACGTTGAATTTCACGGTGCAACCGCCAGTGCGCTGGATTACGAATTCCCCGGACACCCGCAATTTAACGAGGATGAGCTGAAGCTTGGTCGCAAGTACCTAGACGCGGCATACAGTGAGGTGTTGGCCGCGTTGCGCGATCCTGAAGGCCGCAAGGCTACCGACCGTGACGTCCGCAAACAGATCCGCCCCTTGCTGGAGCCCCTACGGCTGGCCCATGTCACGGAGCAGCATACGGTACCGGTGCGTGACTGGCTCGACCACTTCGACCGTAAAGAGCACGAGCACGGCGGCCCGGTAACGGTCGGGAAACTGCGCGCCTGGATGGACGAGCCCAGACGAATGGGGCTGCCCCGGGACCTCCAGGATCTGGTCATCCTTATCTACGCGGCTCAATCTAACCGCAGCTTCCGCGATGCTTTTGGCCCTGCCGATCCGGCGATCGGCAAGATGCGTGACGAGTGGAAACTGGAACCGCAGGAACTCCCGTCGCAGGAAGTATGGGACATTGCTCGCGAACGCGCCAGTGCGCTCTTTGGCAAGCCCGCCTCCCAGTTGTGCAGCGCTACGAATCTCGACAAGCTGGCAGCCGATGTACTCAAGGAGGCCGATGTTCGTCGGGCCCAAATCCATCAGTTGCTCGACGCGCTGCGTAGGGTCGTACCCGCCGGCGCCGACCGCATGAAGACCGCTTCTGCTTGCATCCGCCTTCTCGACAAACTGGATTCGAAGCTCAAACCGATCGACGTAGTGAAACGAATTCACGCCGCTGAGATCGCTACATCGCCAACGGCCATGGAACGGGCCATGGCACATGCATCCGCCGTTGTCACCGCCATCGAGCATGCGAACTGGGCGCTCTTCGAAGGCCTGAAGTCCGTTCCAGCTGGTGCCCACATCCTTGCAAGGCTCACTGAAGGCCTGGTTAACGACGAGCACGTCTTCCACTTGGCGGATCGCATACGTGAATGCTCTGGCGATGCTGCACGGTTGCTGCTCGAACGCGCTCCATCTCCGCCGCCTCCTCCGCCGCCGGTCGAAACCGTGACACCCCTTCCGCCCGAGACGAGGCGGTCTGGGAAACGCACCGTTTCTAAAGTCAAGAAACAGTCCGTGCCACTCGCTGAGACTCTGGGCGAATTGCGGCGCGTTGCGGACGCTCACCCGAACGCCGAGATCGATATCGAGTGGGAGATCCGCGAATGACCGGCGCGCTGCTCGAAGCTACCGTGAAGCAAGCGCTGGAGCGCCGGAAGAATCCGCATCTCGCCATCGGGATCCACAGCGCCACGCCGCCCGATTCTGAAGAGGTTCATGACCTACGCGTCGCCTGGTGCCGCTCTATGCTCGAAATGCGCGAACAGCTTTCGTCCGGCGAACCCGGCAATCTGGTCATCCTTACCCCCATCGAGCAGTTGGCCGACGACCTGTGTGCTCGCCTCCACAAGCGCGCCCTGTTGCGGGTGGACATCGCGGAAGTGCTGAAACAATGGTATGGCGCCCGCGCCGTGGAAGGGCGCCTCAAAGCAGACCGCGTCGTCGCCGAGACGCTGCTCCGCTTCCCCCCCATACCAATCCCTGGCGGCCTCGTAACGGAGGAGGTCGCGTGGCAAGTGATTAGCCACCAGGTGTTCGATCTTGGCGCTCGGCCCGATTCGGTGGACCTTCTCCAGTGGGTCCAGACGAAGGCACAGGACCGTTTCACCGCCGCGTCACCCGAGTTGCGCCAAAGGCTCGCCGCCTGGTTGAAGCGCACCTCCGGCCCGATTGCCGAAACCCTGCTCGCTGTTGCCGCAGCCGGCCACGCGCGGGAAGCGGTAGCTATAGGCTTGGCCTTACGGGCTCTGCTGGCTGACCCTGCCAGCCCGGAACTAGCGCAGGCCCTGGTCCGCGTGGAGCGGTATACCGCCCACCAGCCGCTTCCCCGCGAAATCGCTGAAGCGTGGGCTGTCGCCGCCGAGAAACTGGTGTCGGCTGACCAGATCGAAGCCTCCGACCGTATTCTCCACGACCTCGGCGCGGCTCAGTTCGCTTACCTCAGCCGCTGGTCCGCTCGTGGGAACCAGCAGCGCATCGATGAGTTCGCCGCCGAACTGGCACCCTTGCCAAGGAACACCGCGACGCTGGAACGGTTGGTCGCTGAACTGCGCGAACGCAATTGGCCCACCAGCGAGCGGCCCATCCTAGGCCGCCTGGAAATGGCCGTCCGGCTTCTGCGCTGGCTCCACGGTGCCGAGCCCACCCTGACCGATTTCGAAGATTCCGCGCTCTGGTACGCGCGCGAAGGCAGTTGGGTGGATTGGGCGAGAACCCGAATCCGTGGAGGTTACGAGCGCGGCCCTCTGGCCGCCGCTCTTGCCAACCTCACCGCTGCCGTCACAGAGCGGCGCGAACGGCAAAACCGCCAGTTTGCCGCGATGCTTGCGGTCTGGAACAACCAGGGCGCTCATTTTCAGAAGCTGGCCGGCGTCGAGTCCGTCATCGAACGCTACATCGTGCCGCTGGCCCTGAAGGAGGAACCCGTCCTGGCAATCGTGCTCGATGGCATGAGCTTCGCTGTGTGCCGCGAACTCTGCATCGAACTGGCCGCACGCCGTTGGACCGCCTGTTCCGCCGATGCGATGGAGATTCCGCCCGTGGTCACCGCGCTGCCCTCGGTGACGGAGTTCTCGCGGTACTCGTTGCTCAGCGGCGCTCTGGCGCGAGGCACCCAGGGCGCGGAAGAGCTTGCCTGGTCCACACACTCGGCGTTGAGCGCTGCCTGTCCAAAGCAGCATCCGCCTGTCCTCTTCCACAAAAACGACCTGGCCGCCATGGCCGGAGCGGATTCTCCGGTTCTCCGTGAAATCGCCGACACCAAACGGCGCGTCGTCGGAATCGTCATCAACGCCATCGACGATAGTCTCAGCGGTCCCGTCCAGATCGCCCCCGATTGGAACCTGGAGTATCTAGCGGTACTTCGTCCCCTCCTCGACGAAGCTGCCGCTGCGGGCCGCATCGTCCTGCTCACCGCCGACCACGGACACATCCTGGACTACGGCACGGAATGTCGCCGCCAGGAGGGTTCCGATCGATACCGTCCTGCCAAAGGAGACGCCAAAGGAGAAGCCGCCGGCGAATACTACCTCGAAGGCGGTCGCGTAATCGGTACGGCTGGTGTCACTGCCCTCGGCGTGGAAGGCGTCCGCTATGGTTCACGGCCGCGCAATGGCTATCATGGCGGCATCACCCCGCAGGAATGCCTGGTTGCCGTGATGCTCTTCGCCCAGGTCGGACGCGTCGTCGCCGGGTTGCAGGAAGTGGTGGAATCCCAGCCCGAATGGTGGATGGCAGGCGCGCCCGCCCCGGCGAAAGAACCCAAGGTCAAACGGAAAACTAAGCAGCAGCCGATGCTGTTCGCCGACGACTGGATTTCCAACCTCCTGGCCTGCGAACTCTTCCGCCAGCAAATGGACGTCCCCGGTAACCGAATCGAGCCGGTTCGGCTGGCCGCCGTACTCCGCGCCCTCGACGCCTCAGGCAATCGGTTGTTACGTGCGGCCTTCGCCTCCCGGATGTCGTTGCCGCTCGTCCGCGTCAACACCACCGTGGCCGCTATGCAGCGCGTCCTCAATTACGATGGTTATGGCATCCTGACGATCGACGAATCCGCCGACATGGTAGTTCTCGACCGCCCGCTACTGGAGCGCCAGTTCAACCTATGACGGATGTCAGTCCACAGCGCCGCTCCGATATCGTCGATGCCCTCCGGGCTGGTGCCGTGCCCCGCCGTGGTCTCGAGGCGCTCGCGGTAGGCCTGAGTCACTTCGAACGTTCCATCGCGGAAGAACTGGAATCCGTGCGCGCTGGCGGCAGTAAGTTCAAAGCCGTGCGCGGCGAGTACGGCGGCGGGAAGACCTTCTTCGCGCGCTGGGTGCAGGAGCGTGCCAAGCACCTCGGCTTTGCCACCTCTGAAGTCCAGATCAGCGAAACCGAGACCCCGCTGCATCGTTTGGAGACCGTTTACCGCCGCCTCATGGAGCGTCTCTCCACTGCATCGGTCGAATCCGGCGCCCTTCGCTCCATTGTCGATGGCTGGTTCTTTACCCTTGAGGAAGATGTGCTAGCCGGCGGCGTGGATCCCTCGGACACCGAGCGTCTCCTGGCCGAAACCGAGCGGCTGATGCAGTCGAAATTTTCGCGCATCACCGACCTTTCGCCCTCTTTTGCCGCCGCGCTCCGCGGCTACCGCCGCGCCACCGCCGCGGGCGACAACGCATCCGCGGATGCCCTTCTCACTTGGGTCGCCGGACAGCCGAACGTCTCCAGCAAGTCGATCCGCGGTGCCGGTCTTCGAGGTGATATCGATCATTTCGGCGCGCTGAAGGCGCTACAGGGCCTGCTCACCATGCTGCGCGACGGCGGCCACGCCGGGCTGGTCCTCGTTCTAGATGAGGTTGAGACCCTGCAACGGGTCCGCGGCGATGTCCGCGAAAAGGCCCTCAACGCGCTCCGCCAGCTACTCGACGAGTTACCCCTCTACCCCGGCCTGTACCTGATCATCACCGGCACTCCCGCATTCTTCGACGGACCGCAAGGCGTCCGCCGCCTGACGCCCTTGGCCCAGCGCCTGCACACCGACTTTGGGAGCGATCCCCGCTTTGATAATCCTCGGGCGCCCCAGATCCGGCTCCGCGGCTTCGAAATAGACTCCCTGGTCGAAGTCGGCCGCAAGGTGCGGGACATCTACGCCGCCGGCTCCACCGCCCCTGATCGCATCGCGTCGCTATGTGACGACTCCTATGTCCGGACTCTGGCGGTCGCGGTATCCGGCAGTTTGGGCGGCAAAGTCGGTGTCGCTCCCCGCCTGTTCCTGAAAAAACTGGTGAGCGACGTCCTGGACCGCATCGATCAGTTCCCCGATTTCGACCCGCGCCGCCACTATCAGCTGACGCTCACCAGCGCTGAGATGACCGATGCCGAGCGGGCGGTTTCGGTGGACGATATCGAGCTGCCCCAGTGAGTTTCTCGCGCCTCCACTCCGCGCTCCAATACCACATCCTCAACTCGCTCGAATGGCGCACCCTCCGTCCGTTGCAGGAAGCGGCCATCGCCCCCATCCTCGACGGCGCCAACGTCCTCCTCATCGCCCCCACAGCCGGCGGCAAGACCGAGGCCGCCATCTTCCCCGTCCTTTCCGAGATCCTCCGTCGCGATCTTCCTGCCCCCAGCCTCCTTTACGTCTGCCCCATCCGTGCCCTACTGAACAATATCGAGATACGCCTCGGATGGTACGCATCCCTGATCGGCCGTACGTGCGCCCTCTGGCACGGCGATGTCAGCCAAGCGGACAAGTCCACCGTACTCCGAAATCCGCCTGACATTCTGCTGACCACGCCCGAGAGCCTGGAAGCGATGCTCGTCTCCACCCGGGTCAACAAGGCCGCCCTTTTCTCCCGAATTGGGTTCGTTATTGCGGATGAGTTGCACGCTTTCGGGGCCGATGATCGAGGTTGGCATCTGCTGCATATCCTCGGCCGAATCAAAAGGATATCGGGCATTGACGCCCAGCGCATTGGCCTCTCTGCCACGGTGGGAGAGCCCGAACGCCTGCTCAAGTGGTTCTGCGCGGACTCGGGGCGTCCCGCCCAGGTGATCTCCCCTCCGCCCCAGCCGCCCGCCGCCGCTGATGTTCTCATCGATTACGTCGGCAGTGTCCCGAATGCGGCTCACGTGATTGCGCGCCTGCACCGAGGGGAGAAGCGGCTGGCATTTACCGACAGCCGCTCCCAGGCGGAGGAATTGGCTTCGTTTTTGCGGGGACGGGGGGTCGAGACATTCATCTCCCACAGCTCCCTGAGCCGGGACGAACGCCTGCGAGCGGAACAGGCGTTCCAGGACGCTCGCGATTGCGTCATCGTCGCCACCAGCACCTTGGAGTTGGGGATTGATGTAGGGGATCTCGACAGGGTGATCCAAATCGACGCCCCCACGAAAGTGGCTTCGTTTTTGCAAAGACTCGGCCGGACCGGGCGCCGGGCCGGCACTCAGTGTAACTGTCTGTTCCTGGCGACGAACCCGCACTCCCTGGTGCGTGCCGCCGCCATCGAGAGGCTCTGGCGCGAAGGCTGGGTGGAGCCGGTGACGCCGCCACCGTTCCCGGTGCATGTGAGGGCCCAGCAGGCTCTGTGCCGGGTAATCGAACGCGGAGCAATCCCGTTCCCGGAATTGGCTTCGTTCTTGAATGACTATGACGGCCTGTTGGACTGTCTCCTAGAGCGTGGGATGCTGCACCAGGACGGCGGCTTGGTCAGCATCGGCCCCGAGGCCCAGCGCCTCTGGGGTAAGCGTAACTATATGGAATTATTGAGTGTTTTCGACACGCCGGAGCTTTACCCTGTGTTTGCCGGTGCCCGAGAACTCGGCGTCCTTCACGAACTCAACTTCCGCCGCGAGAGCGCCATCGTCCTACTAGGGGGTCGAGCCTGGCGGGTTTCGTCCGTCGATCACAAGCACCGGATCGCGCACGTCGAACCCGCCGAAGATTTACCTGGCCGCTCAACCTGGCTCGGCTCCAGCCAGGGTTTGTCGTTTGAGATCTGCCAATCCATGCGCAAGATTCTTCTCAACTCGAATGCCGCCCTCTCCCGGCGTGCCGCAGAGCAGATGGAACTGCTCGCGGCCCAAGGCACCACGGACCCCGCCGCCACCGTCCTCCGCGCTACCCGCACCGGCTGCGAATGGTGGACCTACGCCGGCCTGAAAGCCAACGCCGCCCTGGTCCAGCGTTTCGGTCTCCTAGCGAGCTTCGACAGCCTTACCATCCGGGCGCGATGCTCCCCCATTGAACTGAATCGCGCGCTGGAGGCACCCCCGAAGGATCTGGCCTTCGAAATAGACCAGCGCTTCCTCCCCAAGTTCGCAGAGTGCATTCCGGACAGCCTCCTCGCGCAATTCGCGAGCCACTGTCTCTACGACTGGTCAGCCGCAAACGAAGTGTGCCTGATGGCACTGGTCCACACTTCCGAGTCAGCCTGATATGATTCGTGATACCTGGAATCAGGCACAGATCTCTCGGTCTCGCCCGTTGGACATGCCACGCGCTCTTCCAGAGCGGCCAAGAACTGGCCTAGTCTGCGCTCCGCTTCGGGTTCTCCGAACAATCCCTAAGGTGCTCGCGCAACTCCCGCGTACCGAACTTGCTACGACAAAACGGGCACGAACGCAGGAGACGAGGGCGGCCTCCAGCTCGTCCTGCAACGCGGCTGTGGGCCGCCTTGATCCAATCGTCAGAGAGCGCGTGAAGGCAGTGCGGGCACCGCTCACCGCCGGCTGACACGGGACGCTTGACCAGCATTTTTCGCACGTGGCATTAGGCTCGAAGGAAGCAGTAGAAGAATAGACCCATTCCCAGGGCAACAAAAATGACAAAGCGCCCAAAGAACCGAGGCCCCATCATCGCCGACAAAAGGAACCAGAATCTCATAGATCTTACCTCCTATGATGGTTTCCGGCTTTACGCGTTCGGCCGGACAGCATGTCGATACTTTTACGCAACCACAGTATATCACAAACCCTGGGTTTGTGATGCACACAGGGACGAATCGTCGCCGCTTGCATTCCCCCTTCGCTACTGAGTCTTATCGGCCTCGATCACGCCCGTTATCGATCGACCCGCGGCCCTGATGAAAGCGTAAGGACAATCGCTCGCCAATCTGTACATCGCGGCCGAGAGGAGTTGACGGTACGACGAAATAAGTGTTCGCCGCAGTCGCAAACGCGATATGCGCTTCATCCTTGGCAACGGCTCTGCCGACTACTCGACCCGTCTGCGGCGGAATGCGCTCGGAGATTGGCATTTCTTGAATGGCGGTTTCGGCCGCGCGCATGTACGTTTCGGCCATTCTCGCTACCTCAGCATGGCCTTGTGATGCTGAAGACGCCGCCCGTCCGATCTCCGGTTCATCCTGATCAGGGACAGGGGCGGCCCCTTGTTGGTCGCCCTTGTCGAGGTCGAGGAGCGAATTGAGCTCGGCCTGGCGGGCGAGCAACTGCTTCAGCCGCTCGTCATGCTCGAAAGGACGATCCGCTTGTTGCTGATAGTCTGCAAGTTCTTTCTCAATGCTTGTCACGCGGTTCTGCTGCTCGCCGGCCAGCCTGTCAAGGCTCCTCAGCGCGTGCTCGATACTCTGAACGGTGCCAATGGGACTGGCGGCATTCAGGTTTGCGGAATACGTTGCGTGTCCGCGAACAAAAAGATCCGGGATACGCTCGTCCTCCTGGACCTTCCCGAATCCGACGCTCTTCCCCCTGCTCAATATCTCGAAGCCCCGGAAGGCACCGCGCGGTTGCATCGTTTGATCGTTACGCCAGGTGAGGACTGCGAGCGTCAGAGCGTTGGCCGCTTCCTCCCGCGCCCCCTTGCCGGAGAAGAGACGATTGCCGACCTTCATGCTGAACTCATCACAGTCGCTCGCATTTCTGGTGGCGATGTCGCCTTCGATATGAGCCAGGTGCTGTTTCGCTTCCGTGATCTGCCGCGGCAGGTCCCGTATCTCCCAACGAATATGACGCTGCTGATTGGCGTGGACGGCGCGCAGTTGATCCAGTTTGCGGACTTCCGTATCGATCTTGATCTTTTCAACGACGGCAGGATTGCCGGAGGCGATCGCCTTGATCTCCGCGTACGTGAGAGCGCCGCTCTCCAGGTCCTCCGCCGAGCGAACCGAGGTTTCTCCCCGCATCACCTGTTGGATGAAGCGGGCCTTTGTTTCGAGGGTCTGCCACATGTAGGCGTCGAAGGACCCTTCGGTGACGTAGCGGAAGATCTGAACTTCTTTATTGGCGTTTCCCTGGCGCAGAATCCGGCCTTCCCGTTGCTCGATATCGCGCGGTCGCCAAGGCGCATCCAGGTGATGGAGCGCGACAAGCCGTCGCTGAACATTCGTGCCGGCGCCCATCTTCTCGGTCGACCCGAGCAATACCCGCACGCTCCCAGCGTTCACCGCATCGAAGAGCAACTTCTTGGCCGTGTCGGTTTCGGCGTCATGGATGAACGCGATTTCGCCGGCGGGGACGCCCGCTCTGACGAGCTTCGAACGGACGTCGTCGTAGACGTTGAACCGGTCCGGATCGGGGGTGGAAAGGTCGCTAAAGACGAGCTGAGTCGAGCGCTGGTCCTGCGTCGCGTTCCAAATCTTGACGATGCGGGAAACGGCGAGATCAACCTTGGTCTCCTGGTCCGGCTCAGTCTCGGGATCGATGAGTCGCATATCGAGCGCTGCTTTTCGCCCTTCACCCGTGATCTTCAGCATGTTGTCTACTGACGGATCAACGCGCTCCTTTTTCAACCGTTCGGCTCGCTCCGTCAGAGTTTGGATGAACGCTTTCAGTTCCGCGCTGGCGGGCGCTGATGCGATCGCTGGTCTCCCGTTTGCCAGTTCGGGCCGCGGGAGGTTGAGCATATCTGCCGTTTGGACGTCGGCCACGGTACGGAATACGGAAAGCAATTCGGGAAGGTTGATGAACTTGGCGAACCGCGTGTGCATCCGGTATCCCGACCCATCCGGGGCAAGTTCGAGCGATGTCACGGCCTCAGCGAAGTTTGCAGCCCACGAATCAAAGTGCTCCACTTTACGTTCGGACAGCATCTCTGGAGCAAGATAGCGAAGCGTTGTGTACATTTCCGCGAGGGTGTTGGAGATCGGTGTGCCGGTGGCGAACACGACGCCGCGCCCCTCGCTGCGCTCCTGCAGATAGCGGATCTTCAGGAACATGTCGAATGCGCGGTTGCTGTCGGAGTTCGGCAAACCGGCGATCCGGCTCATTTTTGT